>Ga0207658_10001239_pt1 | contig 20195 bp, 19 predicted proteins | sample KBSS33metaG_FD_184322 | JGI IMG/M metagenome (GOLD analysis project Ga0207658, IMG submission 184322) | Switchgrass rhizosphere microbial communities from Kellogg Biological Station, Michigan, USA - KBS S3-3 metaG (SPAdes) (version 2) | ecosystem: Host-associated > Plants > Roots > Rhizosphere...
GCCTGGTGCTGGGCAGCGTCTTCGCGCTGGTCGCGCTGGGCTACACGATGGTCTACGGCATCATCAACCTGATCAACTTCGCGCACGGCGAGGTGCTGATGGTTGGCGCGCTGACGAGCTGGACGGTCGTCACCGCGATGGCGGGCCTGGGGCTGCCGGGTTGGCTGCTGCTGCTGATCTCGCTGATCGCCGCGATCATCGTGTGCTGCGCGCTGAACTACAGCATCGAGAAGATCGCCTACCGGCCGCTGCGCAACGCACCGCGCCTGGCGCCGCTGATCACCGCGATGGGCATGAGCCTGCTGCTGCAGACGCTGGCGATGATCATCTGGAAGCCCAACTACAAGTCCTACCCGATCCTGCTGCCGGGCGACCCGCACCTCATCGGCGGCGCGGTCATCAACAACGTGCAGATCATGATCCTGGTCGTCACCGCGATCGTCCTCGCCGGGCTGATGTACCTCGTCAACAAGACCAAGCTCGGCCGCGCGATGCGCGCCACCGCCGAGAACCCGCGCGTCGCGGGACTGATGGGCGTCAGGCCCGATTCGGTGATCTCGGCCACCTTCATCATCGGCGCTGGGCTGGCCGCGCTGGCCGGCGTGATGTACGCGGCCAACTACGGCTCGGTGCAGCACACGATGGGCTTCCTGCCCGGCCTGAAGGCCTTCACCGCGGCGGTGTTCGGTGGCATCGGCAACCTCGCAGGCGCGATGGTCGGCGGCGTGCTCCTCGGGTTGATCGAGTCGCTCGGCGCCGGCTACATCGGCGCGCTCACCGGCGGCGTGCTGGGCAGCAACTACCAGGACATCTTCGCCTTCATCGTCCTCATCCTCGTGCTGACCCTGCGTCCGCAGGGCCTGCTCGGCGAGCGGGTGGCGGATCGGGCATGACCGGGAGCGCACCATGAAGACCAACAAGCTCACCCTCGTCGCCGCGGCCATCGGCCTGGCCATCCTGCCGTTGATCGCGCAGTACTTCGGCAATGCCTGGGTTCGCATCATCGACATCGCGCTGCTGTACGTGCTGCTCGCGCTGGGCCTGAACATCGTGGTCGGCTTCGCCGGCCTGCTCGACCTGGGCTACGTCGCGTTCTACGCCGTGGGCGCCTACATGTTCGGCCTGCTCGCGTCGTCGCAGCTCACCGACACCTTCCCCGGCATCGCCGCGATGTTCCCGAACGGGCTGCACACGCCGTGGTGGGTGATCATCCCGCTCGGCGCGGTTCTGGCCGGCGGTGCCGGCGTGCTGCTCGGCGCGCCGACGTTGAAATTGCGCGGTGACTACCTGGCGATCGTCACGCTCGGCTTCGGCGAGATCGTGCGCGTGTTCATGAACAACCTGGACGCGCCGGTCAACATCACCAACGGCCCGAAGGGCATCACCGGCATCGACGACATCTCGATGTTCGGCGTGCACTTCGGCAAGACCGGCAACCTGTTCGGCATCGAGCTGCCCAAGGTCACCAACTACTACTACCTGTTCCTGGCGCTGGTGTTGATCGGCATCCTCGTGTGCTATCGCCTCGAGCGCAGCCGCATCGGGCGCGCCTGGATGGCGATCCGCGAGGACGAGATCGCCGCCAAGGCGATGGGCATCAACACCCGCAACCTCAAGCTGCTCGCGTTCGGCATGGGCGCGACCTTCGGCGGCGTCTCCGGGGCGATGTTCGCCAGCTTCCAGGGTTTCATCTCGCCCGAGTCGTTCAGTCTGCAGGAGTCGGTGATGATCGTCGCGATGGTCGTGCTCGGCGGCATCGGCCACCTGCCCGGCGTGATCGTCGGTGCGCTGCTGCTGTCGGCGCTGCCCGAGGTGCTGCGCTACATCGCCGGCCCGCTGCAGCAGTGGAGCGACGGGCGCCTGGACGCATCGATCCTGCGCCAGCTGCTGATCGCGCTGGCGATGATCGGCATCATGCTGTCGCGCCCGCGCGGCCTGTGGCCCTCGCCCGAGCACGGCCAGGACGTGACACCCGACACGCTGCCGGTGAACCCGCACGCACACCTCACACCTGCCGAGCAGATACCGCCACCCGTGACGCCTATCCAGCCGACCGCGAAATAAGCAGGACTCACCATGAGCGAAACCATTCTCAAGGTCAGCGGCGTGTCCAAGCGCTTCGGCGGTCTGCAGGCGCTTTCCGATGTCGGCATCACGATCCTGAAGGGCCAGGTCTATGGGCTGATCGGCCCGAACGGGGCCGGCAAGACGACCTTCTTCAACGTGCTCACGGGGCTGTACACGCCCGACTCCGGCAGCTTCGAGCTCGGCGGCAAGCCTTACAAGCCGACCGCGGTACACGAGGTCGCGAAGGCCGGCATCGCGCGCACCTTCCAGAACATCCGGCTGTTCGCCGAGATGACGGCGCTCGAGAACGTCATGGTCGGCCGCCACGTGCGTACCGGATCGGGCCTGATCGGCGCGGTGCTGCGCACCAGCGGCTTCAAGGCCGAGGAAGCCGCGATCGCGAGCCGCGCGCAGGAACTGCTCGACTACGTCGGCATCGGCCGCTTCACACAGTACAAGGCGCGCACGCTGAGCTACGGCGACCAGCGCCGCCTCGAGATCGCGCGCGCGCTGGCCACTGACCCGAAGCTGATCGCGCTCGACGAGCCCGCCGCCGGCATGAACGCGAGCGAGAAGCGGGTGCTGCGCGAACTCATCGACCGCATCCGCAACGACGGCCGCACGATCCTGCTGATCGAGCACGACGTGAAGCTCGTGATGGGCCTGTGCGACCGTCTGACCGTGCTCGACTACGGCAAGCAGATCGCCGAAGGCACGGCCTCCGAGGTCCAGAAGAACCCGAAGGTGATCGAGGCCTACCTCGGCGCCGACCACGCGGCCCACTGAGCGGCCGACGGAGAACACCATGGCAAACACATTGCTCAAGGTCACCGGGCTGAAGGTCGCGTACGGTGGCATCCAGGCCGTCAAGGGCGTCACGTTCGAGGTCTTCGAGGGCGAGCTCGTCAGCCTGATCGGCGCCAACGGCGCCGGCAAGACGACGACGCTGAAGGCGATCACCGGCATCCAGCCCTCGGTCGGCGGCGACATCGAGTACTGCGGAAGGTCGATCAAGGGTCAGGGCCCGTGGGATCTGGTCAAGCAGGGTCTGGTGATGGTGCCCGAGGGGCGCGGCACCTTCACGCGCATGACGATCACCGAGAACCTGCAGATGGGCGCGTTCGTGCGCAACGACAAGGAGGTCGAGGCAGACATCGACAAGGTCTTCGCGATCTTCCCGCGCCTGAAGGAACGCCGCCACCAGCTTGCCGGCACGATGAGCGGCGGCGAGCAGCAGATGCTGGCGATGGGCCGCGCGCTGATGGCCAAGCCCAAGGTGCTGCTGCTGGACGAGCCGTCGATGGGCCTGTCGCCGATCATGGTCGACAAGATTTTCGAGGTCGTCAACGACATCCACAGCCGCGGCACCACGGTGCTGCTGGTCGAGCAGAACGCGAGCCGCGCGCTGCAGCTGGCCTCGCGCGGCTACGTGATGGACTCGGGCGAGGTGACGATGAGCGGAGACGCGAAGCAGCTGCTGAACGACCCGAAGGTGCGCGCGGCGTACCTCGGGGAGTAGCGCGCGGAGCGGAGCGTAGGGGGCGATCGGAACGGGCGCGACGCCCGCGGCCGATACCGGGCGTCACAGGTGCGGACGATACAATCCGCCCGCGATGAACACGACTTCCACCGCCTGCGCGCAGGCCGATTTTCGCTGCGACGTGCTCGTCGTCGGCGGCGGCCCCGCGGGCGCGACGATCAGTGCCTTGCTGGCCGAACGCGGGCGCGATGTCGTGATGATGGAGAAGGCGCACCACCCGCGCTTTCACATCGGCGAGTCGCTGCTGCCGGCGAACGCGCAGCTGTTCGACCGGCTCGGCGTGCGCGAGCGCATCGAGGCGATCGGCATGCCGAAGTGGGGCGTCGAATTCGTCTCGCCCGATCATGCCGAGCGCAGCTTCGTCGAGTTCGCCGACGCCTGGGACAAGAGCATGCCCTACGCATGGCAGGTGCGGCGCTCGCAGATGGACGAGCTGCTGTTCCGCAACGCCGCTGCGAAGGGCGCGCGCACGCTCGAAGGCCATCAGGTGCGGGAGGTCGCGTTCGATGCCGACGGTGCAACGGTGCAGGTGGTGCTCGACGATGGCGCGCGCCAGACCTGGCGCACCAAGTTCCTCGTCGATGCCTCGGGCCGCGACACGCTGCTCGCGAACCACTTCAAGTGCAAGCAGAAGAACCCGCGCCACAACAGCTCGGCGCTGTACGGCCACTTCACCGGCGCCCGGCGCCTCGAAGGCAAGCTCGAGGGCAACATCACGATCCTGTGGTTCGACCACGGCTGGTTCTGGTTCATTCCGCTGGCCGACGGCACGACCAGCATCGGCGCGGTCTGCTGGCCGTACTACCTGAAGTCTCGCAACAAGCGCTCCCTGCCCGAGTTCTTCCGCGACACGATCGCGCTGTGCCCTGAGCTCGAGAAGCGCCTGGCCTGCGCGGTGCTGGTCGACGACGCGGTCTACGCGACCGGCAACTACGCCTACAGCAGCACGCGCTGCAGCGGCGAGCGCTACCTGATGCTCGGCGACGCGTACGCGTTCATCGACCCGGTGTTCTCGAGCGGCGTGTACCTCGCGATGCAAAGCGGCTTCGAAGGCGCCGATGCGGTCGAAACCGCGCTCGACCGGCCGCGCGCATACGCGAGCGCGCGGCGCCGCTTCGACAAGATGATGCGTCATGGCCCGCGCGAGTTCTCGTGGTTCATCTTCCGCGTCACGAACCCGACGATGCGCGAGTTCTTCATGGACCCGCGCAACCCGCTGCGCGTGAAGGAAGCGCTGCTGTCGCTGCTCGCCGGCGACATCTACGGCAAGACGCCGATCTGGGGATCGATCCGCATCATGAAGGCGCTGTACTACCTGGTCTCGATCGGCAACCTGCGGCGCACGCTGCGCGCGTGGCAGCGGCGCCGGATCAACATCCGCGACGTCGAGGGCTCCGCCGCGTGAGCGTCGCGTCGTCGTCGTCGACGCCGCGCGCGCTCGCCGCTCCCGGTCCGCTGGTCTTCCGCCGCCTCCGGCTGCCGCCGGACGCCACGCCACCGGCATCGCTGGGCGGGCGCTGGGTGGGTGCGGGCGCGGGCGCCTTGCACGCGGCCTTGCTCGCCCCTGAAGCGGCCGTGTTCGATGCCTGGATGGTCCGCGCCCAGACCGAAGAGCATCGGCACGGCTGCGTGCGCTACGCGACCGATGGCGACTGGTTGCACGGCATCGCCGAGATCGACGACCGCGCGATCGGGCTGCAGCCTGCGGCGCAGCGGGCCTACGCCGACCTGTTCGAGGTGCTGGCCGCGAACGGCTGCAGCAATCTGCTGCGCTTGTGGAACTACCTCGCCGACATCAATCTCGTGGTCGACGGCAGCGAGCGCTACCGCCAGTTCAATGCCGGGCGGCAACAGGCCTTCATCGAGGCGCGCCGCAGCGCCTTCGAAGGCGCACCGGCGGCCTGTGCGCTCGGCGTGCGCGACGGCGCGCTGCGCGTGTTCTTCCTGGCCGGGCGCCGCCCGCCGCTGGCCATCGAGAACCCGCGCCAGGTCAGCGCCTACCGCTACCCTGACGCCTACGGCCCGCGCAGCCCGACCTTCTCGCGTGCCGCACTCGCCGATATCGGCGGCGGGCGCCAGGCGCTGTTCATCTCGGGCACCGCGAGCATCGTCGGCCACGCGACCCTGCACGTCGGCGACGTTCGGCGCCAGACCGAGGAGAGCCTGCGCAACATCGCCGCGGTGCGGCAGGTCGCGGCCGAGCGCGCCGGCGTCGAGATCGCGCTCGGCGAACTGGTCTGCACGGTCTACGTTCGCCGCGTTGCCGACCTCGCCGTCGTGCGCGAGGTCTTCGAGGGCGCGGTCGGCGCCGACAGCGCCGCGGCGTGCGATTGCATCTACCTGCAGGCCGACATCTGCCGCGCCGAACTGCTCGTCGAGATCGAGGCGCACGCGGTCGTCCCCCTCGGAGCCGCGGCGTGACGGTGCGGCTGCGCGGCGCGTTGACCGCATTCGCGTTCGCGGCGTGCGGCGCCGCGTGGGCCGACACGCCGGTCGAGCCCGGCCCGGATGTCGACACCGGCCTCGGCCGCGCCGTGCAGCGCCCGCTGTGGGAACTCGGCCTGGGCGTGGCCGGGCTGCGGTTGCCCGACTACCGCGGCTCCGACCAGAGCCGCAATTACGTGCTGCCGCTGCCCTACGTCGTCTACCGAGGCACCTGGCTGAAGGCCGATCGCGACGGCGCGCGCGCGCTGCTGTTCGACACCCAGCGCGTCAAGGTCGACGTGAGCGTCGCCGCCTCGACGCCGAGCCACAGCAGGGACAACACGGCGCGCGCCGGCATGCCCGACCTGTCGGGCACCGTCGAGCTCGGGCCGAACCTGAACGTCACGCTCGCGAGTTCGGCGAAGGAGCGCTGGAAGCTCGACCTGCGGCTGCCGCTGCGCGCCGCGGCGACGCTGGAGCGCTCGCCGAAGTTCGTCGGCACGACCTTCTCGCCGAACCTGAATCTCGATGTCGCCGCACTCGGTGGTGGGTGGAATCTCGGCCTGCTGGCGGGCCCGGTGTTCGCCGATCGCAAGTACCACGCGTACTACTACGGCGTCGACGCGGCCTACGCAACCGCCGACCGGCCGGCCTACCAGGCGCATGGCGGCTACGCCGGCTGGCGCGCGCTGGCGGCGACCTCGCGCCGCTTCGGCAACACCTGGGTCGGCGCCTTCCTGCGCTACGACGACCTGCACGGCGCGGCCTTCGACGACAGCCCGCTGGTGCGCCGCAGTTCGGCGCTGACCTTCGGCTTCGGCGTCTCGTGGATCCTGGCGACCTCGTCCGAGCTCGTGACGGCTTCGGACTGAGGTGCGTGTTTGAGATTGCTCAGGCGTCTGTACCAGAGCGCACTGTTCTACGTGCTGCTGCTGCACCTCGGGGCGATGTCGCTGACCTGGAACCTGGTCTGCGTGGCGCTGTACCCGTTCCTGTCGCGCCGGCAGGGCGTGGTGGTCGGGCGCGCGGCGATCTCGTCGGTCTACCGCGGCTTCTGGTCGTTTGCGCAGTGGCTGGGGCTGATGCGCATCGACTACAGCGCGCTCGATGCACTGGACCGTGAGGGCGGCCTGATCATCGCCGCGAACCACCCCAGCATGCTCGACGCGCTGCTGGTGATCGCGCGCGTGCCGCGCGGCATCTGCATCATGCGCGCGAGCCTGATGCGCAACCCCTTCCTCGGCGCCGGCGCCCGGCTGGCGCGCTACATCCGCAACGACCCGCCGCGCGGCATGATCCGCGGCTGCGTCGCGAACCTGAAGGAGGGCGGCCAGCTCGTGCTGTTCCCCGAGGGCACGCGCACGATCCACGCACCGATCAACCCGTTCCGGCCCGGCCTGACGCTGATCGCGCAGATGGCGCAGGTGCCGATCCAGACCGTGCTGATCGAGTCCGAATCAAGCTACCTCAGCAAGGGCTGGCCGATCCTGCGCACGCCCCAGTTCCCGGTCGTGATCAGGCTGCGGCTCGGCCGGCGCTTCGCCCCGGAGGCCGATCATCAGGGTTTGCTGAAGCGGATCGAGGCGTATTTCGCGGAAGAATTGAGCCGATGAGTGCCGCGTCGGGCAGCCACCTGCTGCTGATCCCCAGTTACAACACCGGGCCGCAGGTCTATGAAACCGTGCGGGCCGCGCGCGCGCAATGGAACCCGGTGTGGGTCGTCACCGACGGGAGCACCGACGGCACGCCCGAAGGGCTGAGCCGCATGGCTGACGCCGACCCGGGCCTGACCGTGCTCGAACTGCCCGCCAACGCCGGCAAGGGCGCTGCGGTGCTGCACGGCTTGCAGGCCGCGCTCGCGCAAGGCTTCACGCACGCGCTGACGATGGACGCCGACGGCCAGCACCCGGCCGCGCTGATCCCGGCCTTCATGCAAGCCTCGATGCGCGCGCCCGGCTCGATGGTGCTGGGCCGCCCGGTGTTCGATGCCTCGGCGCCGCTGCTGCGCGTGCGCGGCCGGCGCGTCTCGAACTGGTGGACCAACCTCGAGACCCTGGGCGCCGGCATCGACGACTCGCTGTACGGCTTTCGCGTCTATCCGATCGCCGACCTGATCGCAGTGATGCGCCGCCAGCCCTGGATGCGTCGCTTCGACTTCGACACCGAGGCCGTCGTGCGCCTCGCGTGGCGCGGCGTCAGGCCGCTGAACCTGGCGGCGCCGGTGCGCTACCTGACGGCCGAGGAGGGCGGCGTCTCGCACTTCCGCTACGGTCGCGACAACCTGCTGCTGACCTGGATGCACGCACGGCTGATGCTCGAGTTCGTGCTGCGCCTGCCGGGGCTCGTGCTGCGGCGCGCGCTGCGCCGCCCGCCGTTCCAGCGCGTCTAGCCGCGGCGCCTCAGCCCAGGCGTTCGCGCGCCAGCGCCACGCCGCGCCCCAGCGCTTCGAGCTTGGCGAGCGCCACGGCGCGCGACAACGGCGCCAGGCCGCAGTTCGTGCAGGGCCGCAACCGATCGCGCGGCACGAACTGCAACGCCCGGCCGATCGTGTCGGCAACCTCTTCGGGCGTCTCGATCACGTCGCTGGCCACGTCGATCACGCCGACCATCACGTCCTTGCCGGCGAGCAGCCGCATCAACTCGGGCGGCACGTGCGAGTGGATGAACTCCAGGCTCACCTGCTGGATGCTGCTGGCCGCGAGCGCCGGAAAGAACTTCTCGTACTGGCGCCACTCGTTGCCGAGCGAGTTCTTCCAGTCGATGTTGGCCTGGATGCCGTAGCCGTAGCAGATGTGCACGGCGGTCGTGCAGGTCAGGCCCTGCGCCGCGCGCTCGAGCGCGCGCACGCCCCAGTCGGCCGCTTCGTCCATGTAGGCATTGAAGGCCGGTTCGTCGAACTGGATGATGTCCACCCCGTCGGCCTGCAGCGCGAGCGCTTCCTCGTTGAGCAGTTCGGCGAACGCGAACGCCATCTTGACGCGGTCGCCGTAGAAGCGGTCGGCCACGGTGTCGACGATGGTCATCGGGCCGGGCAGGGTGAACTTGATCTTCTTCTTCGTGTGCGCGCGCAGGAAGCGGGCCTCGCTCGCGTGCACCCGGCCCTTCAGCTTCAGCGGCGCGACCACCTGCGGCACCATCGCCTTGTAGCGGTCGTCGCGGATGCCCATCTCGACCTTGTGCTCGAAGTCGATGCCCTCGACCTGCTCGAGAAAGCCGTGGACGAAATGCTGTCGGCTCTGCTCGCCGTCGCCGATCACGTCCAGCCCCGCGTCTTCCTGGGCCTTGATCCACAGCAGCGTCGCGTCGAGCTTGGCCTGCTGCAGTTCGGCGCCCTGCGCCTGCCATTTCGGCCAGAGCTTCTCGGTCTCGGCCAGCCAGGCCGGCTTGGGCAGGCTGCCCGCGATGGTGGATTCGAACATGGCGTGCGCTTTCTCGGTCGGTGCTGCGCGAGCATAACCAATCGCGAGGCCGCGGCGGTCGCGTCCGCCGAAGTGTCCGCAACACTGTCCGCGGACACGGCCGACGCGCCGGCCCGGCGCGCCAAGCGCTTGATTCGACACAGATTTTTCTCCGAGGGCCGCGGGCACGGCGCTTGCGCAAGAGCAGGCACAGCCGCCGAGAAAGCCGATGATTCGAGACACCTCCGCCCAGGACCGCGTCCTGCCCGCACGCCCGATGCGCGGCCGCTTGATCGCCGGCGTCTCGACCGTCGCCGCTGTCGCGCTCGTGGCGTTCGCGTGGCCAAGCTTACGCCAGGCATTTTCGACCGGCGCCTCGGTCAGCGAATCCCGGCTCAGCATCGCGGCGGTCGAACGTGGCCCGTTCGAGCGCGACATCGCGGCCGAGGGCAAGGTCGTCGCCGCGGTCAGCCCGACCCTGTATGCGCCGAACGCCGGCGCGGTGACCTTGCAGGTTCACGCCGGCGACAGCGTCAAGAAAGGCCAGGTGCTCGCGGTCATCGACAGCCCCGACCTGCGCGCGAAGATCGCGCAGGAACGCTCGAACGCCGATGCGATGCAGGCCGACGTGCTGCGGGCCCAGGTGGACGCGCGCCAGCAGCGCGCCGTGCTGCAGCGCGAATGGGACAACGCGCGCATCGACCACACGAGCGCCGAGAACGACCTCGCGCGCCAGCAGAAGGCGTTCGATGCCGGCGCCGTGGCCGGCATGCAGGTCGATCATGCGAAGGACACGCTCGAGAAGGCGCGCATCACGCTGGCCCAAGCGCAGTCGGGTCTCGGCCTGAAAGACGACAGCCTGAAGTTCGACGTCCGGGCCAAGCAGCTCGCGTACGAGCGCCAGGGGCTGCTGGTCAAGGACCTCGAGCGCCAGCTCGCCGATCTGCAGGTGCGCTCGCCGGTCGACGGCCAGGTCGGCCAGCTGTTCGTCGCGGAACGTGCCAACGTGGCCAAGGACGCCCAGCTGCTGTCGGTCATCGACCTGTCGGCGCTCGAGGTCCAGGTGCAGGTGGCCGAGAGCTTCGCACGCGAGCTCGCGATCGGCATGCCGGGCGACATCGGCGGCAACGGCCGGACCTGGAAGGGCCTGGTCAGCGCGGTGTCTCCGGAGGTCGTCAACAACGAGGTCGCCGCGCGGCTGCGCTTCGATGGCGAGACGCCGGGCCAGCTGCGCCAGAACCAGCGTCTGTCGGTGCGCGTGCTATTGGACCGGCGCGACGACGTGCTGACCGTGCGGCGCGGCTCGTTCGTCGAAGAGGCCGGCGGCACGCGCGCCTACGTGCTGGTCGACGGCATCGCCGAGCAGCGGCCGGTGCGCCTCGGTGCGCGCAGCCTCGACAAGGTCGAGATCCTGCAGGGCCTGAAGGTCGGCGACCGGGTCGTGATCGGCGGGGCCGAGGCCTTCAAGGGCGCGCCTCGCGTCGCGATCAGCCGCTGAGCGCCTGGCTCGACCCTCTCCTATTTCCTGAACACGAACGAGGAAACCAACATGCTGAAGATGACCGATCTGTCGAAGGTCTACCGCACCGAAGTCGTCGAGACCTACGCGCTGCGCGACTTCAACCTCGAGGTCAAGGAGGGCGAGTTCGTCGCCGTCACCGGCCCGTCGGGTTCGGGCAAGACCACCTTCCTGACGATCGCCGGGCTGCTCGAGGCGTTCAGCAGCGGCAGCTACCAGCTCGACGGCGTCGACGTCAGCAAGCTCGACGACAACGCGCGCTCGCGCATCCGCAACCAGAAGATCGGTTTCATCTTCCAGGCCTTCAACCTGATCCCCGATCTCTCGGTGTTCGACAACGTCGAGGTGCCATTGCGCTACCGCGGCATGAAGGCCGACGAGCGCCGCCAGCGCGTGCGCCAGGCACTCGAACGCGTCGGCCTCGCGTCGCGCGAGCGCCATCATCCGGCCGAGCTCTCGGGCGGGCAGCAGCAGCGCGTCGCGATCGCACGTGCGCTGGCCGGCAGCCCCCGCCTGCTGCTCGCCGACGAGCCCACCGGCAACCTCGACAGCCAGATGGCACGCAGCGTGATGGAGCTGCTCGAAGACCTGCACCGCGAGGGCGCGACCATCGTGATGGTCACGCACGACCCGCAGCTCGCGGCGCGCGCGCAGCGCAACGTGCACGTGATCGACGGCCAGGTCGTCGACGTGTCGGACGAGCTTCGACTGGGCGTCGCGCCGCGCGTCGTGCGCGTGGTCGCGTGACCGGCATGGATTCATCGACGTTCATCGGCCGGCGCTGGCGTGCATCGGCGCTCGCCGCGCTGTGCGTGGCGTTGCCGTTGCACGCCGCCGCCGAAGACCTGATGGACGTCTACCGCCTCGCGCGCAGCGCCGACCCGGTGCTCGCCGCCGCCGACGCGGCGCGCGGCGCAACCCGCGAGACCGTGGTGCAGGCCCGCGCGGCCTTGCTGCCGCAGCTCTCGGCCGGCCTGAGCTTCAACGAGATGCGCGACCCCGACGCGCCGGCCGGCGACCCGAACTCGGCGCCACGCAGCCGCACGCGCGTGGCTAGCGCCAGTCTGAGCCAGGTTGTGGTCGACGTGGCGAAGGTCGCGCAGTGGCGCGGCACCGAGGCGCAGGCCGACGCGCAGGACGCGACCTACCGCGCCGCCGAACAGGCGCTGCTGGTGCGCGTGGCGACCGCCTACATCGGGGCGCTGACGGCGGCCGACGCGCTGGTCACGACGCTCGCAAACGAGGACGCCTTCGCGCAGCAGGTCCAGCAGGCGGATCAGCGCTACCGCAACGGCTTGTCGGCGCTCGTCGACCTGGACCAGGCGCGCTCGTTCCAGGCCGCGGCGCGCGCCAACAGCATCGCCGCGCGCACCGCGCTGGCGAATGCGCGCGAGGCGCTGACCGAACTGACCGGCACGACGCCGGGCACGTTGAAGACCTTGCGCAACGACTTGCCGATGAACCCGCCGCAGCCGGACGACGCGCAGGCCTGGGTCACCGCGGCGCTGCGCGACAACCCGGCCCTGCTGGCGCAACAGCGCACGATTGCCGCGGCCGAGGCCGCGATCGAGGCGGCGCGGGCCGGTCACCTGCCGACCCTGACCGCCGGCGTCGACTTCGGCCGCGGCGCCGGCTGGCCGCTGCCGATCGCCGCCACCGACGGGCGCACCGTCACCACGGCCGGGCTGGTGCTGAAGGTGCCGTTGTTCGCCGGTGGCGCGACCCAGTCGCAGGTGCGTCAGGCGCTGCACCTGCGCGATGGCGCCCGCGACGAACTCGAGCGCCAGCGCCGCCAGATCGGCCGCGACACGCTGGACCGCTACCGCAGCGTCGTCGCCGGCATCGGCCAGCTCGCGGCCACGCGCGAGGCCTTCGACGCGGCGCGCAAGGCCTACGAGTCGACGCGCGTGGGCCGCCAGCTCGGCACGCAGACCATGACCGACCTGCTGCTGGCGATCCAGAACCTCGCGTCGGCACAGGGCATGTACTCGGCGGTGCGGCATCAGTTCGTACTGGACCGCCTGCTGCTGCAGCAGGCCGCCGGCGCGATCACGGAAACCGACCTGGCGGCCGTCAACGCGCTGCTGGAATAGCACGACACACGAACCGTTCCTGAAGGAGGCCCGCATGTTCGGCTACTACCTCGACCTCGCGCTGCACAGCTTCCGGCGCAGCATCGTGCTGACCGTGCTGATGGTGCTGGCCATCGGCCTGGGCATCGGCGCCAGCATGACGACGCTGACGCTGTTCCACGTGCTCTCGGGCGACCCGATCCCGCAGCGCAGCGCGCAGCTGTTCTACGTGCAGCTCGATGCCGAGGGCAAGGGCGACTACACGCCCGGCGCCGAGCCGAACATCCAGCTCACGCGCTTCGACGCGGAGGCGCTGCTGCGCGAAAAGCGGGCGACGCACCAGGCCGTCATGTCGGGCGGTTTCGCGCCGCTGCAAACGGGCGACGGCAGCCCGGTCGCGCTCGACGGCACGTTTCCGCAGCTGCGCTACACCTCGGCCGACTTCTTCCCGATGTTCGATGTGCCGCTGCGCTACGGGAGGCCCTGGAGCGAGGCCGACGACCAGGCGCGCGCGCGCGTGACCGTGATCTCGTCCGAGCTGAACCAGGCGATGTTCAGCGGTGCCGACAGCACCGGCCGCACGCTGCGCGTGGCCGGGCACGACCTGCGCATCGTCGGCGTGCTCGCGCCCTGGCGGCCGACCCCGCGCTTCTACGACCTGAACCTGCGCGACGCCTACGCCGGAAGCGAAACGGCGTACCTCCCTTACTCGACCTCGCGCGACCTGAAGCTCGCGCGCTCCGGCACGATGGACTGCTGGGCCGACAGCAAGGGCGACGCGACCGCACTCGATGCGCCCTGCGCCTGGCTGCAGTACTGGGTCGAGCTCGACAACCCCGGCGCGGTGCGCGCCTACCGCGAGTACCTCGATGCGTACTCCGATCACCAGCACGCCGCCGGCCGCTTCGAGCGGCCCGTCAACACGCGGCTGCGCTCGGTGATGGAGTGGCTGGACTTCAACAAGGTCGTGCCCAGCGATGTCCGCCTGCAGCTCTGGCTGGCCTTCGGCTTCCTGCTCGTGTGCCTGGTCAACGCGGTCGGCCTGCTGCTGGCGAAATGCCTGAGGCGCGCAGCGGAGATCGGCGTGCGGCGTGCGCTCGGCGCCGCGCGCCGCGACATCTTCGCCCAGTTCGTCGTCGAGGCCGGCGTCGTCGGCCTGGCGGGCGGCGCGCTCGGCCTGCTGCTCGCACTCGGCGGCTTGTGGGTGGTGCGCCAGAACCCGGCGAGCTATGCGCAGCTCGCGCACCTGGACGCGGCAATGCTGCTCGCGACCTTCGCGCTGGCGCTCATCGCGAGCCTGCTCGCCGGCCTGCTGCCGGCCTGGCGTGCCTGCGGCGTGACGCCGGCGCTGCAGCTCAAGTCGCAATGAACCGACCGGCCCATCGCGCGCCCGCGCGTCGAACGGAGCACTGAACCATGGACATCCGCCCGATCCTCTCCACGCTGCGCCGCCACAAGACCGCCGCCGCGCTGATCGTGCTCGAGATCATGCTGACCTGCGCGATCCTGTGCAACGGCATGGACCTGGTGGCACAGCGCATCGCGCGGGTTCAGCGCCACACCGGCTGGGCCGAGCCCGAACTGGTCGTCATCGGCATGCTGGGCATCGACACCGACGCCAACACCGATGCGTTGACGCGCCAGGACCTGATCGCGCTGCGCGGCGTGCCCGGCGTGCGCCAGGCCACGACGACGAACCAGGTGCCGTACGGCGACTCGTCGTGGAACACCGGCATCCAGCTGACGCCGGACCAGCAGCGCCGCACGCTGCTTGCCTCGCAGTACATGGTCGGCGAGCACTTCCTCGACACCACCGGCGTGCGGCTGATCGCCGGGCGCGACTTCCTGCCGGATGAATACATCGACTTGTCGGCCGCCGACACGGCCGACAAGCGGATGCTGCCGATCCTCGTCAACCGGCCGATGGCGGCGCAGCTGTTCCCCGACGGCGAAGCACTCGGAAAGACGGTCTACCAGCTGCACCGGCCGTTGAAGATCGTCGGCATCGTCGACCCCCTCAGCGCGGTGCGCGATTTCGAGCCCGACCACCCGGCGCTCGTGATGCCGGTGCGCATGAGCTACAACCGCGGCGCCAGCTTCCTGTTGCGTGTCGATCCGGCGCAGCGCGCCGCGGTGCTGAAGGCTGCGGTCGCCGAACTGGAGCGCATCAATCCGAACCGCGTGGTGCTGCTGCAGAAGAGCTTCGTCGACATCAAGCACGACTTCTTCGCGCCCGACCGTGCGATGGCGTGGCTGCTGGTCAGCGTCTGCGCCGCGCTGCTGGTCGTGACCGCGCTGGGCATCGTCGGGCTGGCCAGCTTCTGGGTCCAGCAGCGCACGCGAATGATCGGCACCCGCCGCGCGCTCGGCGCCACGCGCGGCCAGATCCTGCGCTACTTCCAGACCGAGAACCTGCTGCTCACCAGCATCGGCATTGCGCTGGGCATGGCCGGCGCCTACGGCATCAACCAGGTGCTGATGTCGCACTACGAGCTGACCCGGCTGCCGCCGGCCTACCTGCCGATCGGCGCGCTGGTGCTGTGGACGCTCGGCCAGGTCGCGGTGCTCGGGCCGGCGCTGCGCGCCGCGGCGTTGCCGCCGGTGGCGGTGATGCGCGCGGGGTAGCATCCGCGCGTCATGCGCAGCGTGCTCATCGTCGACGACAACCCCGCCGTGGGCGAGGCGCTGTCGCTGCTGCTGTCGCTGCACGACATCCGGCCCGTCGTAGCCCGCAGCCCGGCGCAGGCGCTGGCGCTGCTCGAGGACATGCCGATCGACGTCGTGATCCAGGACATGAATTTCAGCGCCGACACGACCTCGGGTGACGAAGGCGTGGCGCTGTTCCGCGCGATCCGCGCGCGCCACGTCGACCTGCCGGTGGTGCTGCTGACGGCCTGGACGCGGCTGGACAGCGCGGTCGAGCTGATCAAGTCCGGCGCCGCCGACTACCTCGCCAAGCCCTGGGACGACGCGCGCTTGCTCACGACCTTGGAGAACTTGCTCGAGCTCGCCGAATCGACGCGCCAGCTGAACCGCAGCCGCCTCGAGCGCCGCGCGCGGCGCGAGGCGCTCGCGCAGCGCTACGAGCTCGACGGGCTGGTGTTCGCGTCCGACGCGATGCAGCGCACGCTGGAGCTGGCCTGCCAGGTCGCGCGCTCCGAGCTGCCGCTGCTGATCACCGGCCCGAACGGCAGCGGCAAGGAGCGTGTCGCGGCGATCGTGCATGCCAACTCGGCGGTGCGAGGCGGCCCCTTCATCGCGCTGAACTGCGGCGCGCTGCCGGGCGAGCTGATCGAGGCCGAACTGTTCGGCGCCGAGAGCGGTGCCTACACCGGCGCGAACCGGGCGCGCGACGGGCGTTTCGACGCGGCCGACGGCGGCACGCTGTTCCTCGACGAGATCGGCAACCTGCCGCTGGCCGGGCAGATGAAGCTGCTGCGCGTGCTCGAGACCGGGCGCTTCGAGCGGCTCGGCTCGAACCGAACGCGCCAGGTCAAGGTGCGCGTGCTCAGCGCCACCAACGCCGATCTGCAGGCGCTGGTGCGCAGCGGCGGCTTTCGCGAAGACCTCTACTACCGGCTCAACGTGATCGAGATCGCGCTGCCCGCGCTGGCGCAGCGCCGCGACGACATCCTGCCGTTGGCCGAGCACTTCCTCGCCGGCCGCGCGAGCCTGGGCGACGCCGCGCGCGAGGCGCTGCTCGCGCACGCGTGGCCGGGCAACGTGCGCGAGCTGAAGAACGTGATCGAGCGCGCCGCGCTGCTCGCCGATGGCGGCGCGATCACGCCCGAACTGCTTCGCCTGTCGCCCGAAGCACCCGCACCGATCGCCGCGCGCAACCTCGACGAACCGAGCCGCGACGCCGTCGTCACCGCGCTGGCGCAGGCCGAGGGCGTGGTCAGCCGCGCCGCGCATTTGCTGGGGCTGTCGCGTCAGGCGCTGTATCGGCGCATCGAGCGCTACGGCCTGGCACGGCCGCCCTGAGCGCAGGGTGAGCCTGTGACGACCTCGCGTCTGCACACGCTGCGACTGCGCCTGGCCGGCGCGATCATCGCCGCCATGATCGCCGGCGGGCTCGCGCAGACCGCCGTCACGCAATGGCCGATGCCGCAGTTGCTGCGCTGGCTTTACGGATCGCCCCAGGCGCTCGCCGCCGCGGGCATCGGGCCGGCGCTGTGGCGGATGGGCTTCGTGATCGTCGGCGCGTCGTGGTTGCTGTGGGCGACGTTCTGGGCCTCGTCGGCACTGGTCGCGCCCTTGCAGCGCCTGCTGCGCGGGCTCGAGGGTGCGGTGCTGAGCTATCGCGATGGCGATTTCAGCGTCTCGATCGCGCCCGGCCGCGACGACGAGCTCGGCGCGCTGGTGCGCCAGCACAACGCGCTCGGCCAGGCGCTGCGCGAGCAGCGCCAGCATCTCGCGCAGCGCGAGTTGCTGCTCGACACGGTGGTGCAGAACACGCCGGTCGCGCTGGTGCTGGTCGACGCGCACGCGCGCGTGGCCTACGCCAACATCGCGGCGCGCCACCTGCTGGCAGACGGACGCAGCTTCGAGGGTTCCGACTTCGCGGAGTTGCTGCGCGGCGCGCCGTTGGCACTGCAGCGCGCCGTCGAGGCCGGCGAGGACACCCTGCTGACGGTGCCGATCGGCGACGAAGAGGAAACCTTCCACGTCTCGCAGCGCAGCTTCCGGCTGCAGGGCCGCGCGCATCGGCTGCACCTGTTCCGGCGCATGACGCGCGAGCTGTCGCGCCAGGAAGTCGCGACCTGGAAGCGCGTGATCCGCGTCATCAGCCACGAGCTGAACAACTCGCTCGCGCCGATCTCCTCAATGGCGCACTCGGGCGCGGAGCTGGTGCGCCGCAAGGAACTCGACCGGCTCGCCGGCGTGCTCGCCACGATCGGCGAGCGCGCGGCGCACCTGCACGAATTCCTGGAGGGCTACGCGCGCTTCGCGAAGCTGCCGGCACCGCAGCCGCAGGCGGTCGCCTGGGCGCCGTTTCTGGAGGCGCTGGCGCAGCACTACCGTTTTCGGCTCGAGGGCCGGCTGCCGGACGAACCCGGCTGGTTCGACCCGGCGCAGATGGAGCAGGCGCTCATCAACCTGCTGAAGAACTCGCACGAGGCCGGTGGCGATGTGGCGCAAGTGACGCTCGCACTGAGCGCGGGGCCGCATGAATGGCGGGTCGAGCTGTGCGATCGCGGCCCCGGCATGAGCGAGGCCGTGCTCGGGCAGGCGCTGCTGCCGTTCTATTCGACCAAGCGCAGCGGCAGCGGGCTGGGACTCGCACTGTCGCGCGAGATCGTCGAGGCGCACGGCGGGAAGATTTCACTCGCCAATCGCCAGGGCGGGGGGCTGCGGGTCACGCTGACGCTGCCGCTCAGGCGCGTCGAAGCCCGTCTGCCTGAACAGCAACCCTCGAGATGACTCGAGGCGGGTCCCGCCAGTTGACGCGGTGGATCTAGAGCGACAACAGCCGCTGGAAGAAGGACCGATAGCGACGCAGCGCGACCCGCAGGTTCTCGGTGGAGGCTTGTTCCGTGGAGTCGACCTGCGCCTCGAGCTTGGTGCGTTCGCTGGAGAATGTCTCCGCCAGGCTCTTCATGACCTGCGCAACCAGTTCGTCGGCCTTTCGGACTGCTTGTTTCGGATCATCGACGAAGCCGATCTGCACGGCGTCCCACTGATCGCGGAAGGCCTGCGCGGGCTCCGCCAGGAAGAGCGGAGCGAGTCGCTCCTCGCCACCGGTGGCTTCTGCGCGATGGGTATCGCGCGGTTGCGCTTCTGCATCGCTGCTTCGTTCCTGCCGAGCGGGCGGCGTCTCCGCTGCCGCGGCCAGGTCCGCGGTCGTCAGCACATTGTCTTCAACGGTGTTGCTCATGATTCGGTCTCCATCTTTCTTCTCGTCGTCGATGCCGGCAGTGCCGTCTCGACTTCGAGCAGTTCATCGAAAAGGGCGCGGAAATGCACCACGGCCTTGCGCAAGTCCTCGGTATCGGCCTCGCCGCGCTGGGCGCGTGCGGCAATCTCCTGCGCGGCGCGGTAGTTGCTGACCACGCCGGGATGGTCGACGGAGATGTCGGCGGCGCGTCGCTCGAAGTCGCCCATCGGATAGCCCCGCTTGAGCAGCAACTCGCGCACCAGTTGGTCCGCCTGCGCAACGACCCCCTTCGGGTTGTCGACGAAGCCGCCCTGCAAGACCTTCCACGCCTGACTGAACCGGGTTGCGTCGGCGGGCAGCAACGGCACGATGTGCAGGTGGTCCACGCGGAGCTCGCGCGTTCTGAGTTCCGACTCGGCCTTGGCGCGGCTGCCAAGTTCGTCCACAGCCCGGCCGTATTCCGGTCCGAATCGTTTTTCCAGTCGCTGAGACTGGCGCTTGCGGTAGACCAGCCACGCGCCGATCGCGATCAACAGAATGACGATGATGGCGGCGAGGATGAGCGACGATTGTGTGTTGATCGAGTTCACGGGGCGCTCCATTGACTGGAACTCATCTTGACCCGCGTGCTGCGTCCGGTCATCCGGCCGACGTGAGGTTCGAGCGTCGGAGGGAACCTACATCGTCCCGTCGGCCGCGCGGCGATCAGGTGCCGCCATGAGAGCGCCGGTGGCCGATGCCGAGCAGCAGCACCGCGCCACCGATGCCGGCGTGCACCCAGCCCAGCGCCGGCCGCAGGTTCTCGGGTGCAAAGTAGAACAGCAGGTAGCCCGTCAGCGCGAGCAACCCGCTGCCGATGCACAGCAGCAGCCCGGAGCGGCGCTGGCCACTCCAGCGACGGCGACCCGTCAACCGCCAGCCCTGCGGGATGTGCGCGGCGGCCATCGCGCCGAGCACGAACAGCGCCGCGAACGATGCCAGGCCGTGCACGCGCAGGCACCAGGCCTCGAGCGGATGCGGCAGTTCGCCCGAGCCCGCGCCGACGCTGTAGTGGATCGCCAGCCACGCCGCGCCGCTCAGGAGCAGCGCCGCGCCGGTGCCATACAGCATCACACGCTGCCAGCGGACGAGGCGGTGCGCGCGGTGGTGGAAATGCGTGGCGTGGGCTCGGCTCATCGCGTCAGTGCCGCCAGGCGCTCGCGCCGAAACGAGCCAGCAGCGGGTGTGCCGCGTCGCCGCTGACGGCGACGACCTTGGTCAACGCGTCGGCCCACAGGCAGCGCGTTGCGGCGACGCT
>Ga0207658_10001248_pt1 | contig 20111 bp, 27 predicted proteins | sample KBSS33metaG_FD_184322 | JGI IMG/M metagenome (GOLD analysis project Ga0207658, IMG submission 184322) | Switchgrass rhizosphere microbial communities from Kellogg Biological Station, Michigan, USA - KBS S3-3 metaG (SPAdes) (version 2) | ecosystem: Host-associated > Plants > Roots > Rhizosphere...
CCTATGCGCTACCAATGCCGCCCTGCGGGCAAGCCTGAGTTCTACGACACCAAGTACCCGGGCACCTACAACGCGCGCAGGGACAATCTGGAGGGCTTCTGGAAGGGCCAGTTCGGGCACACGCATGGCATCACGATCGCTCGCAGGTTCTACGAGAATGTCGATCGCAACGGCAAGAATGCCATCCTCGAGTTCACGCCCGCCGGCCTCGACGACATGATCGTCGCCTGTTTGTACTCGCGATGGGTCGGCGCCGACGGAGAGGAACTACTCTCGTTCGCCGCGATCACAGACGAGCCGCCGCCAGAAGTCGCTGCGGCCGGTCACGATCGCTGCATCATTCCGATCAAGCCCGAACACATCGACGCCTGGCTGAATCCAGATCCAGCGAACTTGGGCGCGATGCAAGCGATCCTTGATGATCGTGAGCGGCCGTATTACGAGCACCGGCTCGCGGCGTGACGGTTACGGTTGCAGCGCGTTTAGCGTCTCATCGAACATCATCGACGCTCGCAGCTTGGCATGGGAAGCTTTTCTCATGTGTTGAATGCGCTGCTTCTCTTTCTCTGCGGCTTCTGTGATCGCTGCAACAAGCGCATCGCGGTCAGGATGTGTGCGCACAAGCGCGGTAATCAGTGCGCGTATCGCTGCGGTTTCACCGATGATGTGATCGATCGTTGATTCCAGAATAGGTTCCCCCGACATAGTCTTCCCCTTTGGATTGCTGCCAGACATACCCCGCTCGGATCGTATCACCTTCTCGATACTAGCTAGAACTTCAACCGCTTCTTCGCCCACTCATCCGCCGCGCGGTAGACGTCCTCGCTCACGCGCAGCTTGTGCAGCATCCGACGCATGATCGTCAGCGCATCGAACTTCCGCACCGAGTCCGACAGCACGCTCGCATAGTGCCTCGCTTGCTGCCCCTTAATCGCCGCACGTACGGCGCGGACGGCATCAGCCTCGTCAACAGTCATCGGCCGGCTTTCGAATAGGCCGCACGCGCGCGCCGTCGCGTCTGTGAGTTCCGCAAGCTCGCCCTTGCATTGGCCGACAACGCCACGCAGCGTGCGCAGTTCGTTGTCCTTCTGCGATGCATCCGCGAAGTAGCACGAGCTCTTGCTCGCTTCGTGTGTTAGGGCCATGTCAAGCGACGAATTCGCCGCGCCAACGTGGTCGAGGTACTCATTGACCACCTGCCCGGCGAGCAGCCGCTCGACGGTGCCCAGGTCTTCGTGCACGAGGCGGTCGAGGGCGTTGCGGGCATCGTCGAGCGTGATCATGCGCCGATGGTACGCCCGGCCGACTCACGGTCTGAGACAGCGTAGGAATTCTCCTACAAGCTGACGCTGCAATCGCCCATTCCGAGCACATCCTCGAAGTGGTCTACTGTCTGTGCCCCGGAAGCAGTGCCGCAAGCGGCGGACGGTCAGGATGACTTAGCTATGCCGGGGCCCCAGTGAGCTTTCGTGCCGAATTTCACTATCGAAGGTTGGCCTGTGCGCTAGTATGTGAGACGCCGCAGGGATGCGGCGCGTATAGGGGCTGCATGGGGAAACCGTTTCCTACGTCATCCAGCGTAGAAGAAGGAGAGCTTTGTGCAAGAATCGGAGATGGCAAAGCTGAGCTCTTGGGAACTCAGATTGCGAGAGGCGCAATACTTCTATTTGCAATTTCTCGCACATTGCGGGCCACCTCGGGATTCCTACTTCCTCATGGCCTCATATTTCGATGCATTCCTATTTGCGCTGGTCTCTGTTGAAGAGATGGTCACCGACGCAACAAAGGTCAAGCTGAAAACCATTGAAGTATTCCGCTTTGTGAAAGCCCTTCGAAATATCTCGATGCATCATTCAGTGCTTGCCGCGCATGCAGTGGGTGCCAAGTTCGTTCGTCCGTTCGTACGGCATGTAACCGAACTCGTCGGCGCTGGCTCAATCGGGTCTGCCAAGCTCGCCCTGAACTACACAAAGTTTCGCGAGATCTTTGATGCAATTGAAATCGAGCGGCCAGCTGAAAAGACCACACTAGATATTGCTAGAGCGTATCTCTCAAAGCTCGAAGCCGGTCCTCAACCTGTATTTATTGAAAGCGTACTGGCCCATGCACAAAGCTCCGTTGAGGCCGTTGTGCCCTAGTCGCATTTATTCTTGGCGGCAGCGGCCGAACTACCGGGGACATAATCGAATGTTCTGAGCAACGTCCCATTCAAGGAACTTCGCGTGAGTGCACAAGAAAAAATTAAGAAGGAGTTGGAGTCTCTCGTTTCCGCCCACGAGAAGCTCATCTCTCTCGCAGGCGATCTAGAGAAATTCAGTGAGTTCGGCGTTGAATACCAGATTTGGTACTCAAAGGCACTGAGGGTTGTCTCGGCGCTCGCGTCGGATCGAGAAGAAGAGTTTGTTAGCTATTATCGGATCGATCCGAAGCGGAAAATTTTCTCCTACCCGACCTATGTGATTCAAGACTATCTAAAGGCCGTAGATGCCAATAGAGACCACTACAGGAACCCGTTGTGGAATGTCAATCAGACAGTTCAGCAAAGAGTGACAAGCCAAGTCCAAATCCTGCGTTCGCTTTACGATAGGGTTGACGGTGTTCTACAAGACGTGACTGGGCACCTATTCGCGGAGTTGCAAGACAAAGAACTGGACGCAGCGCGGCAACTGATTAACGTAAGTCAACGTGCATCCGGTGCACTTGCTGGCGTCGTGTTAGAACGCCATCTCCAACGCGTCGCAGATAATCATCAGGTACGCCTTGGCAAAAGGAACCCAACGATCTCAGATCTCAATGATCCGCTAAAACAGAAGGGAGTGTACGGCATACCGGTTTGGAGAAAGATTCAGTTGCTCGCGGACATAAGGAATATGTGTAGTCATCAAAAGAGCGAAGAGCCGACAAAGGAGCAGGTTCTCGAGTTAATTGATGGTGTAAATGCAATCATAAAGGGCGTCTTCTAGTCGCTACAGGTGTAGCGGCTCATCTATGGCAGCCCGCAAGCATACGAAGCTTAGAGCCTAGGAGAAGAGCGAGATGAAGATATTGCAAACGTTGGGAAAGCATTCTGGCAATACCGAAGGTATCTTCGCCTACAAGCGAGTGAAGGGTGGAATCTATATCGACATTACGATTGGAAATGTTCAAGGTGTAACTCCGATCTGGCTTACGCATGCCGAATGGGAAGAAATCCTCAAGGGTATTCATAAAAGAAAGGCTTCCCCATTTCGGTTGACTGGCACCGGTCCTTTCCCGAAGCCCCCAAAGCAAAGCCTTTATTCAGCTATTTCAACCGCAGTTCCGAATCCAAGCCAAGGTTGGAACTGGCACGATTCCATTAAGGCGGCCGTGTGTGCAATTCTCGAGCACGAAGGTAGCGTCGATTTCTATCATGGCGTGATCGGCCCCAAGACGCAGGTAGTTGTCTGTGTGAAAGCTGATACCTAGGCTCGAAGCATTCGATCGGCCGCGGGTGGCACCTCCGCGCCGATTCGGCGTAGCAACTCTATAGTTTCTGCGCCTTCTCTCGTTCGGCTTTTTCCTATCGCATTCGGCGAGTGCACTGGTCAGCCCGCCGACGCCAATGCCGCGCGGATGGCACCTTCGCAGGTTCGAGCGATCTTCGAAACATTCCGATACGCATCAGAATTCCGCGGAATCGACCCCCGAAGAAATAGGAAATCAATGATCGGATTCCCCACATCCCTAACCAGGATGCGGAGTTCGATGCGTTCAACTGTGGCCTTCGAGGTTGAAGTTTGGCGACCACCGGAGAATGCCCCAACTGTCGCGCCAAGCGGACCGGCAATTAGAGTCCCAGCAACCGCGCGGCCGATATTGATCTTCGAGCGGGACGAGGTGGTGATGGTCTCACCATCCTCGTGAATGCTGACCTCAAGTAGATCAGCGAACGGCACCAAGCGGCGTTGCATAGCGTTGGAAAAAGTGTACAAAGCAACCTGACCACGCTTCGAGTCAATGATCAATGCCTGCTTCTTGTCGGCATTGAAAACTAGATCATGAAAACCGTATCCATCCGGGCTGAGCCAACGGTTAATAGTTTGCACGGCTTCGGCCTGTCGCTTCCCCTGCACCTTGACCCAATTTGCCAAAATGAGTGGGGCGCCGATGAGGATATGTAAAAACCAGATCTGAGTCGCGCCGGACGGTTCGCGCGGGTTTGGAGATGGAGAAATCCATTCCAGAATGCCGATAGTCACCGGCGCAAGCACGATTATCAGAAAGCCCCATACCGCAAGGGGTACGGCATGTAGTCCAGGCCCGCGCTGCGCTGGGATTGCTGGCGCCGCATTGGGCGAAACAACACTTGGAATAGCATTGGCGCTCTTCTTATTTGAGGCTGTCTGCGCATCGAGTTTCGCGCGCAGCGCAATGACTTTTTCAACCTTCGAATAGATGGCGCCACACCTCGGGCATGCATCCAATTCTTCACCCGCGGCGTCCGCATTGCGCGCGCCGCACTTCTTGCAGGTTCGCTCCATCTCCATTTCCCCCAAAATGGACCCCGATCGCATCCTACCGCGGCTGGGAAACGGGTACAACGGCTCCGTAGAGCGATTGAGCGACCTATTCGTCCGCTTTGGGCTTGTCGGCCGAGAAGACGAGCTTCAAATGCGCTTTCGTTTTTGTCATGTCGAACGTGGGCTCGCAGGCAAACAAGTTGAGGACCCCTGATTGCAGCCCTTCGACGTCGCGCAGGGTCTTCGCCACTGCTGCGAAGCGAGACACGCGGTCGAGTTCTTTGTGCGGAGCGACGCGATGGCTCCACGCTTCCAAGTAGAGGAGAAGCAGCAGGGCATCGATATCGGTGATCGGGTTTGGCGTCGGTTGTTCGCTCATTAGGTCCTCGATTTCGCAAGTTGGAATTGGTAGACGATCTGGTGCATCAGGTCGGGCATGATCGATGCCACAACCCGTTGCCCGAGCTGTTCAACTTCCTGGTCAGACATGCCCGAGAGCGGCTTCGTTGGGCCTGCAAGCTGGATCTGGATGGCACCGCTTCCGAGATGGACTGCCACGCCGCTGCTCGCTGCTGCGGATGACGAGGCGGGCCCTGGAGCCGGTGCGGGCAATGGATTGGACTTGCTGGCCGAAGTGGCCGCAAACTGTTGCTGCGCTTTTACCGCAGCATCAACGTTGTCAGTGTAGTTTTTTGCCGACGACGCGCCACGATCAAGCGAAATTTTGAAGTTGTTCGCTTCGTCGGCAGCGGTGGGGAAATCTCTGCGTACCTGATTTGTGACGTTCGACAGCATCTCGAGATAGTTCGAGAATGTGCCGGCGGTCTCGGCGGCGACGGCCATGCCGCGATCGAATTCGCGGAGCGCCATTTCGTTGCCGGCGAATTCCTGGCGCGCTTCCAACATTGAACTTGTGAGAGTGACCGACGCGCCGGCGGCTGCACGCATGCGCGTTTCCACGCTTTCCGCCGCGACGGCTGCCTTCTCGGCCGCATTCCCAGCGCTTTCTTCGGCAGCAGCAAGTGCTTTTTGTTTCTCCTCGAGCGAGGCCGTCGTATCGCGCAAGGTCTTCATCGCGTCGTCGTATTTCCGCGCCTGTGCCTCGGCGTCGCGCGTGGCCTGTGCGGCTTCGTTCATGCCGCCTGCGATGGCCGCTCCGGTCTTGAGTCCCTGTCCTTCCAAGTCGCGCAGCGCGTCGAGCAGGCCAAGCGAGGAGGCCTTCGATTCGAGTTGATACTGCACCGAATCCTTTGTGCCTTGATCGAGCTGCGCGGACGCCTCCAACGCAGCCTTCGCATAGGACAAAAACGCGGCTCGCCTGTCTGCAAGTCCCCTCGCGGTATTGTCCGCAGCATAGTCGATCGTCGCGAAGGCGTTCTGAGCATCGATCGCGGTATTCTCAAGTTCCTCCTGGCTGGTGATGTGAAGTGTCTTGAATGCGGCTTCGACCGCTTTCGCCATAGGCGGTGTCTCTTCCAGCTTGCGATTCACCGCATCCAGCGAAGGCAGGAAGCTTTTGAATCCAGCTTCAGATTCATGCATCTGCTTTTCGAGCTGGTTGTACGCATCCCTTGCGTCATCCACATCTGCTATTGCCTGCGCTAGCTCGGTCGCTGTAGCCGTGCCGCTCGCCCGCAGCGCTTCGTAGGCCGCCGTGACCTTGTCCAGCGTGGCCTTGGCCTCCAGGAATTGCTTTGCGACATCCTCATTCGCCAGTCCTGAACTTCGTGTGGCCTCGACGTCCATGGCTGCCGCCTCCGCGTGTTTTTCCAACGCTCCCGTTGCATCCTTGGCAGCGTCGGCGCTCTTTTCGATGCTCTTTGCATGCTCCTCATGCTTTGGCGCGGCTTGTTCCGCAGCCGTGCCTGTTTCGCTGATTCTCCCGACTAGGTTGCCGAGCGATTTGACCGCCTGATCAGCAGCGGCATCGCCATCAGCCCATTGCTTTTTGCTGTTCTCGGCGTACTGCGCAGCGAGTGCATACCACTCCTCGGCCTTTTGCTTCGCCGCATCGTTGAACGTCCCAAGCAATGCCATCGAATTGCCGATGGACTGCGTGATGCCCGACATGACCGCGCTGGTCGCCGATTCGATCGACGAGAACACAACCTTGACGACATTCCAGACTGCACCGACAACGTCGCCAATGCCGCCGAAGACTCGCCCCATTGCGCTGGCAGTCTCGGTGACATTTTTGATCGACTCTCTGACGCTGCTCGCCCCGTCGGAGATTTGTTTCCAGAAGCTGGGCCAGTCAACGGTATGGACGAACCTGTCCAATTGCTCGGTACCAACCTTGACGAGATCGGTGATCGATTCCTTGATCTTCTCGAGTGCCCCATTCTTGGAAGCCTCGAGCAACTCAGAGTCTAGTTTGCGGATCTCCGCGTTCAGCGGCGCGAATACACCGGATACCGTTTCGCCGGCGATTTCGTCGATGTGTGTCTTGAAGTTCTTGACCGCGGTGCCAAAGCCCGATGTCATGAAGTCGCTGAGGCGCTTCGTTTCACCGGTGGACTGCTCGATGGCAGCTGAGAGATCGCGCAGGCCAGCGCCACCCGCTTGAACGAGGGAAAGCAGCGCAGGTTTCGCGCGCTTGTCCATGCCTTCCAGCGCCTGGACGCCACGATCTCCCGCGGCTTTCAGCCCGTCGAGAATGGTGGCAAACGAGTACGTATCGATGCCAAGCCCGACAAGCTGCTGGCGCAGTTTGCTGCTGGGATCGTCGAGTGCGCCAAAGATGGCGATGAGGGCACGGGAGGATTGTTCTGCGGAAAGGCCACGCTGAGTTAGCGCACCAAGTGCAGCTGCGGTTTCGTCGAAACTGATGTGTGCCTGCGACGCGTACGGCGCGAGCTTGCCGAACGAATCGGACAGCGCGCCCAGGTCTGCGCCGGTCTTGCGTGAGACGGTCGCCAGGGTGTCCGTGATATGGCTGGCTTGGTCGGCACTGACGTTGAATGCCTTCATCGTCGTCGTGACGATGTCGACCGACTGGCTCAGTTCGATGCCCGCGGCCTTGGCAAACTGCAGGGCAGTCGGCAGGACCTCGGCCGCCTTGCGCACATCGCCAAAGGATTTGGTGAGCTGCGTCAGCGCTTGTACTGATTCGACGGTGCTGGTGCTCGTCGCGCGCGCGGCTTCCTCGGCGATTTCCTTCAAATGATTCAGGTCTTCGCCAGTGGCGCCACTGATCGCAGAGAGCTTCTTGAGTGCGCCGCCAAGCGCTTGCGCATCCTCGATGCCGGCTTCGAAGAAGCGGAATCCCTTGATCGTGGCAAATGCGCCAGCGACGACGCCGGCGATGCCGGAGACTTCGAGCAGATGCTTGCCGAACTCGAGCGCGCGTTCACCGCCTGACTTGAGGTATTCGCCTACTCCGAGCACGTGTTCCTTGAGCGTGGCGAAGCTGATGCCGCCGCGTTCGGCCGCTGCGGCCGCGGTAGCGAGGTGCCCGGCAGTGGCCGTGGCCTTCGCGCCTAGCTCCTCGTGCGCCTTGCTGAGATTGGTCGTGTCGATACCGGCGGCGTTGAGCACCGCAGCGGCTGAGGACACGCGCACGGCGAGGCGGTCATGCTGATCAGTGAGTGCCGCGACAGCTTTGCTCGCGGTCAGGAATTCAGCGCTCGATGTGTCGTTTTCGGCGTTGAATTTCGCGAGCTGCGCGCGCGCTTCGGCAAGCTTGGTATCGATGCCGGCGAGCCTGTCCTGCAGCGCTTGCAGCGCTTCGACCTGCTTCGCGCGATCGAGCAGCGCGGCGAGATCGTTGGCGAGCTTTGTCAGTTCGGCACCGGACTCGCCACCTTGCTTGCCGGCGTCGGCGAGGCCCTTGGTAAGCGCGTCGAGCCCCTCTTGTCCCTGCGTCTCGAGGACGAATTTCAAAACCTCATCGCGTGAATTAGCGGCCATTGGTGGCCTCCGTCACGCGATCGATTTCTTGTGCGAAGAGATCCTGGGCATATGCGATGGCGCGGTCCTCGCGATCGCCTTCGGTCATCATCATGGCGACCGATGGCCCGCCAAGCAGGCGGATGGGGTAGCCGTGCTTGTCTTTGGCCACGAGCGCGATGTCATAGACGTCGGCTGGGATCGCCCGCATCGCGGCATCGCGGATGAACGCCTGCGGACCGCTTGTGCTGACAATGCCGGCCGGCACGCGCATAAAGGCATGTGGGATTTCGACAGGGCGCCCATTTCGGACTTCCGCCCGCACGCCAGTGGCAGTCTGCCGGATCGGGAAGTTGCCGAGAGTCTGGTTACGGCCGAGCGCAGTCAGCGTGACGCTATTGGCATCAGCTTTGACCCGCAGGCGCGCGCTGATTTTTCCTTGCTTGAGTGCGAACTCCTGGGCGATATCGCGCTTCATCCATGTCGGCAGCTTGCGCTTGAGCGTACCGATCGCCCGCGTGACGACCTTGTTGCCGCCATCGCGCAGTGCCGCGACCCGATCGCGCGCACGGCCAAGTGCGTCGAGATTCTCGATCTTGAAATTTGCCTTTGCCATTCGGGCACTCCATCTGTTGGGATGCGTCGCCGTCACGGCGATGCGGTATTTCTGGATTGGTCAGTCGCTAACCTCTGTCGGCGCTGTGGCTGTCTCTACCATCTCACCGAGTGTGTCGGCGATTTCGCCGAATAAGTTGGCGACTGCATTGCGCACTTCGTTGCATTCATCGATCAGCTTCGCGCGCACGAGCGCGGGATCCTTGATGCTTGCGATCTTCCCGGCGACTCGCCCGGGAAAGCCGGACATTTGGCCGACAACCTCGCCGGCCACCTTGCGGAGCAGTTCACCGTGCAACTCGATCGGGATGAGCTCTCCGCGGCGCACCTCGTTTTCGAACTCGGCTTTTTGCGCCTGGGCATGCTTCAACCGAGCCTGCGCATTGCCCACATCCAGCAGCCACGCGCATGCGGCGACCGAGTCGATCTCATGCGCAAGGCCGTTTTCGCCATACGCGGCAACCGGCATGCCGGCCGTGATCTGCTTCGATATCCAAGCAGCTGATTTGCCTATGAATTCAGCGAATTCCGCTGCGCTGACAATTGCCATGATTCATACCCTTTACGATTTTTTGGCGTCGTGTATTCAAGAGAATTGCGGCTTTAAATGCCCGCCAGTCCCGCTGCATCGGTCCCAGGACCCGTTAAGTCATTGGCGCGTCACAGCCGGAACTTGGTGTTCGGAGGTGTCCGCACTGCCGCGCCTGCGCGGAGTTATTGCCGTCACCGCCGGCTGGACGGTCACGCTTCGACAGTTAGCCGATGACGCGCTCGATCATTCGTTTGATCGCGCCGGGCTCGGTTGTCTCGGCGAGTCCGAGCGCTTGCAGCACACGGATGTGGTCGACCGACTGCGGCCATACGTCTGCGCTCCCGAGTACCGATGACGGCAGTCGCACCTTCTCGGGCAACGGCTCGGCGAAGATGCCGGGAATCATTACGTGCTGGGCTACTTCCTCCTCGCTGAAGAGCTCCATCAGCTCGCCGGTAAGTCGATTGCGTGTGATACCCCACTCATCGGTGACCGCAATGTTCTTCAGCGGATGGCAGTCCTCGCCGATGCCGACCATGCGACGGGTTGTCCGCGCCTCGGTACGTGCAGCTCGGCAACGCTCGGCGTTCACAGGCGCGACAGTGGTTCGACCTTCCTTGGCAAGAGTGCGGTTGGCGTCGTCGATCAGGTTCTCGACTGCCGACAGCTTGGACAGGACAGCAGCGAGTGCACCTGCATGCTTGGCATAGTCCTGTAGCAGCGTCGTGCCGATGCCGCGTGCCTTCTCAGCTTTGGCTGCCAGTGCGTCCAGGTGTTGTTCGTGTGCCTGCTGTGCGGCGTCTCGCTCGGCCTGCTCAGTGGCTGCGACGCGCTCCTGAGACAGCCCGATGCGGCGTTGCAGGCGTTCGATTTCGGTATCGATCTTGCCGATCGCGCTGTCGTCGTCGGTCGCGAGCAACGCCGTGCGTTTGATGCGAAGCTCAGCGATGGCTTGCTCGTCAGCGGCAATCGATGTGCGAAGCGATGCGATGCGTTCTTGGTGCGTCATGGTGAACCTCCGTCTGGTTGGGAATGGCCGTCATCTCGACGGTCGGGGTAAACATCTTCAGGCTCGCGGTGAATGCTTCTTCACAATGCTGGCCCATGAATCGTCAGGAGGCTCAGCCGTCAATTTGCCGCCATACTTAGCAACGGTGCGTCCCCAGTTCTCGCTGGCCTTCGCGGCTCGGCAGATCCTCAACACTTCGGCCTGTTCGGCCGGCGACGAAGTGACGTGTACCGCGGGCAATTGGACGGAGCTGCTGTTCGATATCGTCGCCGTCCTGGTGTTCACGATCTGCGAGCCGGATTGCGCAATCGTCTGTTCGAGCGAGCCGAGCCTGTCGATCATCCCGGCCTTTAGTGCCGCTGCGCCAACCTTGACGCCGCCGGCGCCGAAATCAGAGACCACCTTCGACGCGGCCGTCCCGCGATTGCGTGCGACGCTGGCGAGAAACGTCTTCTCAAGATCGTCGACCACAGCCTGATACTGGGCGCGGCCAGCATCAGTGGCCGGATCGGGGCGTTTGTTCGGTGCGTTCGAACTCACGATTTGGAACGTGCGGACTCCGTTCTTCGCGTCACGCTGAGTGCTATCGACGACTTCGCTGACGACGCCAATGCTTCCCACGATCGCGGTTGGATCCGCGACTATCGAATCCGCAGCACTCGCAAGCCAGTACGCTGCCGATGCGCCTGTTCCGCCGATGTAGGCGGTAATCGGCTTCTTCCCGCGGCTGTCGTAGATCAGCTGCGCGAGCTCGTTGATCCCATTCGCCTCACCACCAGGGCTATCGATCTCGAGCACGATCGACTTGACGGCAGGATCGTCCATCGCCGCTTGGAAGTCGGTCGCGAGAACTTCCGTGGAGGTGGCGCCGCTGATCGATGTTAACAGGTTCGCACGGCGGAAGATCGGCCCAGTAATCGGAATGACCGCGGTGCCGTTCGGACGTTTGCTCACGGTGCGCGTATTGCCCAGCGGGACGCCGGCGCGCGTGACAAGCGCCTCATGATCGAAATCACGCGCTGCGATCGCGAGCATGCGCTCGAGCGCGTCGGGCACGATCAACCAATATCGCGAGGCGATGAGGTCAAGGGCGGCAATCACTTCGCCGCTCCGATCTGCGGCACTGAGTTGTAAGCGCGAGGTTGGTTTTCGAGGACACGCAGGGAGGGAAACTTCGAATCGAGCGCGTCAAGGATCATTCGCGAGAGCGACGTGCCGTTGTCGAGTGCGTATATCCGAAGCGCGCGATGCGCGTTCGCTGGGATAAGTACAGTTGCAGGCTTGAGTTCCATGTCGTGATCTTAGGTTGCTGTTTCTATACTTCAATCACTTTTATACTTTCTGTGGAACAATGTGGCGCCATGTGGTTGCTTGCGCTGACGGCGGTCGCAGCATATGGCAGGATTTGCGCAGGATGGTGTTGCGGAGGCGGAATCAATGAGCGCACTCACGGACTGGCTTCAGGCGATTGGCTCCATTGGACAGGCAATTGGTACGAGTGCTGCAGTTTGGTACGCCTTGCGGATTGCGAATCGACAGCGTGATGACGCTGCTAACGACCGTAAGGAAGAGAACCGGCTGCGCGCTCGCGCATTGGCACTAACGATTCGAGCGGCGGTCGAAGACTGGCTCAATGATATGCAGGCGTTTGAGGATTCCGTTCGCGACGGCGGAGATACGAGGATGGTCGCAATCGTTGATGCCTTCTACAGATCTCACCTGTTTGACGTGCCAGACGTCCTAACCGGTAATGTGACTCGGATCCACTTGCTTGGGGCAGCCGGCGATGAGCTCCTGTCTGCAATTGCTGCAGCAGGTTACGCAAGGCCTTCAGTTCAGTTGATGCATGAACAGCTCATGGAGTCCGATCACTCGGCGTCTGCGAAAGAGATCGTTGACAGAATTTGGGACAACTATCGGGCGCTAGAGGATCACCTGAAGATCGCGCTGCACAACCTTCACGGCATCATAGACGAGCACGTGCGCAAGACGCGCCGAGAATAGCCATTAGTCGGCGCTTGTCTGCGTTCGTGCAGTGCAGGCGATGGATAGCGGCAGGATTTCAGGCTGCGCGGCGAACTTTCGACCGCGCCCATTCGACCAACTCGACACGGTCATAGCGCAGTGACCCCGCAATGTCGTAAACGGGTGGCCCGATGCGGCGATGCGCCAGGTCCTCGAGTAGGCGCACGCTGACGCCTAGAATCTTTGCGGCTTGTTTCCGAGAAACGAAAAGTTGCTCGACGCCCGAATCATCATCAGGTTCGACAGGGGTTTCGCGTTTCATATCTGTCCTTTTGCTACGTCATCACGACGATGCTGTTTGTCAGTGTATCAAACTGCGGGTGACCGCGGTTCTCACGTCAATGCTGAAGCCCCTCGCAAGGGGCTTTCCGGTAACGAATGCGCTAATTCCCGCGGTCTTCGTGGTCGCCTGAGGCGGCTATGAAGTTATCTCCGCCTTGGGTGGGACAAGCTGCTTTGCGATATCCCAAAGCATCGGCATTAACTCGTAGTGTTCGTCCATCAGGACTCGCAGTGCGCGACGAAGTTGATCTTTCGAAAGAGGTCTTTTCACCTCTTCGCCGGCCTCCCGCGCGAGAGCAATGGCAAGGGCGGCGACGTGGGCTATGCAGCCGATGTCCTTGATCAAGGTTTCGATCTGCTGGTTGATTTGTTGCGTTGTTGGCTCGCTCATTTTTACCCCGTAGGTGGATGACGTGACCAGGCAGAATCCTACCATTTGGACAATTCTGCATCAGGCCAAATTCGCTCAGAGCAGGGGATTCAGAGCCGTAGAGCAGGAAATCGGGGTCTAAAGAAACGGTGTCCCTGTCTGGTAATACTTTTAAGGTGTTCACGTGGTGAATAAGGCAGCGGTCAAAAAGGTGCACGACTTGTTCACGTGGTGAATAAGTCATCGATATCTTGTTCACGTCGTGAATAAGGCAGCGCACGACTTGTTCACGTGGTGAATAAGGGTTATTCACGTGGTGAATTAGGCGATGCGTTTTCATGCGGCCAATTTCAGCTTTCGATTGTGGTGCGGACGGCTGCGCTTTCTCGGCGTGAACACGAAGTCAGGCTGTTCTTTTTTCCAGGCATCGGTCGGTTTCGTAGACGGTGCGACAATCAGGGGTTTGTCGGCCTTCTCGTCAATGCGCCGCCAAGTGAAGGCGTACAGATTGGGCTTGTTCAAGCTGCCTTGCTGCGTCTTGACGATCAATTGGTAGTGCTCGCATTCGCTGGCCGCCTTGTGCAGCGTCATCGGTGCATGCCAACCTTGTTCTCGCATCAACGAATAGCTGGCGCATAGATAGCCGTTGTTGAAGCCGGTGTACTGCCTTCCCAGGTCGATCAAGAGCTTCACCCCGTACGGACTAAGGCGGGTGAAGTTCGGGTGCCGCAGCAACGTGTACGGGATGACGAATGCGCTGCCGCCGTCGATGTCCGACCAGCCGCTTTCCTTCTTTTTTCTGCCCATTGCTTTGTGCCTCCAGCGCGCAGCCGTGATAGACTGCGCGCGCCAGTTGGTCGTCTCTCGACGATCTTGGTAAATGACAAGTTTGAACTCAGCCCGCGCTCGCAACGCGGGCTTTTTCATTTATCGCTAGCATCTGCGCGATCATTCCTGTGAGAAAATCAATCCCGACGCCAGCGAAAGCACGATCAAAGCTGTCGAATTCGTCGGTTTCCCAGTCAAAACGAGTTATCACGCGCTGCAAAACGTGAACCGCCTTGGCAAGTTCGTACGTGTGGCCTGGAAGGTTTCCGATTTCCGACTTTTCAATCACACAGATGAAAGCGCGTTCACCGAAGGCCACGAACATTTTTGGATCTGCCCGATTACTCATGCCTGCATCTCCAGCTTGGAGATTGCGTTCAGCGCGCCTCTCACCATCGAAATGTGATGGCGGATGCCATAGAGCACGCTAGCAAGTTGTTGCAGATTCGAAGCGACCAGCTCACTCTGATAGTTGATCAGATCGATGGTCGTATCGATGTTGGCGCCAATCGTCTGGAGCCAGCCGCCGGCGTCGTTGCACAGGTTTTCCACAGTAGTTCCGGGAGCCACTAGGTAAGTGCCTTCCATCTCGAGAAGCACCGGCGCATGCAACTCAGGGCGCGAAGCCATTTTTTTGGCGCTCATGCGGCCACCCCCGCAGCTTCGCGATAGGCACGCGAGGCGTCCATCGCCCAACTGCATAGAAAAGCCAGCTCTGCGCTGAGTCCATTTTCGTCGCTGGCGCCCTTGCTGAGGATTTCCCGGACCGCTTCGTCGAGGTTGTCCGCGGTAGAGCAGGCGTGGGACGGGTCCATGCCCGGGCGAATGCATGCAAAGTGAGAGCCGGTCGCCGGCACGTAGTCAAACGTCACTTCTCTGGTCTTGGCCTTCATGCCGCTTCTCCCGCGGCAGTGAAGCCAGTTTCGCGGCGGTATGGACGGAGAAGCGCCTTAGCGCGGCCGCGGCGCTGTTGCTCCGTGGGGACGTCCAGCGCATCAACCTCGACCGCGGCGAGGATGTAGCACGCGCTGAGGATGGCCGGCGGCACAGTTTCGAACTCGTCGGAAGGGTTGAAGCCGATGAATTTCGAGACTGCAGCTTCCGCAGAGTCCAGTGCGTTTTGGTAGGTCGCATCGGATGCGGAAGTGCCGTCCACGTTGCGTAGGACGGCTTTGAAGTCAGTCAGTAGCGCATAGCTCATGGGGCTCTCCCGTCAGTCCACGGCGATTTCAACTTCGCGAGTTTCGCTTCGGCTTTTGCAAGCTCTCGTTCTGCCGAACTCCGATGAAGCGGATCGGCAATCTCGACGGCTTCGCGCAGACGGTCCACTGATTCTTCGGCTCGCATGATCGCGGCGTTCTCTTTGGTGCTGTTCAGTTCGTTGCTCATGCTGCTTTGTCCTCCGCGCTTTCGCGCTCCAGGCCGGTGATGAAGGCCTGCAAAGCCTTCGCGCTCACCATGCGGCGGCGTCCGGCTTTGAAGGCCTTGAGGGAGCCGTCGGCGATTGCGCGATAGATGCGCGTGCGCGTGAGGCTGGTTACTTCGCAGGCTGCCTCAATGGTGTAGGCAAGCCGGGTATCGTTCACATGCTGCATTTCTTGAAGCCTCCGTTTCGGGGTGCGTTATGAAACCGGAGAAACCGTATCGGGTGGTCAAGCGCCTTAGAGCAAACTTAGACGGCCTTTCGTGTAGGAAAACCGCTGCTGCCCGCGATGCATGGCCATTTCCAAGAACGGAATCTCGTCGTTTCGCTACGTGTCACAGTGTAGCGGAGTGATTTATAGCACTATGCTTTATTTGTGTAAAGCAAAGTGCTTTGTTATTGTTCGCAGCCATGAAAGACAGCCTGCAAGTGAATTTCCGGATGCCCGCTGCGCTGAAAGCGCGGCTTGAGGCCGCAGCACTAGAAAGTGGCCGGTCGCTGACTGCGGAAATCGTGCATCGACTTTCTGCGGGTTTCTTCGATCAGTCCGCAGAATCAGCGACGCGTCAGCTTGAAGATGTCTCCGAGATTCGAAGACTGATCCAGCGATCCCCGCTCATCCGAAGTGACGATATCGAGGCATTCGCCAACACTGTTGCGGCAGTATCAGAACATGCAAAGAACGTAGCTACGGCGATGAATTCGCTCCTAGATGCGCGCATGGCCCTGGAGGCGAAAACTGAGGAACTGCGACCAAAGCTGGAAAATGTGCGCCTCGCAGCCGCGCAAGACTTGACCGACAAAGTGGTCAAAGCGCAGGCCAAGCAACATCAAGATGTACTTGACGCCAGCGCGAAGATCGCCAAGCGCAAGAAGGGCCGAGCGAAGTAGGGCGCGCGCCGGGCGTGTAACGCGCGCACCGTTACACCGGCGTTACGTCACGCGTTACGTAACGACGCGTGCACGACGCGTGCACGACGCGTCAAGCACGCGTGCAAGGAGCTTTCAGCATGCGTCTGATGACGCCCTCAGCCTGGGTTCGAAAATACTTCGCGGAAGACAGCCATCCGGCGGAGGGAACGGTGCGCAAATGGCTACGCGAAGGTCATCTGCCTGCGCGCAAGATTGGAGGCAGTTGGTTTGTGGATGAGCATGAGTGGCTGGCCGACGGCGACGAGCTGGTCTTGCGTGTGCTCAACGACAACTAGCGCTTGGACCTAACTGGCGCGCCTCAAGGGCACCACGTTCGCGCCGGCGCGCAGGCCGTCGAGATAGTCGGACCAGGCCTGCATCATCTTCGTGCGCTCATCCAGGTACTGCGCGGCCGATGTGTATGCCTCGCGCACCTTGTTCGACTCGGCATGCGCGAGCTGTCGCTCGATCGCGTCTGCGCGCCACCCCAGCTCGTTTAGGCGCGTCGCGGCCATGGACCTGAAGCCGTGGCCTGTCATCTCGTCGGACGCGTAGCCCAAGCGCCTGAGCGCGGCGTTGATGGTGTTTTCGCTCATCGGGCTGAAGCTGCTCCTGACCGACGGGAAGAGGTAGCGACCGTTGCCAGTGAGCTCTTGGAGTTCCTTCAGGACGTCGACGGCCTGGGTCGACAACGGCACCAGGTGAGGTGCCTTCATTTTCATGCGTTCCTTCGGGATGCGCCATATTGCGCCATCCAAATCGAACTCTGACCACTCGGCTTTCCGAAGCTCATTCGGGCGCACGAAGACGAGCGGGGCGAATTTGAGCGCGAGCTGCGTTGTCGACTGGCCTGCGAATCCGTCGATTGCTCTCAACAATTCCCCGATCTGTTTGGGGTCGGTGACGGCTGCGTGGTGCTTCACCTGCGCCGATTTGAGCGCGCCGCGGAGGCTTGCTGTGGGATCCAACTCCGCTTTCCCTTCGATGATCGCAAACCGGAACACCTGCCCGGCCTTGTTCTTCGCACGGCTGGCCGTCTCGTGCTTGCCGGTACGTTCGACATCCCGGAGGACCGTCAGCAGTTCGCGTGGTGTGATCTCGTCGACTGGACGGTGACCGAGCTTCGGAAACAAGAACGTCTCCAAAAGCCACCGGTTCTTGTTCGCAGTGATTTCGGCGACGTTTTGCGTTGCCATCCATGCGCGGCCGACTGCCTCAAACGTAGCGTCCGCGGTTTGGGCGGCTTCCTGGGCTGCCAGGACAGGAGCTTCCTTCTCCTGCTTCCGTGCGGTGCTCGGGTCGATGCCTTGCGCCAGGAGGGCGCGGGCGTGGCCCAGACGTGCACGAGCGCTCGCTAGTGAGACTTCCGGATACAGCCCGAGGCTCAGCATTCTTGCATTGCCCTGGTGCCTGTATCGAAACCTCCATCGCATCGCGCCGGACGTCGGCACTTCGATGCATAGACCATGGCGGTCAGCCACACGATAGAGGGTATCTCTGGGCCGTAGGGCCTTGAGCTTGATCTCAGTCAGCATGTGAGTAACTCTTGTTTGTGAGAACTCGGTCGACACGAGTTACTCACGATGTTACTCACAGAAAACTCGGGCTGCAACGAAATCGAATGGAACGCACTCGGACGGTCGGGCAATAAAAAACCCGCTAAGTGGCGGGTTTAGTTGGACTTTATGCGTCCCGTTCTGTTTCGTTGTATCCCGTTCTATTTCGGGATGGTGCCGGTGGAGGGAATCGAACCCACACTCTGTTGCCAGAAACGGATTTTGAGTCCGTCGCGTCTACCAATTCCGCCACACCGGCATCGATGAGGTCGCGCAGTATAAGTCAAATCGCGGCGAGCTGGCCACGTCTGCGGTCTGGTGCCGCAATCAATGCATCGCGTCCAGGCTCAACACGCGCCGGTCGCGGCCGTACCACTCGTTTTCGATCGGACGGAACACCGAGCACTGGGTCATTGGCCCGCGGTAGATGTGCAGGGTGACGGCGAGAGAATCGGCGCTCGGGTTGCGGATCGTGTGGTATTCGTGCGGCGGGATCAGGCTGCCGGCCGAGCCGGGGCCGACATTCATCGTGCCGCGCGATTCGAAGCGATAGCGCTCGCCTTCCTGTTCGACCAGTTCGTACGGCGTGATTTCGAGCGAGCCGTGCCACACGCCCTCGACGCACCACATGCCGGCGTGGTCGTGTATGAGCGTGCCCTGGCCGGGGCCCCAAGTCATCGCGATGACGCTGTAGCCGAGTTCCTCGCTGCGATAGAGCTCGCGGCGCGCGTAATGGTCCTTCACTTCCTCGAAGATGCAGCGCGGCAGTTTCACCGACGGATCGCGGATCAACTCGCACAGTGTCGTGCGCAGCGCGTTGGCGATGTCGGCGTCGCGGTCGTGGTCGACGGCGCGATCAAGACGCTCGACCAGATGTTGGGAGCCGGGGAAATCGAGTGCAAGCATAGGATTTTATTGGAAAATTCGGCGTGGTTGGCCGCTTTGCGGTTGCGCGCTCGTGGATCGTATCAGCGACGGTTATATGGATATAACCAATTCTACAGCTTCGCGAGAAATCCCGCGATGGCTGCGCCGAAGCGGGGGATGTCGACGAGGAAGGCGTCATGGCCTTGCGGCGAATCCAGCGCGACGAAATCGACCTGCGCGCCGGCCGTGCGCAGGCCGTTGGCGATTTCTTCCTGCTGCGACAGCGGGAACAGGATGTCGGTGGTCACGCCGATGACGAGCGCGCGTTCGACGTGGATCTTCCATAGCGCCGCGGCGACATCGCCGTGGCCGCGCGCATCGGGCGCGTGCTCGCCGACGTCGAACCAGTCGCTCGCGCGGGAGAGATAGAGATAACAGTTCGGATCGAAACTGCGAACGAATCGTTTCGCGTGTCCGGCAAGATAGGACTCGACCTGGAACTCGACGCCGAACGGATCGTCGTCAGCGCGCGCTTCGTGATCCAGGCGGATGCGCGCGAAGCGGCCCACCCATTCCATCGCCGAGCGGTAAGTGATCACGCCAAGCTTGCGCGCCATCGACATGCCGGTCTCGGGATAGTGCTCGTCGTCGTAGTTGCCTTGGTTGAAGTTCGGGTCGAGCCGGATCGCCTCGCGCTGCAGCGAGCGGATCGCGATCGCGAACGGCTGCGCCTGCGGTGCGGTGGAGATGCTGATGTGCGTGCGCACGCTGTCGGGATGCTCGACGAGGTAGCCGAGCGCGCTCATGCCGCCCATCGAATTGCCGATCAGGCAGGCGAGTTTTTCGATGCCGAGGCCGCGCGCCAGTTCGAATGCGGCGTTACCGACGTCTTCGAGCGTCAGTTCGGGGAAGTCGAGCTTGTATACTTTGCCCGTTTGTGGATTTATGGACGCGGGCCCGGTCGAACCTTTGCAACTACCGAGCGAATTAACGCAGATCACGAACCAGCGATTCGTGTCGATGTGCTTGCCGGGGCCGATCATGTCCTCCCACCAGCCGGGCGAAGGATCGGCTGCGTTCGATGCCGCGTGCGCACCGGGCGAGAGACCGGTGAGGATCAGAATCGCGTTGTCGCGCGCCGCGTTGAGCGCACCCCAGGTTTCATAGGCGAGCTGCGCCGCGACGAGTTCGCCGCCGCGGCGCATCGGAAACGGCGAGGGCAGGGGGAAATACTGGCGTGCGTCGGACATGCGTAGGTATGAGCAGATCGAGGATGCGGCCGCGCGAGCTTATATTGCGCCCACCGTTGCGCCAAGGTTCCGC
>Ga0207658_10001270_pt1 | contig 19950 bp, 17 predicted proteins | sample KBSS33metaG_FD_184322 | JGI IMG/M metagenome (GOLD analysis project Ga0207658, IMG submission 184322) | Switchgrass rhizosphere microbial communities from Kellogg Biological Station, Michigan, USA - KBS S3-3 metaG (SPAdes) (version 2) | ecosystem: Host-associated > Plants > Roots > Rhizosphere...
CGGCGCGCACATGTGGTCAGCCCCGGGGCTCTAGTTCATCCACGGTCGGTGTTCAGGCACCTGAACCGCACGGGCTCCATTGACGGACAGTCGGGCGCGGTATTGACCGGGTGACTCCCCAAACCATCGCCGACAGGCACGGTACAAGTTGCTCTGGTCTTCGAACCCCAGCAACTCAGCCACGCGTTTCAATGAGTTGCTCGGCTTTCTCAGATACTGCTGGGCCCTTTCTCGGCGTGTTTCATCGAGCAGTTTCTGGAACGAGGTCCTCTCTGTCTGGAGCCTGCGCTGCAAAGTGCGATCGCTCAAACTCAAGGCTGCGGCGATCCGCTCGCGCCGCGGTTCGGGATGCAGCGTCGCTGCCTTCAACAGCCTGAGCACCTGTTGACTGGTTCGTGAACCCTCGAGCCGTTCGAGTTCCTCTTCGACCAGCCGTTCGTGCAACGCGAGCATGGCGGTGTCACGAGCCGAAAGGGGCAATGCCAAGTCGGACGCTCGCAAGAGAGCGCGATTCGCAGATTGGCCAAACCGGATCGGACACCCGAACGCCGCGTGATGCGGACTTGGGTCGATCGGGTCGGGATAGACGAACTCGACGATTTCCGCGACCAGTTCACGGCCGGTAAACCAACTGCAGGAAGTCAGAACCGTGAGCATCCCGAACTCGACGCGCTGCCTGGGAACGGGGCGTTCGCCGCCTTGATGGCCGAGTTCGATCCAATAGCCGTCGACATCTTCTGTCAACAAGAAGGTCGCCGCATTGCTGACGACATTCATGTACCGGACGAGCCTTTCGAGCGCGGCACGGAGTGTGGGGCAAGCCATCATCGCGTAGCGGACAAGGCCTAGGTTCCCGTGCGTTATGGCGAGTTCTTTCGACAGCCCAAGCGTTGCCTTGCCGGAACGCGCCACTGCGATCTCCCACAGCGTGCTCACGTCGTCGATCGAGAAACGGCCTTCCGGGTCATCCAGGACGCTGATGTCCAACGCAGCATCGCGGAACAGGGCCTGTGCATCCAGTCCTTCAGCGCGGAACATATCGACGACGCCTCGTACCCATGCGGAGGAACTGGTTCGCGCGATCATCGCTTTCTCCTGCACGTCCAAATGCGCACCCGCCTTCGAGTCCGCCGCTCGAGGATTGAAACGGTCTGCAAGGTCAATAAAGTGGTGTCGCTGGGACAGTGCTTTACCGCTTCTTCGCTTCTAGGATAGCCCACACCAAGACGACGGCCGACCCCCTTCCCGGGGGGCGTCAGGGTTGGTCGAATTTGGCTCGGAAAACTACAGTGGGAGACATCTCAAATGCGCGCTCTTTCGTTTCTGGTCGCAGTGGCTGCCCTCACATGCCAGGCATCGGTTCTGGCCGACAGTCCTCAATCCGTCGTCGAGCGGCAGACTCGCTTCGGCCCGGTCGTGGGTATCGATGACTTGGTTGCCACGGGTACCTATTCCTGGAAGGGCGTGCCTTTCGCCAAGGCCCCGGTCGGCGACCTGCGCTGGAAAGCCCCTGTCGACCCAGACGATTGGAAAGCGCCGCGAGCGACGCAGCAGTTCGGCAACGCCTGCGTTCAGTACGGGCGTATCTATGGCCCCGGCGCGAACAACCGCTACGACCCGACGATCGGCACGACCCTGAATCAGGCAGTCGCCAGCGAGGATTGCCTTTACCTGAACATCTGGCGCCCGGCCGATCGTCGCGGCGGCCGACCGGTGATCGTCTTCGTGCACGGCGGCAGCAACGTCTCGGGCTACACGGCCGACCCGGTCTACGACGGCGCCGCGCTCGCGAAGGCCGCCGACGCGGTTGTGGTCACGGTCAATTACCGGCTGGGGATCTTCGGCTTCCTCAACGTTCCGCAACTCAAGTCGGGCACCGACATCCAGAGCGACTCCGGCAACTTCGCGCTGCTGGACATCATCAAGGCGCTGAAGTTCATTCAGCACGACATCGCCAAGTTCGGCGGCAACCCCACCAACGTCACCCTGATGGGCCAGTCGGCCGGGGCCGTCAATGTCTACGCACTGCTCACCACCCCGGCGACCGTCGAGGCTCGGCCGCGACTGATCCACCGGGCGGTGCCGCTCAGTGGCGGCATCTCACTGGCAAGCAACCTGCCACCGGGCCGCATCCCGACCCTGAATCCCGCGTCGTTCTACCTGGCCCAGGGCAATCAATTGCTCTACAAGCTGGTGATCGCTGACGGGCTGGCAGCCGACCTCGCCGGCGCTGCCGCCTGGGTCGCCGGCCAGCCTCCCGAGCAGGTCGCGGCCTATCTGCGATCAAAGAGCCCGGCAACGCTGCTGTTCACGCTGCTGACCCAGCTGGCCCCGCTGGGGTTGGCCGGGTCCGGGCCGATCCCAGACGGTGCGTTCCTTCCCGTCGACCCGATCGGCGCGATCGCAGCAGGCAACTATCTGCGCGTGCCGGTGCTGGCCGGCAACACACGCGACGAGGGCAAGCTGTTTCCGACCTTCCTGGCGCTGTTGGGCGGGCCGAGTGGTCGGCTGGTCACCGACAAGCAACTGTTCGACATCCAGTTCGCCTACACCCCTGACGCGCCGCCGCAGATGACGATCCAGCAGTGGATTCCATCGGTCTACCTTCCGGTCACGACGCCAGTGACCGGATTCAACGCCAAGACCGAGTTGCTCAACCAGATCTTCCTTGTCGCCGGCGCCAACAACGCGCTGACCACCCTGAGCTCGCAGCAGAACGAGGTCTGGTACTACCGCTTCGACTGGGACCAGGAACCGGCGCCGTTCAACGACATCTACGGTGCGGCGCACGCCTTCGACCTGCCGTTCGTCTTCGGAACCTTCGGGCCGTCGCTGTTCGCCAATGTGGTGAACTCCACCGAGAACCGTCCTGGCCGTCTGGCACTTTCGCAAGCGATGATGGCCAGCCTGGCCGCCTTTGCCCGCAGCGGCGATCCGAACGCGCCAGAGGCCCTTGGCGTGACTTGGCCCACATGGCCGTCCAAGCTGATCTTCGACGCCACGCCCACCGCCAAGGCGATCTCCGTACAGTAGCGGATCGGGGCCGGTGGGGAGCACCATCAGAGAGACTTGGCACGCGCGGGCATCACTGACGACAATTCGGCTGCCTCTACGCCCGCGCAATGTCACAAACACCGGGTCTGGCTCGTCTACGCGAAGATGAATCAAGCAAGCCTGGCTGGCCCCGCCGCCATGACGGACGACGTTGTATCACCCACCGCCCGCGCCCGCCGCTATGACCAGGAGCACGCGCGTCGACTGCGCGCGCTGGCCTATCGCATGCTCGGCTCGCGCGCTGAGGCCGAAGACATCGTGCAGGAGGCCTGGCTGCGCTGGGCCGAGGTGGATGAATCCACCGTCCAGCACGCGAACGCGTTCCTGTCGCGGTTGGTGACCAACCTCTGCCTGGACAAGCTGCGCTCGACGGCTGCGCAGCGCGAGCACTACGTCGGAGTCTGGCTGCCCGAGCCGGTGCTCGAAGACGAGGATCTCTTCGGCTGGACGCCCGGTCCCGAAACGCAGGCCGAGTTCGCGCAAGACGTGTCGGTGGCCTTCCTGCTGGCGCTGGAGCGACTGTCGCCGTTGGAGCGTGCGGCATTTCTGCTGCACGACGTGTTTGACCTCGACTATGACGAGATTGCACGCCACCTCGACCGCAGCGAGGCCACGTGTCGGCAGCTGATCAGCCGCGCGCGCAAGAACGTCAAGGCGGACTATGCACGGCGCGAGGTGGCGCAGGAGGAGCGCGACCGGCTCACCGACGCCTTCATGCACGCTGTGCGCAGCCATGACGTGTCGGCGCTGGCGCGACTGCTCACCGACGACGCGGTGCTGCTGGCCGACGGTGGCGGCAAGGTCAGCGCTGTGCCGCGCCCGCTGCACGGCAATGCGCTGGTCGCCCGTGCCTTCATCGGCTTTGCGCAGTTGCCGACCAGCCGCGGCTGGCGGCTGGCGCCCGCGATGGTCAACGGGCTGCCCGGCTGCCTGATCGTCGACGACCTTGCGGGCGGGCAGCTTGTACAGGCGATCGCACTCGCACCTGCGGCCCACGAGCCGGATCACGTAGGCGCGCTGTACATCCAGCGCAATCCGGACAAGCTGCGCTCGATCGCGCAACGACTGCAACCCTGAATGTCACAAGTCGCTGGGATGCCACGTCTTGAAGATGTGGCCGGTGAATCCATCGGCCCGATCAACCCCAAGCGAAGGACCACGAACATGAGCACGCAGCATCAACGCCTCGACTACGCCCGCCAATCGGCCGACCTCTTCAAGAAGTACCTCGATTTCAGCATGGCCTTTCGCATGGACGAGAAGCTGGCGCTGCTGGTGGACATCCGCGCATCGCAGCTCAACGGCTGCGCGTTCTGTCTCGACATGCATGTCAAGCAAGCCCGGATGCAGGGTGAGCGTGAGCTGCGCCTGCACCATCTCTCCATCTGGCGCGAGTCGCCCCTGTTCACACCCAAGGAGCGCGCCGCGCTCGCCTGGACCGAGGCGCTCACGCGCATCGATTCCGCGGGCGTGCCGGACGCGACCTATGAAGAGGCGCGCGAGCATTTCTCCGAGGAAGATCTGTCGCAGCTGACCTTCTGCATCGTGGCCATCAACGGATGGAACCGCTTGAACGTGGCCTTCTGCACCGTGCCGGGTTCGAAGGACAAGATGTTCGGGCTGGAGAAGGCGGGCTTGAACTGAGCGTTGCCCGCACTCTGGTACTGCGCTGCGAACAGAAACTGGCCGATCTGCCTGCGCAAGGCCTCGCTGCAACCGGTGCGCCTTGCCGCCGCCCCGCGGAGTCCCAGACCGTCCAGTCCTTGCCATCGTCGTTGGTTCGAGAGCGGCCACCTCGCATCGACGTTGGTCCGCCGGGATGCCTGGCCGCTCGCTCAGGTCTCGTCCATGTGCCTGGCCGCCTGCGCCAGCATGCCGCGCAGCCACACGAGGCCCGGGTCGTTCGTGCGGAATTTGTGCCATTGCACGGATTGCTCCATGCGATCGAACGGCATCGGCGTGGGCCGGATCTCGAGCGGAAACGCCTGTGCCAGGCGGCGGGCGACGCGCGCGTGCACGGTCGCGATGTATTCGGTGCCCACGAGCATGACAGGCAAGGTGACGAAGCTGTAGGTCGACACCGCCACGCGGCGGGTCACACCGTAGCGCTTGAGAAACCAACCTTCGAACGCCTGTCCCTGGCCGCCGACCGGCACCATCACGACGTGCCCGCTGTTGACATAGCGATCGAACGTCAACTCGCCCTGCGCCAGGTTGCTGCCTCTCCACACCACGCACACGAAGTCCTCGTGATAGAGGACTTCGCGCGGATGGTCGGGCGACATGAAGCCGGTGGGAACGATGAGGAGATCGGCCTCGCCGCGTTCGAGCTGCTTGTCCGGCGCCGACACCTGAGGCAGGAACTCGAAACGTACCGTGCTTTGCGCCGTCGTGGCCAGCGCGAGCAGTGAGGGAGCCAGCACCATCTGCGTGTAGTCGGATGCCAACATACGAAAGACGCGGTCGCTGCCGCTCGGATCGAACACCGGCTGGTCGGCGATGGTGCTTTCGATCCGCAGCAGCACGTCGCGCACGGCCGTGTGCAGGCCTTCGGCTCGCGGCGTGAGCTCCATCTTGCGGCCGATCTGCACGAGCAGTTCGTCGTCGAAGTATTCGCGCAGCCGTCCGAGCGAATTGCTCACGGCCGAAGCGCTCAAGTTCAGCACCTCGGCGGCGCGGCTCACGCTGCGTTCCTTCAGCAGCACGTCGAGCGCCACGAGCAGATTGAGGTCGAGTTTCTTGAATCTCATGAGCCCGCATTCTGCGGCGATCTTCGATCTAAGGGCTAACCCTCGATCGTTCGGTTTGACCGAAAGCACGACTTCATCGAAAGCGTTTTCCACAAGGGGCTCGCGTCCCTAAGCTTCGCTCCATTCGCTGCCATCCCGGCAGCACAAAAAGATCGGAGACGACGAATGGCCATCGGCCAGGCGAGGGGCGTGCTTGCGCCTGCGCAATCCAGCGTGACGCGGCCGGTGTCGCGCATCGTGGTCGTCGGTGCCAGCATCTCCGGCCTGGCTTGCGCATTGGCCTGTGCACGCGCCGGTGCCAGCGTCGCAGTGCTCGAGGCCCGCGCGAAGGCCGCGCCCATCCCGGCACACCTGGACATCGTGCCCAACCTGCTGCGCGACTTCGCGCGGCTGGGCATCGCCGAGGAATGCGTGCGCCGCGGCTTCGCCTATCACGGGATGGCGGTTGTCAACGAAGACGGTCAGCATGGCTTCGAGATTCCGACGCCTCGCCTGGCCGGCAGCCACCTGCCTTGCGCCGCCGGCATCGCGTACGACGACGCGCTTGAAGTGCTGCGAAACCGTTCGCAGGCTGCTGGCGCCGTCATTCATTCGGGCAGCCGTGTCGACAGCGTGGACGCAGATTCCGGCCGCGTCGCGATCGCCGGTGGCGGCGCACTCGATGCCGATCTCATCATTCTGGCCACGGGCGCGAACTCGGCGCTCGCGGCGCAAGTCTTCGGCAGCCGCTGGCGCAGCACGCCCGCGCAATCGTGGTGGCATGCGCTGCTGCCGCGTCCGACAGGACTCGACCGCACCACGTGGATGGCTGGCGGCCCGGGGCGCCGCCTGTTGCTGGTGCCGGTGGACATGTCACGCGCGGGCGTGGCCGTCGTTCGCACGCAAGCCATCGGCCCCCGCACCGACGGTTCGGCCCTGCGCGACACGCTCGCCACGTGGGGCCAGCTGCCCCGGCGCCTGGCGCACCTGATGCAACCCGAGACGCCGACGACCATCCGCACCGCGAACGTCACCTTCCTCGAGCCGCCGTGGTATCGCGGCGCCGTGGTCTGCGCGGGCGCGTGTGCGAACGCCGTGCCACCGCCTTTCGGCCAGTCGGCCGCGCAAGCGCTGGAGGACGCCACGGTGCTGGGTGATCTGGTCGCCGCGCGCCTGGATCGCGCAACGCTGCAGCAGCAATACATGTTCCGGCGGGGCGCACGCGCCGGCCGCGTGCACGAGCTTCTCGAGCGCGCGCAGCGGTGGATGTTTCAGCCCGAGCCTGCGACGGATCTGCTCGCCCTCGCGCGCGACCTCGGCTCCATCGTCGCCCATCCCGCCTGACCGAAGGACGCATCGAATGATCAAGATGATCGCCACGATCTGCCGCCGGCCCGGAATGACGCACGCCGGGTACGCGGCCGATGTGCGGCACGTTCGCAGCGCCGTCGCCACCGAGGAGCCAGTTGCCCCGCAGCGGTACGTGCAGAGCCATGTGTTCGATCCGGCGTTCGGCGCGGCCTGCGACCGCACGCATCCCGTGATGCGGCGCGCGACTCAGACGGTGCCCCGGCCATCCCAAGCGTTCTTCCTCTTCACGACGGAAGTCCCGATCTTTCAACAAGGCAAGCAACCATGAAAATCATCGGACCCGATGCACTGGTGTTCGGCGTCGACGACGTCACGTCCTGTGCGCAATACCTGACCGACTACGGCCTCGAGCCCGCGGGCGGCGGCCGCTTCGAGGCTCTCGACGGCTCGGCGATCGTCGTCAAGCCCAAGGACGATCCGGCACTGCCCAAGCCGCTGGAGACCGGCAGCGCGCTGCGCGAGACCGTGTACGGCGTCGCCGATGCAGCCACGCTGGACGAGATTGCGACCGAGCTGCGCCGCGATCGCGAGGTGACGCTGCGCGATGGCGTGCTGCGCTGCGTCGACGACATGGGCTTCGCGCTCGCGTTCCAGGTGACGGTTCGCAAGCCGCTGCAGCTGTCGTCCGAAGCGGTGAACGCGCCGGGCGCTGCGGTGGCGCGCGCGCCGAACGTGATCGGCGTGTCCGAGGACGCGGCATTCGCTCCGCGCACGCTGTCGCACGTGGTGTATTTCGTGCCGGACATCGTGCGCGCCGAAGCGTTCTACGCGCGCCTGGGTTTCGTGCGCACCGACTTCTTCACCGACTGCGGCCCCTTCCTGCGGCCGGCGGGCACGCTCGATCACCACACGCTGTTCATGATCCAGACGCCGCCGTTCATGAAGGGCATCGAGCACTTCACGTTCCATCTCGGCGGCCCCACCGAGGTCATGCTGGCGGGCACGCGCTTCGTGAAGAAGGGCTACGAGTCGTTCTGGGGCCCGGGCCGGCACAAGTTCGGCAGCAACTGGTTCTGGTACTTCAACAGCCCGTTCGGCTGCCACGTCGAATACGACGCCGACATGGACCTGCATGACGGTCAGTGGACGGCGCGCGAAGTGCCGATGGGTGCCGACACCTCGCAGGCCTTCCTCTTCCAGTACCGCGAGAAGTGGGCACCCGGTGGCCCGTCGCCCCAGGGAGCACGCTGATGAGAGCCCAACGAATCCTCATCGTCGGGGGCGGCTTCTCCGGCATGTCGGCCGCGATCGAGCTGCGCAAGGCCGGCGCCGAGGTCGACCTCGTCGAGATCGATCCGGAATGGCGAAACTACGGCGCCGGCATCAGCCTCGGCGGCGCGACGCTGCGCGCGTTCCGCCAGCTCGGCGTGCTGGACGAGTTCCTCGCCCACGGCAGCGCGCAGGACGGCGTGTCGATCCGCCTGCCTCACGGTCTCGAGGTCGCTCAGTTGCCCACCCCTCGGCTCGCGGGCCCCGACGTGCCAGGCGGCGGCGCCATCATGAGGCCCGTGCTCGGGCGCATCCTGGCCGATGCCACGCGCAAGGCCGGCACGCACGTGCGCCTGGGCTGCACCTTCACGCGCATCGAGCAGGACGCCGAAGGCGTCGAAGTGTCCTTCAGCGACGGCACGCGCGGGCGCTATGACCTCGTCGTCGGCGCCGACGGCCTCTACTCGAAGCTGCGGCAGGCCCTGTTCCCCGCGGCGCCCACGCCGCGCTACAGCGGCCAGGGCGTGTGGCGGGCGGTGGTGCCGCGTCCACCCGAAATCGCGACCGCCACGATGTGGATCGGCCCCAACGTCAAACCCGGCGTGAACCCGGTGTCGAAGACCGAGATGTACCTGTTCATCACCGAGCCGCGCGCGGTGAACGAGCACCTCGATCCGGCCACGTTCGCGGACCACATGCGTGCGCTGCTCGCCGACTTCCCCGCGCCCGAACTGCGGGCGATCAGCGCCGGGCTCGGGCCGCATTCGCAAGTGGTCTACCGCCCGCTCGAAGGCCTGCTGATGCCGCGCCCGTGGTTCAGCGGGCGCGCCGTGCTGATCGGCGACGCGGTGCACGCGACCACGCCGCATCTCGCCTCGGGCGCGTGCATCGGCCTCGAGGACGCGATCGTGCTGGCCGAAGAACTCGCGCGCCGCGACGACATTGCTGCTGCCCTCGGTGCATTCGAGGCGCGGCGCTGGGAGCGTTGCCGCATGGTGGTCGAGAACTCCGCGCGCCTGGGCGAGATCGAGATCGCCGGCGGCGACAAGGAAGAACACGCACAGCTCATGCGCGCGTCGCTGATGGCGCTGGCGCAACCGATCTGACGCGAACCCACCCAAGAGAGGAGACACCATGAACAACCCGAGGAAACTGCGGCTCACCCTCACGGCGGCGGCGGCACTGCTCGCATGCCATGCCGGGGCCATCGAGCTCGACACCGGCAATCCGGACTGGAGCCTGCGCTTCGACAACACCGTCAAGGGGAGCACGACCTATCGCACGACATCCGCCGACCCGGCGCTGGTCGACTCGTTCCGCCTGCTCGTGCCGGGCGTGCCGGCATCGGCGTTCCCGCAGGCGCTCAATTTCAATGCGGGCGACGACAACTTCCGCAATCGTGGCTTCGTGTCCAAGCGCGTCGATCTGCTCAGCGAGTTCGACGCCGTGTACCGCAAGGACTTCGGCGTGCGCCTGAGCGGCGCGGCCTGGTACGACGCGGCGTATCGCGGCAAGACGGATGCGGCCGACTTCGCCAACGGCCAGACACCGTTCGACGAGTTCCCCTCCGGCACGCGCGACCTGGCCGGCCGGAAGGCCGAGCTGCTCGACGCGTTCGTGTTCGGCGGCTGGGACCTGGGGCAGGGCCGTAGGCTGACGGCGCGCCTGGGCAAGCATGCCCTGCTGTACGGCGAGAGCCTGTTCTTCGGGGACAACGGCATCGCTCGCGCGCAAGGTCCGACGGACATCTACAAGCTGCTGTCCTCGCCCAACGCGCAGTTCAAGGAGATCATCCGTCCGGTGCCGCAGGTGTCGGGACAGCTGCAGCTGTCGCCGGATGTCTCGGTCGGCGCGTACTACCAGTTCCGCTGGGAAGCCGACCGCCTGCCGCCCGCGGGCAGTTTCTATTCGACCGCGAACATCCCGTGGGGCTCGTTGCAGCCGGAGTTCGTGGGCATCAGCAGCGGTCCGATCGCCGGCAACTACGTGCTCACGCCCAGCGGCGACGTGCACCCGCGCAACTCGGGCCAGTTCGGCGCGCAATTGAAGTGGCGGGTGGCCGAGACCGATCTCGGTGTGTACGCCGCGCGCTACCACGACAAGGACGGCCAGCTGTACGGCAACCTGAACGTGTTCAACCCGGCGGCCAGCAGCTGGAACTACGTCTTCCCCGAAGCGATCAAGACGGCAGGGGTCAGCGCGAGCCGTTCGGTCGGCGACGCCAACTTCTCGGTCGAAGCCTCGATGCGCTGGAACATGCCGCTGCGCAGCACGAACATGCTCTACCCGGGCGCATTCGCACCGGCGCCCGCGTATGCCACGGGTCGCACCGCCCATGTGAACTTCTCGTGGCTGGCGTCGCTCGGTCCGAACTTCCTGGCCCGCGAGAGCAGCTTCCTCGGCGAGATCGCGTGGAACCGCGTGATGAGCACGAACGACCCGGCCGGAGAGCTCGACGCCGGCCGCACGCGCAGCGCCACCGCCGTGCAGTTCGTGTTCAGCCCGAGCTACCGGCAGGCCCTGCCGGGCCTGGACATCAACGTGCCGGTCGGGCTGCGTTACGCGCTCGACGGTCGCTCCGCGATCACGGCCTGGGACCCGCGCGGCAGCGGTAGCGCGACACTCGGCGTGGAAGGCAACTACCTCGGCGTGTGGCAGTTCACCGTCACCTACACGCATTTCATCGGCCAGGCCACGCCCTTCGTCGAATTCGCCCCGCTGCTGACCGGGGGCTCGGCGATTTACGCCACGGGCAACGCGCTCGCGGACCGCAACAACATCGCACTGTCGCTGCGGCGGACCTTCTGATTCAGACACCGGAGACAAGCATGAAGCCAATCATCTTCCTGGCGGCCGCGCTGGCCGCGTTCGTCGGCGTGCCCGCCATCGCGGCGGTCAGTGCCGAAGAAGCCGCCAAGCTCAAGACCGAACTGACGCCGCTGGGCGCCGAGAAGGCCGGCAACAAGGACGGCAGCATTCCCGCTTGGACCGGCGGCTCCACGACGCCGATCGCCGGCGACAAACCGGGCGGGCGTCGCGGCGATCCGTTCAAGGACGAGAAACCGCTGTACTCGATCACGGCCGCCAACATGGCGCAGTACGCCGACAAGCTGACCGACGGCCAGCAGGCGCTGCTGAAGAAGTACGCCGACTACCGCATCGACGTGTACAAGACGCACCGCACGGCCGCCGCGCCGCAGTGGGTGTACGACAACACCTTCAAGAACGCGACGCGTGCGAAGCTCAACGGCGACATCGAGCAGGGCGGCTACGGCGGCATCCCGTTCCCGATCCCGAACAGCGGCGCCGAGGTGATGTGGAACCACATGCTGCACTGGCGCGGCACGTCGTGGCAGTTCATCTCGGTGCAGTACCAGCTCACCGCCGATGGTCGCGCAGTGATGACCTCCGACGGCATCGGCGACCAGCAGATGCCGTACTACTTCCAGGACGGGTCGCTGGAAGCGTTCGAGAAAGCGGGCGGGCCGTACTGGCAGATCCGTCTGGTCAACGTCGGGCCGCCGATTCGCGCGGGCGAGGCGATCGCCGGCGGCACGAAGCTCGATGGCACCAAGGACGAAGCCTGGGTCTACCTCACCGGCCAGCGCCGCGTGCGCAAGCTGCCGAACCCGTGCTGCGACACGCCGACACCGGCGGCGGCGGGCGTGCTCAGCTTCGACGAGATCGAAGTGTGGACCGGCCGTCTCGATCACTTCGACTGGAAGATCGCTGGCAAGAAGGAGATGTTCATCCCCTACAACGACAACCGGCTGATGCAGCCGAAGTCGGACAGCGAAGTGCTGGGCAAGCACGGCGTGAATCCGGACCACATGCGCTGGGAGCTGCATCGCGTGTGGGTGGTCGATGCCGCGTTGCGTGCCGGTCAGCGCCACCAGACGCCTAAGAGCCGCTACTACTGCGACGAGGACACCTGGATGTGCGTGCTGGCCGACCGCTGGGACGCGAACGGCCAACTCTGGAAGACGCTGTGGTCGGCGAGTTTCGTGGCCCCGGATCTGCCCGGCACGGTGGGCTTCTCGTTCGGCTTCAACGACCTGCTGTCCGGCTCGGCCTACGTGTCGAACCTGTACAACAGCAAGTCGTCGCAGTACCCGCTGAAGCCGCGTTACCCCGACAGCGCGTTCACGGGCGACGCGCTCGCCGCAGAGAGCGTGCGCTGAAGTGAAAGCCGTGCTGCACCTGTCCGGCTTGCTCCTCGCCGCCATCGCGCTCGCGCCTTGGCCGGCGCACGCGGGCGCCGTGACCGACGCCCTCGAGCGCCCCGCGGTGGTGGTGCGCAGTCCCGAGCGGGCGGTGCTGCTCGGCGCGGCCCGCGCCGGCTCGCGCATCGTGGCCGTGGGCGAGCGCGGCATCGTCATCGTCTCCGACGACGAGGCGCAGCACTGGCAGCAGGCGAACGTGCCGGTCAGCGTCACGCTCACCGCCGTGGCGTTCGCGGACAAGGGCCATGGCTACGCGGTCGGCCACGGCGGCACCGTGCTCGGCACGGTCGACGGCGGGCACAGCTGGAAGCGCCTGCTCGACGGCCGGCGCATCGCGGAGGTGATGCAGGCGGCAGCGAAGGCGAGCGGCGACGCGGCCGCCTTGAAGTCTGCCGAACGCCTGTCGGCCGACGGACCGGACAAGCCGCTGCTGGACATGCTCGCGTTCGATGCGAAGCGCGTCCTGGTGGTCGGTGCGTACGGCATCGCGCTGTTCACGGAGGATGGCGGCGCCACCTGGAACTCCTGGCGCGCGCGCCTGGACAACCCCAAGGAGTTCCATCTGTACGCCGTGCGGCAGCGGGGCACCCGCATCGTCGTCGCGGGCGAGCAGGGCCTCGTGCTGCAGTCGCTCGACGGCGGGGCGAGCTTCAAACGGCTCTCGGTGCCTTACGCCGGCAGCTTCTTCACGGCGGAGCTGCCCGACGATCGGACGATCGTCGTCGCGGGCCTGCGCGGCAATGTGTGGCGCTCCACGGACGGCGGCGCCAGCTGGGTCCAGGTGGCATCCCCCGCGCCGGTGTCGATCACGGCGTCGGCGCCGCGCGAGGACGGCGAGCTGCTGTTCGCCAACCAGGCCGGAATGGTGCTCGGCCTGCGGGACGGGGCGCTCAAGCCGCTGAACGCGGCCCCGCTGCCACCCGTCAATTTCGTGCTTCCGCTGGATCGTGCGCGCCTGCTCGCGTTGACCGTCCAGGGCCTGCAGCTCATCGACTTCCGAAGCGCGGACGACGCTCGCAACGGGCCATCGCAATGACCACCGAATTCGATCCGCGCTCCGGCTCCATCGTCGAGCGCGCCCTGTTCAATCACCGCGCCATCGTCGTCGCGCTGTGCCTGCTGATGACGGCGATCCTGGGCTGGCAGGCGACCAAGCTGCGCCTGAATGCGAGCTTCGAGAAGACGATCCCGGCGCATCAGCCGTACATCGGCAATTTCCTGAAGTACCAAGGCGATCTGAACGGGCTGGGCAATGCCGTGCGCATCGCCGTGGAGAACCCCGCGGGCACGATCTACGACGCGCGCTACCTGGACACGCTGCGCAAGCTCAGCGACGAGGTGTTCCTCGTGTCCGGCGTCGCGCGCAACCAGATGAAGTCGCTGTGGACGCCGACGACGCGCTGGGTCGGCGTCACGGAGGACGGGCTCGAAGGCGGCCCCGTGATCCCGGATGGCTACGACGGCTCGGCGCGCTCGCTCGAGCAGTTGGGCGGCAACATCGCCCGCTCCGGCGAGCTCGGGCAGATCGTCGCGTTCGACGCGAAGTCCAGCGTGATCTACGTGCCGCTGCTGGCCACCGACGCCGAGGGTCGGCCGCTCGACTACGTCCGGTTCGCCGAGCGCATCGAAAGCTTGCGCACGAAGTATGAATCGCAGGGCGTGCGCATCCACGTCACGGGCTTCGCCAAGATCGTCGGCGACCTGATCGATGGCGTGCGTGCGGTGCTCGCGTTCTTCGGGCTCGCCGTCGTGATCGCCGCGGTGACGGTGTTCTGGTACACGCGCTGCATCCGCTCGACGATGCTCGTCGTCTCGGCGTCGCTGGTGGCGGTGGTGTGGCAGCTCGGCCTGTTGCCCACGCTGGGCTATTCGCTCGATCCGTACTCCATCCTCGTGCCCTTCCTCGTGTTCGCGATCGGCATGAGCCACGGCGCACAGAAGATGAACGGCATCATGCAGGACGTCGGCCGCGGCATCGACAAGCTCGTCGCCGCACGCTTCACGTTCCGCCGGCTCTTCCTGGCGGGCCTCACCGCGCTGCTCGCCGACGCCGTGGGCTTCGCGGTGCTGCTCGTGATCGACATCCAGGTGATCCGCGAGTTGGCGATCGCCGCGTCGCTGGGCGTCGCGGCGCTGATCTTCACCAACCTGATCCTGCTGCCGATCCTGCTGTCGTACACCGGGGTCAGCCCGAAGGCGGCGCGCCGCAGCCTGCGCGCGGAACAAGCCGATGCCAGCGGCGCCGCCAAGCATCGCCTCTGGGCCTGGCTCGACCGCTTCACCCATGGGCGGTACGCGACAGCCGCGGTCATCGGCGCGGCGATCCTGGGCGCGTTCGGCTTCGCGGTCAGCACGCACCTGTCGATCGGTGACCTCGACCCCGGCGCGCCGGAGCTGCGGCCGGCCAGCCGCTACAACCGCGACGTCGCGTTCACGAACGCCGCCTATGGCGCATCGAGCGACGTGCTGGCCGTGCTCGTGAAGACGCCCGACAGCCAGTGCTCGAAGTACGACACGCTGAACAAGGTCGACGCGCTCGAATGGGAACTGAGGCAGCTCGACGGCGTGGAGACGACCAACACGCTCGCCCTCCTCAATCGCCGGGTGCTCACCGGCCTGAACGAAGGCAATCCGAAGTGGTATGAGTTCCTGCCGAACCAGGACATGCTGAACACCGTCACGGCCGGCGCGCCGCGGGGCCTGTACAACGAAAGCTGCGGCCTGCTGACGGTCTACGTGTTCCTGCGGGATCACAAGGCGCAGACGCTGAATCGCGTCCTCGAGCACGTCGAAGCGTTCGCCGCGGCCAATGACACCGCGGACGTGAAGTTCCTGCTCGCCGCGGGATCGGCCGGCATCGAAGCCGCCACCAACATCGTGGTCAAGAAGGCATGGCGGCAGATGCTGCTGCTGGTCTACGCCGCGGTGGTGCTGCTGTGCTTCGTGACCTTCCGCTCCTGGCGCGCGGTGCTGGTCGCCGTGGTTCCGCTGGTGCTCACGTCCTTGCTCGCCGAAGCACTGATGGTGGCCCTCGGCATGGGCGTGAAGGTGGCGACGCTGCCTGTGATCGCGCTGGGCGTGGGCATCGGCGTGGACTACGCGCTGTACATCCTGTCGGTCACGCTGGCGCAAATGCGCGCCGGTGCGAACCTGTCCGAGGCCTACTACCGCGCACTGCTGTTCACCGGCAAGGTCGTGATGCTCACCGGCGTGACGCTCGCGATCGGCGTGGTCACCTGGGTCGCGAGCCCGATCAAGTTCCAGGCCGACATGGGGCTGCTGCTGGCCTTCATGTTCCTCTGGAACATGCTCGGCGCGCTGATCCTGCTGCCCGCGCTCGCCCACTTCCTGCTCGTGCCGAAGCTGCGCACGGGTGCCAACGCACAGCCGGCAGGTGCCGCGCCGGCCCATAGCTGACAGGACCCATGATGACCTATCTTCGCAACGTTTGGTACGTCGTCGGATGGGCCGACGATGTTCCCGCCGGCGGGATGCTCGCACGGCAGATCTGCGACGAGCCCATCGTCCTGTACCGTGACGAGCAAGGTGCGCCGCATGCGCTGTCCGACCGCTGCCCACACCGGTTCGCGCCGCTGTCGAAGGGCAAGCTGTGCGACGGCGGGCGGTCCATCCAGTGCGGCTACCACGGCCTGCGCTTCGGCGCGGACGGCAAGTGCAACCACAACCCGCACGGCGACGGCCATATCCCGGTGGCTGCGGCAGTTAAGTCGTATCCGATGGTCGAGCGCTGGAGCTTGTTGTGGATCTGGCGGGGTGACGCCGACCGTGCGAACCCCGATCTGATCCCGAGCTATCCGTTCCTGGACACCGCGCACTGGTACATCGGCAAGGCGCAGATGGAAATTGCCGCGAACTACGTGCTGGAGAGCGACAACATCCTGGACTTGAGCCATATCGAGTACCTGCATCCGGGCACGCTCGGAGCGGGGCAGTCGGGACAGGGCAAGACCACCGTCACGCAGGAAGGCAACACGGTGTGGTCCAGGCGCGCGATTCAAAACGAGATCCTGCCGCCGTTCCTCTACCAGGCCACCGGGCTGCCGGACAAGGCGCCTTGCGACCGCTGGCTGGATGTGCGGTGGGATGCGCCTTCGTACATGTACCTGCAGGCCGACATGGCCATCGCCGGCACGCCGCGCGAGCAAGGCGTCCTTACCCCGCAAGTTCACCTGTTCACGCCGGTGTCGCAGACGCACACGCACTACTTCTATGCCGCGGCGATGCCGAAGTCGCTGGGCGAATGGGCTGCCGAAGCTGTCCAGAAGAACGTCGGCGGCCTGCGACAGCCCTTCGTGGATGAAGACAAGCCCATGGTCGAGGCGCAGCAGCGGGCGATGGCCGGGCGCTCCTTCTGGGAGATGAAGCCCGTGCTGCTGGATGTGGATGCGCCCGCGGTTCGCGCGCGTCGCGTGCTCGAGCAGATGCTTTCCGCCGAACAGGGGGCCGCATGAGCTACCCCCGGCACCACTGGTACGTCGCCGGATTCGACGAGGAACTGCAGCCAGGACAACTGCTCGCCCGCACCTATCTCGGCGAGAACGTCGTGCTGTTCCGTTCACCGGACGGCACGCCGAGGGCCTTGCAGGATCGTTGCCCGCATCGCTTCGCGCCGCTGTCGGCCGGCAAGCTCGTGGGCGACGCCATCCAGTGCGGCTACCACGGCCTGACCTTCGATGCAGGCGGCGCCTGCATCCGCAACCCGCACGGCGCTGCGCCCAAGGCAGCGTACGTGAAGCCGTATGCGCTGCGCGAGCGCCACCGCCTCGTCTGGATCTGGATGGGCGATGCGGCGAGCGCGGACGACACGCTGATCCCCGACTTCAGCGCCGTGGCGGCCGCACCGGAACACGCCTATTTCCGCGGCTACCTGCCCACCGCGTGCGACACGATGCTGCTGGTCGACAACATCCTCGACCTGTCGCACGTCGACTACCTGCATCCGACCACGCTGGGCACCGGCGCGATCTCGCGCACAAAGGCGGTGGTCGAGGACCTGTCCGAGCGCAGCCTGAAGATCTCCTGGATCTCCAGCGGCGACGTCGCCCCGCCCGCGTTCGACAGGGAACTTCGCGAACAAGGCCGGCCCACCGACCAGTGGACCGAGGTCACTTGGTTCGCGCCGTCGAACATGCTGCTGTCGGTGGGAGCCACCCTGCACGGCGAGCCGCGCAGCCAAGGCATCGCGACCCTGAACCTGCACCTGGGCACGCCCGAGCGTGCGGGGCACACGCACTACTGGTACTGGTCCACCCGCGACTTCGCCGTTTCGGCGGAGGCCAATGCGTTCATCCGGCCGATGGTGGAGAACGTGTTCCGATCGGAAGACAAGCCCATGCTCGAAGCGCAACAGAGCCGGATCGGCGAACAAGACTTCTGGTCGCTGAAGCCGGTGCTGCTCGCGCCGGACGCCGGCGCGGTGCGCGCCCGTCGCAAGCTCGCGGCGCTCGCCGAAGCGGAAGGCGCCCGATGACCATCGTCGCCGCCGACCGGCGCTTGCGCCGCTGAGCTCGAATCTTTTCATCCGGAGAATCACGTGTTCCGCTACTTCCCCACCAACTACGTCTGGAACCTGTCCGTCGACCTCGCGATCGAGATGGGCGCGCGCATCGGCGAGATCGAGGAGATGTGCGCCCCGTTGCAGGAGGCGGCCAAGGCGCCCGACGCCGGCGGGACGAAAGCCTTCCGCGAAACCTGGGCCCGGATGGCCGACAAGCTCTGTTCGCTCGCGGGAGAAGACGAAGCGCGCGGCCGCCTGCTGTCCGCCGGCGAGAAATACAAGCGCGCGGCCTCGTACCTGCTCACCTGCGAACGGCTGCAGGCGCATGACGCGCCGGGCCGGATGGAGCTGTACCGCCGTGAACTCGATCTGTTCGCGCGCGGCGTCGCGCTCGCCAAGGAAGACTGCGAGCGCGTGGAGATCCCCTACGAAGGCCGCCATCTGAGCGCGCTGTACGTGCGCGCCGAAGGCGTCCAGGGCCGTGCTCCCGTGCTGGTGCAGCTCAACGGCCTCGATTCCACGAAGGAGATGAAGTACTTGGTCGGCTTGCCCGCGTGGCTGGCCAAGCGCGGCGTGTCGTCGCTCGTCGTCGACCAGCCCGGCACGGGCGAGGCGCTGCGCCTGCACGGCCTGACGGCGCGCTTCGACGCCGAGCACTGGGCGAGCAAGGTCGTCGACTGGCTGGAAACGCGCGACGACGTGGACCCGAAGCGCATCGGTTGCGAAGGCGTGTCGCTGGGAGGGTATTACTGTCCGCGCGCCGTCGCTTTCGAGCCGCGCTTTGCCTGCGGTGTCGCGTTCGGCGCCAACCACGACTGGCGCGACGTGCAGAAGAAGCGCCTGGACAAGGAAGGCAACTTCCCGGTGCCGCACTACTGGGCGCACGTGTGCTGGGTGTGGGGTGCGAAGGACATCGAGGAGTTCATGAAGATCGCCGAGAACGTGCACCTGGATGGCGTCGTCGAACGCATCAAGGTGCCCTTCCTCGTGACGCATGGCGAGAAGGATTCGCAGATCCCGCTGAAGTGGGCGCACCGCACCTACGAGCAGCTCGTCAACAGCCCGAAGCGCGAACTGAAGATCTTCACGGACCGCGAGGGCGGCGCGCAGCACGCGAGCTTCGACAACAGCATCAACGCCGGCCACTACATCGCCGACTGGGTCGCCGAAACCCTGGGCGGCAGGACGGCCTAGCGACATGGGACAAGTCGTACGTCTGTGCCAAGGCAGCGAGCTGGCCGAAGGCAGCGCGCGCGGGTTCGATCTGCACTCGCAGGGCCGCGACACGATGTTCGTCGTGCGGCGCAACGGATTCCACGCCTATCGCAACGCCTGCCCGCATTGGGAAGGCACGTCGATGCCCTGGCGCAAGAACGCCTACCTGAATGCCGACGCGACGCGCATCGTGTGTTCAGCGCACGGCGCGCAATTCGACATCGAGACCGGTGTGTGCCTGATCGGCCCGTGCCCCGGCCAGACGCTCACGCACGTGGCGCTGATCGAGGCCGAGGACGGCTTCCTCCATGTCGACGAGGTGATGCAGTGAGCAAGCCCAATCCACTCAAAGGCTGGCAGGTCGACCGTGCCGCGATCCGCCACGTCGGCCACGACCTGCAGCGCCCCGAATGTGTCCTCGCGGAAAGAGACGGCACGCTGTGGGCCGCGGACGCGCGCGGCGGCATGATGCGCATCGCGGCCGACGGCGGCCAGCAACTCGTGGTGCCGCAACAGCCGGCCGATCCGTCGGCGTCCGTCGACTTCAACACCCGCTACGTGCGAAGCCAGGGCTCGCTGCCCAACGGCATGGCGTTCCTCGCGAACGGCGACTTCGTCATCGCCAACTGGG
>Ga0207658_10001282_pt1 | contig 19890 bp, 20 predicted proteins | sample KBSS33metaG_FD_184322 | JGI IMG/M metagenome (GOLD analysis project Ga0207658, IMG submission 184322) | Switchgrass rhizosphere microbial communities from Kellogg Biological Station, Michigan, USA - KBS S3-3 metaG (SPAdes) (version 2) | ecosystem: Host-associated > Plants > Roots > Rhizosphere...
CGACCACCGACGAAAGGAAAATCCGATCACGAATACGGCTGATCACCGACCGACCCGAACCGCCAGCATAGGGAATTTTGGGCGCCCACTTATGCGGAAACTTCGGTGCCCATTGACAGCTCTGGGCCTATGCCCGCGACGACCGGCCATGGGGCGGCGGTGATCCACCACTGGTGGCCTACGTCTACGCGCCCGATCGCAAGAGTGAGCGCGCCCAGTCGCACCTGGGGAGCTATTCCGGCATCCTGCAGGTCGATGGCTACAGCGGTTATCCCGCGCTGGCCAAGCGTGGCCAGCAGCTCAGCCTGGCGTTCTGCTGGTCGCACGTTCGGCGCAAATTCTACGAACTGGCGGAGAACTCCCCGGTCGCGGCAGAGGTACTGCGCCGCATCGCCATGCTCTACGCCATCGAAGACCAGGTCCGTGGCACCTCGGCAGAACAGCGCCGCGCCATGCGCGCCGAACAGGCCCGCGTCATCGTAGATGACCTGCACCTCTATCTTGAGGCAAGGCTCCGCCAGGTCAGCGCCAAGAGCAAGCTCGCCGACGCTATCCGCTATGCCTTGACCCGCTGGACCGGGCTGTCGCTGTTCCTCGACGACGGTCGCGTCGAGCTGGATTCCAACACCGTCGAGCGATCAATCCGGCCTTTGGCCCTCCATCGCAAGAACGCACTCTTCGCCGGTTCGGATGAGGGCGGCGACAACTGGGCGGTGATTGCTACGCTTATCGAGAACTGCAAAATCTCGGCCATGAATCCACACACTTGGTTGGCCCAGACCCTCGCCAAGCTCGCAAGCGGTCATCCAGCCAACGCCGTCGGCGAACTCATGCCCTGGATCGCCGTGGCCTGAGAACGTCGCTTACGAAAATTTGCTGGAGGCCGTAGCCTCTTGTGCAAAGACTGGTGCATTAATTATCAATAAGATTGAAGCACCAATGGAAAAAATCTGTAAGAAGGATATAAAATATTGCGAGTCTCTTTTGTCAATATAGCTTCCTTCACTAAAGCATCCACAAAATTTATATTTAATCCAACAAATTGATGTCTACTTAATAGTCTAACATTTATCTTCTATTGACCTGCCACGGAATAGTCACCGATTCGGCAAAACCCTTGAGAATCCGTAACAATACCCGTTAATACAACGTTTGCTTTGGTGGAATACGCCAACATCAACCCAGCGACTTTGGACTGGTAATTATCGTCGGTTGTATTGATATAAGCAAAATTGGCGTTACATCCTGAAAGTTGGTCCACACCATTTTGATAAAGCGATATTCTAAATCCGAAGTTGGCTCCGCCTGACAGATAATATGAACGCATTATTCCTGAGGCGGAAACAGGCCCAGCATTGGCAGTTCCACCAGCCATGGCGGCGGCAATCGCTATAAATATGGAAATATTCTTCAGTTTCATATCGACCTCCATAAATCCTAAATTGCTTTACCAGAAAAATTCTAATCCTATTTCTGCTGGGGAAGAGATGCCCCGGCGTAAGGGTCGAAGGGTTGCGATGGTGGTACTGGATTAGCAGGTTGTGGAGGAGGCGGACCAGCCGTCACAACAGCTTTTTCATTACCAATTTGTCGTTGAGCTCTATCGACAATAGCAGAAGAAATTGCCACAGCCCCAAATAGTATAAATGCGCCTATCAAAACCAACCCTGCGCGCTCCAAGTGTAATCGCCCGCGCAACAGTAATAATCCGAATAACGCGATTGCAAAAACCGCAAGTGCCGTTACCAGCGGCTCACCGAGAAGGGCAGCGAGCCATCCAAAAGCCTCACGGAAAATATTCCCCGTCGCTGGATCGAACAAGGATTCCGGCGAAATCATCGCGGCTCACTGCTCCAAATGGATGCAATGCCGCGATTGCCCGCTACCCGCTCCAACTGCACGATGATATTGATTGTTGACTGTACATAACTCACAATATCATGCCAGCTTAATTGCGCCCCAGTCTGCAATACGAGGAGGGCCAATTGCTTGATTGCGCCCTCGGGGCTGTCGGCATGGATCGTGCTCATCGAGCCGGGATGGCCGGTGTTGATGGTACGCAGGAACGTATAGGCTTCGCTGCCCCGCAGTTCGCCCACGATGATGCGATCGGGACGCATCCGCAGGGCAGCATTGAGCAAGTCGTCAGTGGTGACCGACGCTTCACGCAGTTCGTTGCGGGCTGCCAGCAATCCCAGGCTGTTGGGCAGGCTCAGGGCGATTTCCGGTGTGTCCTCGATGGCAATCACGCGCTCATTGCGATCGACCTCGCGCAGCAACGCATTGAGGAATGTTGTCTTGCCTGTCGATGTTCCGCCGGAGATGAGGATATTCTTGCGGGTACTTACCGCCGCTCGCAGTTGGGCTGGATGGTCCAGACCAGCTACATCGCATGCGACAGAGGACAAGCTCTTCTCAGTGTCGCTAAGGATCGGATCACGTTTCGCCGCATAATCGTCCAGCGTCAGGTGCTGAATGACGTGGCGGCGGATGGCCAAAGCCATGCCAGTGCGCGTTGCCGGTGGCATGATGATCTGGATGCGCGAGCCGTCCGGCAAGCTTGCCGCCAGCAATGGATGCTCGCGATTGATGCCTTGGTTTGACCAAGCAGCAACCTGTCGCGCCATGCGCTGCAACGCCGCCTCATCCAGATCGGCCACCTGATGCCGTTCAATCTTTCCCCCCAGACTTTCGGTCCACACTTCGCCGGCACGATTGACATAGATGTCGGTCACGTCGGTCTGCTTGAGAAAAGGCGCCAACGGTGCCAGCGACACATTCAAATAGTGTCCGGCGCGCACGTACATATCACTGCCTCTCGTCAATCGACGAAAAATCCAAATCGCGGGCAACGAATACCGAAACGCTGGCACCTTGTTTGACCGTCACGGTACTGCGGACATTGGCGCCGTTGCTGGGCGCTGTGGATGGCGCGCTGACACCTGGCCAGCCAACGATGTAGGTGCCGTCGGCAAGCTTGCTGGTAGCAACGTTCATCCCGACGTTGAGCGCCGATTGGAGGATCGCCCCGCCGTAACGTTCCAGGAAATGGCTGTTGACCTTGCCTTTGACGCCGGCACGGCCGAGCGTATCAGCCGACGGCGACTGCAGGGCGACCGTGACGCCGTCTGGACGGATCAACCGCGTCCAGCGAATGAGCGCGCGCCGTTGTCCGCTGGCCACGTCGGACTGATACTCGCCAATGAGACGGCTGCCGCGCGGCACGAGTACTTGAGACCCATCGAAACCCCGTACATCACGCGAAACGATGGCGCGGGCAAGGCCAGGCTTGGTCGTATCCAGCGCGGTTTCAAGCACACATTGGATGACTGAGCCTTGCGTGACCGTCGTGGCCGGATTGAGCAGGCGGGTGGCCTTTACACGCTCGGGACCGCCGGTTGGGCTAGTTCCATCGGCAGGTCCGGGCTGAGGCGATGACGGATTGGGCGGCGGGGGTGGCGCATCGAACACCGTGGTCGGACCTGCGCCTGATCCACCGCTGACTCCGGAAGCAACCCCCGGCAAGTAAGGTTCAGTGCTCAATCGTAAAGGTGACCGCGCTGCCAAAGCGACCGGTGGCGATGCGGGAATGGTCGGTTGTGGCGAACCGACGGGAACCATTGTGGCCTGAGGTATCGCCGCCAATGGCGCTGCTTGCGGTTCGGCATAAGGCACTTGCAGATCGGGAACTGCGGTTCCGGGCACAGCCATATCTTGCGGCGTAGCATTGGTCGCTGGAGCGTTAAGCGCCTGGCGATGCGCGTCGAGCGTCATGAAAAGCATACCGCCTCCAACGAGCGCCGCCCCGACGAATGCCCATATGCCGAGATTGCCAGACCGCACCGCGATCTGGGGCCGGATGTCGTCAGTGGCCATTAGCGTTCTTCCCCACCTTGGACTTGGGTGTAATCACCCGCATGGCCACAGCCTTGTGCCGGTCTATCCGGAACACCAGTTCGGGCCAGACACGATCGATCGTATAGGCGCCGTCACGCATGAACCCGTCGATAGTCATTTCACGGCCGGTTTCATCGACCGCAAAGACAGCGGGTAATGGCTTGTCGTCCGCCCAACGGATAAAAGTGCGTTGACCGTCATCTGAAATGGAATCGGGCCGCAGAGCCTTGTCGCCCGTCACACGATAGCGCTTTGCGGCACCATCGGCGTTCGTTGCACGCAATTGCGGGAGAAACTGGGCTTGCGGCGCAAATTGTCCCTGAACCTGCATAGGCGGCGGGGGTGCATCGGCAACAACTGAAAAGCACAGCATGATCGCAGCGAACGCTTCGTTGGGTTCCAGTTCAAGCAGATACGTCCTGCGATCGGTCCGCACAATCATGCTGGCCATGACCGCGCTGGGAAGAGATCGAACCGTGAGGCTGCCTGCATCGCGTGCCACGGTCACCGTCCATAGACTGGAATCGGTCATGGTCACATTGGTTATATGCTCGTCCTGACCGAACTGCATGGTTAGCGGCGTAACCGAGCCCACCCGGACATGGACCATCTCGTCGCGATGCCAGATGGCCGTCTGGATGCGCGTGTCCCCGGCACTCGGCACCGGCCATGCACGCGCTTGTGCATAGACGTTAACGGGCGCCGTCAGTGCCAAGCCCAACAGACACAGGGCGCCGCGGATGCTCATGGCTTCTTCGCCGACGCGCCGGCCCTCGCCATCGGAATGACGGGCGGCGCGGAGGCGGTTGGAACGCTAGGCAACGGCTGGGCCACCAGCGCTGCTGGTGCAGCGGCCGTAGGGACGGGCATCACAAGCGCAGCGGGAGCAATATCAGGAATGCTCTCAGCATCGCGCCGATAGCGTGTGACCTGAAAGCCCAGTGGATTGATCAAACGGTCCTGCACCGTCATCGGATCACCCGAATAGCGATAGCTGATCACCGCCGCCCAGTCCTGATCTGTTGCGGCAGATGCCGCCAGGTCAGCGCGATGCGTGCGAAAGCGCACAAGGGATGTCGCCGGTCCGAGCGAAGACACGCTTTTCACCTGCACTTCGATCTCGGCGGTGCGTGGCAGCGACGCCAATGGGCTGGCGGGATTGGTCGCCTGCGTGGCCGCGATATAGGTGGCGCGGGCTTCGGGCGCCGACCACAGCGCAGCCTTGCGATAGTTCGCCTTGACGCTGCCCAGATCGAAGCTTTCTCGGGCGATCACATATTGCACCAGGAAGGACCGCGTCAGCGCGGCGTCCGGAGCAATTGCCTGGCGTTCCAGCGGTTTGAGCGCTTCGACGTAGCCGGTCTGGCGATCGACCAGCAGTGTGTAGGGCTCGACGGTCTTGAGCGGGGCCAAGGCGACCAGGGCAAAGGCCTCGGCAATGGCGACGAACGAAGCACCGCCAGCAACCCACCACGCGATACACCGCGAACGCTGGTCGCGTGCCTCGCGATCCTGCGCCCAGGTCGCTGCCTCGCGATAATAGGCGTCTAGGTCTTTCTTGCGTTCCGGTTTCATCGTTTCCCATCTCGCCGTTGGCCTGCGCCCGTGACGCGGCGCGAGGCGCGCCGATACGTTTCTCCAAGGGCGGGTTCGCCAGCCCGCATGGATTGTCGCTCTTCACTGCCCGGGACTGCCCCGCTGCGCTCTCTTTCGACCAGGATCGGTACGCGCGCGGGAGGCGCGGCTCTGTCACCGTTGCCCACACTGCCGCTTGGCGTCGCCGACAGGGTGTGGCTGTCGTGTACGCGGGCACCGCCTGCGGGACGGTCGTACCGACCGAAAAGAGAGGAACCAAAAAAGTGAGAACGTGTTTCGCCCGCCCCGGCCTGTTGCATATCTGCCCATCCCCGCTGAAACGCCACGCGCCCCAGGATACTAACCAGCAGAAGCGCTGCGATGGCAAACGAGAGGGTGATGACCAGCAATTCGGTAGGCGCAGCGGGTGTCGCATAACCGGCACTACGCAGTTGCAGGGCGCCCGCCAGCCATGGCTCCAGCACGGCAAGTTCTGCAGCATAGACCACCGTCAACCCCAGTGAACCAATTAGGCATAGGACCAGACCGCGCGCCCAGCCCGCGAAGAGCCCGCGCGTGGCTCCCAGCAGTAGTGCCCCAGCCATAACCGGGGCCAGTGCAAGCAGCAGCCCCGCGACCAGGCGAATGGCTACCAGCGGTCCCAGAGTGCCGACCAGAAAGGCCACGCGCGCCCACCCCATGGCGGGATGGTCGTCGAGAGCAATCGCCTTGAACGTCGTCCCGCCGTCCGCGACCGGGGCATAGACTTCGCGCCCCGTGCCTTGCGCAGTCAGCGCCATGATCCCGTCGTCGGCCGCCTGGAGCCGCATGGCCATCCCCTGCCCCATGCCGGGCAACTGGTTGTCAACATGCAGACCGGCGGCGAGTTCGGCCGGGCCATGCAATACCAGGTCGTAGATCACGATGCGGAACGCAGGCCAACTGGCGGCCAGCGTCAGGGCGATGCCAACCTTGAGCGACGTTCCGATCAAGTCACCGCCGGAAACGCCACGACCTGCCAGCAAGCGGATCGAAAAAGTCGCAATCAGCAGCGTAAGCAAAGTCGTGATAGCCGTCTGCCCCAGCCCACCCGGCTGGGCCAGGGACTGGAATCCGATCGAGCCCAGAGTTGTGGCCTGGCAATCCACATGTGCCAGCATCGAGGACAGGAACTGCTGGCCGGTGTTGACGGAAGGACAAGCCATCGCTCAGGCAGCCCCTTCGAGCAAAGGCGCCAGCCAATCCTGCGGATCGTCGCCCAGATCGCTGCGCAAAGCGTCGAGCAGGCGCACATTGGCTTCCCGGCCCGAGAGGATCGTCAGGATATCCTTTTGACCGGAGAGATCGAGCCGCGCCACCACGCTGTCGTTGCCATGCTTGATCAGGAAACAGCGCTGGCTGTCAGGCATAGCGCGGATCAGGTCGAACTCGTGCTGGGTAAGGCCGAAGCCTCCGATGTAGTCATCCGCCCGTGCCTTGGGATTGACCATGAAGATCTGCGTTGCCGCCTGCTCGATAATGGCGCTGGCAATGCGGCTTTCCAAGGCATCCTGCGCGCTTTGCGTGGCAAAGCCGACAATGCCGTTGCGCTTGCGGATGGTCTTTTCCCAATCCTTGATGCGGCGCACGAAAACCTCGTCATCCAAGGCTTTCCAGCCTTCGTCGACGACGATGATCGCCGGCGAACCGTCAAGGCGCTCCTCCACCCGGTGGAAGAAGTAGAGCAAGGCCGGGGTGCGCAGCACCGGATCGTCGAGGATCGCGGTCATGTCGAACCCGACCGTCTCGGCTGCGAGATCGGTGCGATCCTCTGGATTGTCGAACAGCCAGGCGCGCTCGCCATCGCCCCACCAGGGCCGCAGGCGGGACCACAAATCGCGGGCGTGCGGACGGGCATAACCGCGAAACAGTTCGACGAGATAGCGCAGTCGCCGGAATTCTGCAGGCTGGGCAAAGTTGGCGTCGATCGCCGCGCGTATGGCCTCGGCTTCCTCGGCATCGATCCCGCCAGCGAGCAGCGTGATCCATTCCGTCAGGAAAGCCCGGTTGATCGGCGTGTCGGGCAATTGCAGCGGATTGAGCCCTGAGGGCATCCCTGCGCGTAATTGATCGTATTGGCCACCGATGGCGCGAATGAACAGCTCGGCGCCGCGATCCTTGTCGAAGAAGATGATGCGCGGCGCAAACTTGCGCGCCTGGGCGAGCAGGAAATTGAGCACCACCGTCTTGCCGGAGCCCGAGGGCCCGATGATGGTGAAATTCCCCAGATCGTTTTGGTGGAAATTGAAGAAATAGGGGCCTGCCGCCGTCGTCTCGAACAGCGTGACAGCATCGCCCCAATGGTTGCCCTTGGCCTGGCCGACGGGGAAATTGTGCAGACTGGCCAGGCCCGCATAGTTGCGCGCCGAAACCAGCGCGCGACGTCCGATATAGCGGAAATTGCCAGGGAACTGTGCCCAGAACGTCGGTTCGAGGGCGATATCCTCGCGCACCCCAACCATGCCGAGATCGCCCAGCACCGCGAGCACTTCGGCCACCTGCTTGTCGAGCGTGGCTAGATCCTCTGCATAGAGAACAATCGTCGCATGATGCTCGCCGAAGGTTGCCCGGCCAGCGGCCACATCGTCCTTGGCCACGCGCAATTCCTCACGCAGGCTGACGGCTTCGTCCTCGGTCGAGCGCATGCGCCGCAGCGCCAGATTCATCCGCCCGAGGGTTTCCTGCCGATCGACGAAGGCGAATGATTGGCTCACGGTCATGTCGAACGGCAGGCGATAAAGTTCATCGAACATTCCGGGCATGCTTTGCCCGGGATAGTCCTTGATCGACACGACCGCGCCGAACAGCCGCGCCTGATCTCCCGCCTGGCCCAGTTCGAATGCATCCTGGCCAAAGCTCACGCGCCGATACGGCAAGTAATGACCGATATCGCCTTGTGGCAGACCAACAGGGCGCAGGTCGCCGTTGTAGAGACACGAGAGGAACTCCAGTGGCTCCGAACGGAACCCGTCGGGCGTATCGTAAACCCGCAGCAACTTTGGGCTGTAGCTGGATAGCGCCGCCATCAAGGCATCACGCGCCGCATCGAGTTGGCGTACTTCGCCAGCGATCTGCGCGCTGGCGCCACCTGCCTGCGTCTGCCGCCGCAAGATTCCGCCCAAGCGCTCAAACATGCCGAGCCGCCCACGCACCGGACGGCGCACGATCGTGAGAAACAACTCGTTGACATAAAGCTCGCGGGTTTCGAGCAGGTTGCTCCAGCGCGCGTGGAGATCCTGGGAAAACGCGTCGCCGAACTGGGCGTCCAGATCGGGCTGAACCTTGCGGCGGATGACATGGTGGTAGACCGCAAAGCGCGAAGAACCAATCGCACGCAGCATCGCATCGCGCATCTCCGCGCGATAGTTGATGTCCTGGGTATCAGCCGTCTCAAACAGCAGGCCACCCAGGCGGATCGTCTGCATCAGCAGCCCATCGCGCGTCTCAATGGTGACATGATCGACATGCCGCCCATAGGGCAGATGCACGCCTGCTGACGCCTCACGCGCCATGACTTTGGGATCAGTGGTCAGGGGCGGTAGGAGTTGCATTGCCACAGCTTATGATTACGCACGCGCGGACACCGGCTGACGCGCAGAATCCAAAGATCGAGGAAGCGCGGCTCATACCGGCACAGCACCATACCCGCCAAATGAACGGCCGCACAGGCGAGCAAAGCCAGAACAGACCGAAAAATCAGGAAAAACTCGGCACACAGGATGCCGTTGATGACGAAGAAGCTGTAGGTCACTCCGGCAAACATCTGAGGCCGCGTAAGCGCGACAAACACCGTGTCACGGCGAAGACTGCCTGACACGGCGGATCAATACTGCCCTGCGGTTGCTGCCGCACGAATGCCGCCAACGATGCTGGCTGCACCAAACAGGATGAAGCAGCCTAGCACAACCACGGCGCCATGCCGCCAATTGATGCGCCCAGTCAGCATGCCGAAGCCGACCGCCGCAATGGCAATCACAGCCACGACCGTGGCCACGGTGCCCATCAACGTGCCTTGCAACCAGCTTACGGCGGAAACCAAGACGCCCGAACCCTGCGGATCGCCGGGCACTGCAGCCAGAACCCGTCCTTCCGAAAGCAAAGCGAGCATCGCCCCAGCAGCACCAAAGCGTTCGATCCGAAACTTCATTCTCACCCCCATCTGCGGCCGTCATGCCATGGCACAACATCGAATAAAAGCCATATTCACGAGGGAACGGAAATGCTTAGCAACACGCATGACAGTTCCCGGCAGGGCGCGCCTTGCCTGCGTTTACCGAATATCGGCCTGAGCAGCTGACAGGAATGTGAAGCGGACAGCACACCCGTCCGAACCCATGCCCAGTAAGCGGCAGCAAAAGCCTGTATCGTCAACGCAATCTTCTGCACGCATGGCGGATTTACTGGAAAGTTTCATGTATGATCGACGCCCAAATACGCATGCCTGACTACCGCCTGGGAGGTAGCGGATCCGCAGAATGCGAGACCGGAACACCGCACCGACTACAAGTGTCGCCAAGTTCGAGACGCGCAACCGCCCGCGCAAATAGGCCGCCTTGCGCAACGCTTGAGATGCACACCCATCCGCGCCACGCGAGATGCGCTCAGCCCATCGCTAATATTCGGTGCCGAAAGAGTATGCCCTTCCCATAGGGCAAGGACAACTTCCCCAACCCAGTCCTGCATGACGTTATTGCGACAATATAAGCACTCCAATAATGTGCGGAAAATTTCCTGAACACCCATTGATAGTTAGCTGAACCCGTCTTCCGCTAGAAAAAGCGGTCAGCAACATACTGTTGAACAATACACTACCAGAATCACCTGGATCGGTTATGTATTGCGCGTTGCTCGCACAGTTATCAGGATTTTGTGCAGCAATATCCAGTTGCGGCGCGACACTCGCTTGCACCCAACCCCCACCCAGTGAGGTGATATGGGCGGGAGGAAGAATAGTGGTGGCATGCGCCGACACAGCCTGCAATAAGGCCAACGAAGCTAACGAAATTTTGATGAACTTCATAATTTTCTCCACACCTCTCGACACAACAATTTGAAAAACTTAAATTAGACGACCGAGCTTCAGATTACTTCTCAGCTTAAGGCATACAGCAACAAGAGTTCGGCGAATCAGAATAACTCCAGGAATCACACTGGCACAGCAGCCTCAAACGAACCCCAGCGAGAAGCAATCTTCTTTTAGATCTATAAGCAGCACCGCCGAAAAATGTTACGGTCGTGAGCGAGATGTTATCGAGACGTCCATACTCAGCACAATTTCTCAAATTGCTTCGAGATTAGAATCTCTAATTTATTTTCGTCGCAACTATCAAGCTTTCACCGTCGGTGTCGCATCCATTCGCATACACCGAAATTTGTTTCTGCTGGGAAAATGCGGTGAGAATTGTGCTCACAATAGCCTGGTAATTTTGAGCGGATATGGATATCCGAAACCAACCAGCTGATGAGCAAGACATGGGATTTCCAGCCCCAGACAAATAAATTTCCACACCATATTCCCGAGAACTAAGCGAGGTGATCGCCGACGGTACCGTAAATCCCGGAGCCGCGGCGGCCATTGATCCGGTCGACAATCCAATTATAAAAATGATTGGTCTGAACCACTTCATTTAGACTTCCCCCAGCAGAGTCTGAGTTTTAAGTGCATCACATTCCGGTTCGGTCAGCGCTTGCCACCAGTACGCATTGCATCAAAACGACCGAATACGATCAATATTGATGCCGCTCGCTCCCCAAGTGCATTTGGCTTCATAAAATTGTCATTTTGTATATGCAATGATTGTATAGCCATTGAGTGGAACGACGGCGTAATATGTCGTGGATACGCTTGCGCCGTTGCCGCTCGATCCATTTCCGCTACCGTTCGGTGATCCGGTCACAGTGACGTTGGTACGGTTACTCGCAGCATCATAGTTGTAAACGGAATTCGTGCCATCAGCCGGACCGCCCGACTTTTGCACCTGAGTCAACCGCCCCAGTGCGTCATAAGTGTACGTCGTCGTTTCCTGCTGAGCGAATGCGACACTTGCGCCACAAAGAGCAACGACCGATGCACCAAGTGCGCTGGCCGCGCGCAAATTCATGACCGGCCGATTCAATCTTGCCATACCGATTCCCCACCTTGCCTGGATCGCAGGCCGCTGCGCCTGCGATAACCACTGCCGACTCATACATGCCTGTAACATTGAATTATGTGGAAAAAAAGAATTCACGGCGGCTCTCGCCTATCGCTAGTTCGGCATTGCTACACTGATAATACGCGGCCGATTGCTGGGCGAACAACCCTGGATGACCAAGGCCACGTTCGCGTGAGCCAAATAAGCGGACAACAAGATTGAATTGTTAAGGGTAGTCCCGGCATCCGACGGATGCGTCTCATATGCATCCGTGAGCGTACAAGCCGCAGGATTTATGAGTGGTACGTTGCTCGGCAGAGCAACTATCACTGAATTAAGCGTCCAATCGCTCTGCAATCTGACAATCGCTCCGGGAGCAGTGGTGACGACGGCCTGCGCGGATGCGACATTTGGCAGTACGCCAAACACAGCCAAGGCCATCGCACACCTTAAAATTCGTCCGGACACGCGCGATTTTTTTGGCATTAAATTCTCCGTTGAAACGAATTGCAGCAATATATTTCGGCGCCTGAGATAAACCGTCAAACTAGGCAAACGGCCTTACGACGCCTTCCATCCGCGCCACTCGCCTCGATGGCCACACACTATAGGTAAGATCGATCATCCGGGCAGAAATCAATTCCATACCCATCCTGCTGATTCGAAAACGAGCCTCGACGCACCGAAAAATAGTCCACGCGTCACGCCAAGCTCCACCAGTCTCATCGCCCCGCCCCCCGAATAATGCATAAAACAACCATGCAGGACGCATTCAGGCGTATGGCGACACGAATAGCCTGCGACAACCGTGCCATCAAGAAAATTTGGTGAGTTTGCGATAATTACGCACCTTCACTGTCAAGGCCCGCATTGCAAACAAGGTATATTAACCACTAAATTTTGTCCACAATTTGCCATCGTCAGAGAATTCGGCCCCTTAATGTAGAAAGTCGGCCTATAGTAAATGGGCATAAATTCGGTGCAATGTGAGAAATTTAGTCTACTTGTAAAGTAAATTAGGACGCTTAACTCCATCTATCGCATCTCATTTATGGCTTTTTCCGTTTTATACGCGTGAAATATTGTACGGGCATTCATGTTGGGTATACCCCGGATAGCATAACCTCGTTTCGCTGTGACGTTAACTTGCACGAACACAGAGACCAATCTTGCTATTTTTAGATACCAGTTCCAACAATGGGGTTGCAAATGAAGCTGGGTTATCAATTGCTATTTGCAATCATGTCGATCGTAATCGCCACAATTCCGCAAGCCGCTTTGGCAAAATGTATGGGAGCGGCTTTACCAAGTGGTCAAAGAGCTGGACACTTCGAAGAACCGTTTGATTTCAGTGTGAAGGCGGCGGGACGGTTTGTTGGCGGCGTAGCGGCGGCCGTTTAGGTTTCGTGGACAAAGGTTGACAGTAGACTCGCGCCTTGATTCAAGGCTGCCTTTTGGAGGCAGCGTTGGGCGAGCGGATTGGACTGTCGGACGACGAGTGGGCGATCATCGGCGCGCTTCTGCCGTCAGAGCATGGTCGCGGCTGCCGACCGGCGCAGGATAACCGCCTCTATTTCGAAGGCATGATGTGGATAGCACGGACCGGCTCGCAATGGCGCCACCTGCCGGACGAATATGGCAAGTGGAACAGCGTGTTCCGCCGCTATCGGCGCTGGGTTACGACTGGGGTGTTCGACGCGATGCTGGAAACGCTCGCTGAAATGGTGGAGCGCGACGCCACCGCCGACATGATCGACAGCACCGTGGTCCGGGCACATCATTGTGCCGTCGGCATAAAAATGGGACTTAGGAAACCGAGGCGCTTGGCCCATCGCGCGGTGGCTTCAGCACCAAACTCCACGCCCGATGCGATGCCAAAGGCCGCCCGCTCGGATTTGTCCTGACACCGGGGCAAACCCACGACATCCAGGGCTTCGGCCCGCTGTTCCGCATGATCGCAGACAAGATCGAGGCGCTACTGGCCGACAAGGGGTATGACGCCGACGCCATCCGTGAGGAACTGACGAAAGCCGACGTCGAAGCGGTCATCCCAGCCAAGAGCAATCGGCGCGAGCCTATCGCGCACTACCGCGAAAAATACCGTTGGCGCAACCTCGTCGAGCGCCTGTTCAACAAGCTCAAGAACTGGCGGCGTACCGCAACCCGATACGACAAAACCAAGGAATCCTACCTCGGCTTTGTCAATCTCGCGTCAGTCCTCCAGTGGATACCCTTTGTCCACGAGACCTAGAGCGGTTTCCACACGAACTGAATCGTTGGGGATTCCCTTTCGCTTGCCGATGTGATTCACGCTTTTTGCTGGTTGGAGGAGGCCAGCATGGATGGTGTCAGTGGGCGTGTAATTCTCCGCAAAAGTGGGCTTTGAAAATTCCCTGATTGTTGGACCTGGTTGCCCAACGTGCCGGGGTTAACCCCGGCACGTTGGGCAACGCCAAAATCGGCGCGATGACCTCCTGGTGGGAGGCGCCGCCGATGATCCGACTTGGAGAAGCCATGATGATACTGGAGTTGCACCGGCAGGGGCTGTCGGTGACGGCGATCGCGCGCCGAACCGGGCGCGATCCCAAGACCGTGCGCAAATACATTGAACGGGGCGTTGAGTTGCCGGCTTACGGTCCGCGTGTGGCGGGCCGGCCGAGCAAGATCGCGCCCTACATGGATTTCCTGCGCGAACGGGTGACGACATTCCCCGACCTGACTGCCTCGCGACTGACCCGCGAGATCAGGGAGATGGGCTACGCCGGCGCCTACACGGCGGTGAAGCGCTATCTGGCGGCGATCCGGCCCGAGCATTATCCCAAGCCCTATGAAGTCCGCTTCGAGACCAAGGCGGGCGTACAGGGCCAGGTCGACTTCGCCCGCTTCGTGGTGGAGTTCACCGATGAGCCCGGTGTGGCGCGTATCGTCTGGCTGTTCAGCATGGTGCTGGGCTACTCGCGCATCCTGTTTGCCCGTTATGTGCTGCATCAGGATCTCCAGACGCTGCTGCGCTGCCATATGCAGGCCTTCGAGGCTCTCGACGGCGTGCCGATCGAGATTCTCTACGATCGGATGAAGACGGCGGTGACCGGCGAGGACGACCAAGGACACATCGTCTACAATACCTCGCTGCTGGCGCTGGCGAAGCACTACCGCTTCCAGCCAAGGGCCTGCCGCCCCTATCGCGCTAAAACGAAGGGAAAGGTCGAGCGTCCGTTCCGCTACATCCGCGAGGACTCCTTCCTGGGGCGATCCTTCCGCAACATGGATGATCTCAACGCCCAACTCATCGACTGGCTCGACACGGTCGCCAATGTCCGGGTGCATGGCACGACCCAGCGCGTGGTCGCCGAGGCCTTCGCCGAGGAGCAGGAAGAGCTGCAGCGCTTGCCGGAGCACCGCTTCAACGCCGTCCTGAAGCTCGAGCGACGGGTCAACCATGATGGGCTCGTGGCGGTGGGCGGCAACTATTACAGCGTGCCCGACCGAACGCGGCGGGTCGTCGAGGTCGAGCAGCTGCCGGACCTGATCCGTGTCATCGACCGCGGCATCGTCGTTGCCGAGCACCCGGTGCTGGAAGGGCGTCGACAATATCGCATTGATCAGCGTCATCGCACCGGAAGAGCTCAGCCTCGAATGCATGAGCGGCCGGCGACGATGATCGGCCGCATTGGTGACTATGTGCCACTGCGCTCGCTGGCCATCTATGAAGCGATCGGCGCGGGCCTCGCCACGGAGGGCCGGCCATGAACGGCATCGCACCAGCCACGCGCATCGACTCCATCCGCCGGAGCCTGGTCAGCCTCAAGATGCCCCGGGCGCTCGAGATCCTCGATGCGACCCTGCGGCGCATCGAGCAGGGCCAGATCGATGGTATCGAAGCCCTCGACGAACTGCTGGGCGAAGAGTTGTCGCTGCGGGAAAACCGGCGGATCAAGGCGGCCTTGCGCATGGCCCGGCTCCCCGTCGTAAAAACGCTCAACGGCTACGACTTCTCGTTCCAGCCTTCGCTCGACAGGAACCGTATTCTCGCTCTTGCCGGCCTCGACTTCATTGAACGCGCCGAGGTTATCCATCTGCTGGGGCCGCCCGGCACCGGCAAAAGCCACATTGCCACAGCGCTCGCAGTTGAGGCCGTGCGTGCCGGGAAAGCGGTCTACTTCATCCCGCTCGCTGATCTCATCACCCAACTCGCAAAGGCCGAACGTGAAGGCACGCTCAGGGAGAAGATCCGGTTCCTGACCAGGGCATCGCTGCTCGTCGTCGACGAGATCGGGTACCTGCCGGTCACACCGGGGGGCGCCAACCTGTTCTTCCAGCTGGTCAACGCCCGCTACGAAAAGGGCGCAATGATCCTCACCTCCAACCGCGGCTTCGCCGAATGGGGTGAGGTCTTCGGCGATCCCGTCGTCGCCACGGCGCTGCTCGACAGGCTGCTGCACCATGCCGTCGTCGTCCAGATCGAAGGCTCCAGCTACCGCATGCGCGAGCACGCCGCGCTCGTGCCCGAAAACGTGCGCAATGGTGCCACGTTCAATCCGCCGCAGCCCAAACGCCGTGGCCGACCACCGACGAAAGGAAAATCCGATCACGAATACGGCTGATCACCGACCGACCCGAACCGCCAGCATAGGGAATTTTGGGCGCCCACTTATGCGGAAACTTCGGTGCCCATTGACAGATGGCGCGAACGCTTTCACAGGATCTTCGGGACAGGGTCGTCGCGGCGATTGATGGTGGGTTGAGTTGCCGCGCGGCGGCCGATCGCTTTGGTGTCAGCGCGTCGAGCGCGATCCGTTGGCGGCAACTTGCTCTGCAGCATGGCCATGCCGTCGCCAAGCCGCGCGGAGGAGACCGGCATTCCGGCAGGATCGAGGCCCATGGCGGCTTTATCCGGGATTTGGTTGCCGAGCAGGGCGATATGACCTTGGTTGAGATCCAGGCGCGGCTGTTCGAGCGGGGCGTGCCGGTTGGGATCGGCACGCTGCATCGCTTCTTCGTGCGCCACGCGATCACGCGGAAAAAACGTATGGCCCGCCCCGTTTGCTCGGGGGATTTTGACGTGCTCTGATCAGTCTGCGTCAACGTATGCGGTCTCATGGGCTACCCCATGGCCAAGATGGACATCCGCACGTCTGGAGCCACAATAAAGACATCGGCAGCGGGTGCCATTTTTTTGGCCGGGCTTGCCAGACGCCGATCGACTGTCAGGCCATCGTCACGATCCTTCCTGCAAACATCGTTGGCCTATGCACGCAGGTGCACGCGGCTGATCCGATTATGCCGCGACTGGGTAGCCGCGCTCGAACGTTGCTTCCTTACGCAGGGCAGCCCAGGCGATCCACGCCAGCTTGTTGGCCAAAGCGACGACGATCGCATTGCGGTGGACACCGCGCTCGATCATTCCTGTTAGCCAGCGCCCCAGTGGCGTCTCGCTGCGTGCCAGCGATGGCATTGCTGCCCTAGCTCCGTGGATGAGCAAGGTACGCAAGTAGGTGTTCCCGCGCTTGGAGATGCCGAGCAACCGTGGCTTGCCGCCAGTGGTATGTTGTCGGGGGACCAATCCGAGCCAGGCACCCAGATCCCGTGCCTTGGCGACACTGCTGGCATTGCCCACGGCCGCGATCAGAGCGGTTGCGTTCAGTACGCCAACACCGGGTATGGATGTCAGCCTTCGTGCGGCGGCATCATTGCGTGCCAATTCGACGAACTCGCCGTTCAGGGCTTCGATCCTGCCATCGAGTTCGCGCCATTCGGCACGTAGTTCGCCCACCAGCTGGCGCAGACGCGGTGACAATGTCGCATCCTCGTCGGCCAGCATGCCATCGATGCCGAGTTCCAACTTGCGCCGCCCAACCGGGAAGATCGTCCCGCGCTCCAACAGGATCGCGCGCAACTGGTTGGTCAAGCTCCTGCGCTCGGCCACCAGGCGAGACCGGACCCGGTGGAGTGTCTGGATGTCCAATTGCTCCTGGTTCTTGAGCTCGACGAAGCGCATTGTCGGACGCGAGGCCGCCTCGGCGATCCCCTCAGCATCACGATCGTCGTTCTTCTGTGCTTTGACATACGGGCGCACGTATTCCGGCGACATCAGTCTGATCTCGTGTCCGTGCGCGGCAAACAAGCGCCCCAGATGATGGGCTCCGCAACATGCCTCCATCGCAACCACGCACGCCGGAAGCTTGCCAACGAAGTCGATCAACGTCTGGCGCCGCATCGACCTGCGCATGACGACAGCACCAGCGGCATCGACGCCGACCACGCTGCAGGCGTTCTTGCCCAGATCAACGCCAAGGATCACAATAGACATCGGTCCGCTCCTTTCCTTCTCAAGCACCGACATCATATCCGATGCCGGGGAAAAGGGGCGGGCCATCCCATAAAGACCGGGCACGCGATCGAGCAAGACCGCCCCGACGTCTTGAAGCAACGCCGGCATTGGTTCGACGGCCAACTCGATCTCGCCCCGGAGCGCCTGGTGTTCATCGACGAAACGTGGACCGCGACCAACATGACCCGCAGCCACGGCCGCTGCCCCAAAGGCGAGCGACTGCGGATGGGCTTCCCGCACGGCCACCGCAAGACCACCACCTTGGTTGCCGGGCTGCGCATGACCGGCATGGTCGCGCCCATGGTGCTTGATGGGCCAATCAACGGCGACTGGTTCGAAGCCTATATTGCCCAGGTCCTCGTCCCGGAACTGCGGCCCGGCGACGTCGTCATCATGGACAATCTGTCGAGCCACAAGCGCGCGTCGGTGCAGGTGCTCATCGAGGCCGCTGGCGCGACCCTGCGCTTCCTTCCGCCCTACAGCCCCGACTTCAACCCGATCGAGAAAGCGTTCTCCCGCCTCAAAGCCATGCTGCGAAAAGCCGGCGAGCGGACCGTCTCTGGCCTGTGGGACCTCATCGGCAGGCTCGTCGATATCTTCAAGCCGGCCGAGTGCGCCAATTACTTCAGTTCTTGCGGATACGAACCGGAATGAGCGGAAACCGCTCTAGTGAAACTAAACTGAGTGTGCTGTCAATCTCGTGACGTCCGCGCGCCCTTCGCGTGCCTTGCCCTCGGCGCCCCCTGACTCATAACTGATCCGCCACTATTCCCTGACAACCCGGGGTTGGAGTTTCCCGGCCTGGGCCACGGTAACGGGCTGGGTGCGTCACTGGGACTCATCAGCGTGATCGGGGGAGCCCCCCCGCGCGACGATGTAACAACCAAGCCGCGCTATCCGATCGTGAATCGATCAGAAAAAGGCTCGACGATCCCACCGCGTGAATGGTCCATGGCAAAGGCCCCATTCGCCATCCTGCTCGACGAACGGTTCATCAAAGCGAAAGCAGCGCAATGTGCAACTCCCTGCCCACACACGGAATTCCTGACAGTCCCCAGCAGCGAGGACGACGTGCTGGCCTACATGCACTTCCCGGCCTCGCACCGGATCAAGCTGCACAGCACAAACCCACTCGAGAGGATCAACAAAGAAATCAAACGTCGCGCCGATGTCGTCGGCATCTTTCCCAACGAGGCCAGCATCACCCGCCTGATACTGCCATCGTCACGTTGCAGGTCGCTGTACCAGCCTGACAAACCCGGCCTCGCCGGGGTTCATCGTGGCTCGTGCCCGAAGCTACCCCACGAAATGGGACACGATCAAAAAAATTTGCGCGGGGTATGCTCCAAGGCATTCTGAGAATGTGAATATTTTATTTCCCACGTATATCATACTCTTACTGTCCTACATCGAATCCCTCCGTCTCCGCCAGATCACGCATTCTGGCGCCCCTTCCCGAACCGGCACGAACGCAAAACGGCCACCAGAGTTCGCCGCCAATCGTCTCGGGCCGTCTCTGAAATCATGGGGGTCGCGTGGCAGCGGGATATTACGCGGCCCGACCGTCTACTTCTCCACACTCGCACTGGCGGGCACAGTGCCCTTCTGGCTGCGATCGGTGAGTCCTGCGCCTATGACGGCTGTAACGCTCTTGGCCACAAATACAGCGTGATTGGTCACTTCGGGAAGGCCCATCAGCTCGCCGAAGGTTCCTCGTGCAAGAGGGCCGGCGACAAAAGCGCGGGGATTGGGGCCGTCGCGCCCGATCATGTGGCCTTCATCGTCTACCGCGACTCCCAAATTCGTTGGGTCCGGTACAAGCAAGCCTGATGTTACGAGCGTGGCAAGGAAGCCTTGCGAGGCCAGGACATTGCCGTGGCCTGGTCCGGTGGTGGCGATAACGGCATCGAATAT
>Ga0207658_10001290_pt1 | contig 19816 bp, 20 predicted proteins | sample KBSS33metaG_FD_184322 | JGI IMG/M metagenome (GOLD analysis project Ga0207658, IMG submission 184322) | Switchgrass rhizosphere microbial communities from Kellogg Biological Station, Michigan, USA - KBS S3-3 metaG (SPAdes) (version 2) | ecosystem: Host-associated > Plants > Roots > Rhizosphere...
TGTCACCGCAACCTCGCACGACGACCGACGAGGTGTCACCGCAACCGTGTGCGCCCCTAGCCGGGGCACCGAGCAGACAGTCGGTCCAGGTACAACTGAAGAAGGACGCGCACCATGCCCTCGCGGTCTGGCTGAGGCTGCCGTACACATGGCCGAACTACGTCGAGGCCGCTCGCGTCTGCACCCGCTACACCATCAACGACCTGCTCGTGATCGACGTCGAGCGCCGGCCGCATCCCGATGCCCTGCCCGCCTGGGCAGTGTCCGTCCGCGAGACCGTGTCCGCCCGCGGCGGCCTGGTGACGCCGTTCATCAGCGTCAAGGCGCTCGGGCAGTACCGCGGTGTGTCGGTCACCGTCATCTGCCTCATGACGACCCACGACCCGCCGCAGACCTGCGACAAGCCCGTGGCGTCGTTGTTCACCGCGCAGGTGAACAAGCTCGCCGCGGTCTGACCCGTCGTTCACCGGTCATTTCCCGGGGCCGGTTAATCTCCCGGGATGCCCGCACGCATCGGCGCCCTACTGACCACCTTCGCGCTGACGGCCCTGCCCGTCGCATCGGCCGACTCCGACGCCTTCGACCTGCAGGCACACCGCGGCGGACGGGGCGAGACCACCGAGGAATCGCTGCGCGCTTTCACCAAGGCCATCGAGCTCGGTGTCACCACGCTCGAACTCGACATCGTCCTCTCCAAGGACGGCGCGCCGATGGTCTGGCACGACCCGGCCGTCCAGTCCGACAAGTGCGCCGACACCGGACCGGCCTTCCCCGGCGACCCGCAGTATCCCTACGTCGGCAAACTCGTGCACGACCTCACCCGGGCTCAACTGCACACGGTGACCTGCGGCAAGCTGCTCAGCGGATTCCCGACCGCCGAAGTGGTGACCGGCAACAAGATCGCCACGCTGGATCAGATCTTCGCGCTGGCCGATTCGCACCGCGCCGGCGTCCGGTACAACATCGAGACCAAGATCGAAGCCGACAAGCCCGAAACCTCGGCCACGCCACAGCAATTCGTCGACGTCATCCTCGGTGCCGTGCGGGCAGCCGGCAAGGTCGACAAGGTCGAAATCCAGAGCTTCGACTGGCGCAGCCTGCCACTGGTCCGTCAGCAGGAGCCCGGCATCCCGTTGGTGGCGCTGTGGGATGAGACCACCTGGGTACCGAACTCGGCGTGGACGGCGGACGTGAATCCGGCGGTGGTCGGCGACCCGATCGCCGGAGCGGCGTCGGTCGGCGCGAACATCCTGTCCCCCGGCTACTCGGTGCCCTACGGGCTGACGCCGAAAGATCCGGGGTTCGCACTGGTCGCCGACCGGGCCTTCATCGACCGCGCGCATGCCCGCGGACTCAAGGTGATTCCGTGGACCATCAACGACCCCGACACCATGCGGGCGCAGATCGCGGCCGGCGCAGACGGCATCATCACCGACTACCCGAGCCGGCTGCGCGCGGTGGAGTCCGAACTGGGCATGCCGGTGCCGCGGGCCTACCGCTAGCCGAAGAACTCGGCGGCGTCGTCGTAACGGCTCTGCGGCACGAGCTTCAATTGCCGCACCGCGTCGGCCAACGGCACCCGGCCGATCTCCTGCCCCTGCAACGACACCATCATCCCGTACTCCCCCGCGTGTGCGGCGTCAGCGGCATTGATGCCGAACCGGGTGGCCAGCACGCGGTCGTGAGGCGTCGGCGTGCCGCCGCGCTGCACGTGGCCGAGCACGGTCGTGCGGACTTCCTTCCGGATCCGCTTCTCGATCTCGATGGCCAGCTGCTGGGCGACCCCGGTGAACTTCACATGCCCGAATTCGTCAATCCCGCCGTCGCGCAACTGCATTGAGCCCTCGGCCGGCCGCGCACCTTCGGCGACGACGCAGATGAAGTGCGAATCACCGCGCACGAAGCGCTGTTTCACCAGCCGGCACACCTCTTCGACGTCGAACGGTTGTTCCGGGATCAGCGTCATGTGGGCACCGGCGGCCATACCGGCACCGAGGGCGATCCAGCCCGCATGGCGGCCCATCACCTCGACGAGCATCACCCGCTGGTGCGATTCGGCGGTGCTGTGCAGCCGGTCGATGGCCTCGGTGGCGATCATCAGCGCGGTGTCGTGGCCGAAAGTGACGTCGGTGCAATCGATGTCGTTGTCGATGGTCTTGGGCACGCCCACGACGGGGACGTTCTCTTCGGCCAGCCAGTGCGCCGCCGTCAGCGTGCCTTCCCCGCCGATCGGGATCAGCACGTCAATGCCGTTGTCCTCGAGCGTCTGCTTGATCTGGTCCAGCCCGGCCCGCAGCTTGTCGGGATTGACGCGCGCGGTGCCCAGCATGGTGCCGCCCTTGGCCAGCAGCCGGTCGTTGCGGTCGTCGTTCTTGAGCTGTTCCCGACGATTCTCGAGCAGGCCACGCCAGCCGTCCCGGAACCCGACGACCGTCGAGCCGTACCGCACATCGCAGGTGCGGACCACCGCCCGGATCACCGCGTTCAAGCCAGGACAGTCCCCGCCACCGGTCAGCACGCCTATCCGCATGCCCCCATACTGCCCGCTCGCCGGTTCTCGTTCTCGCTGAACGTGCGCCCGGCTCGCCCGATCAGCAGATCCGGCGGGTTGCGGGCAAGCTCGGCGCTACAGCGCGGTCGGCAGGGCGCCGCGGGCGGCTTCGTATGCCGCGCCGACGCGGTACAGCCGGTCGTCGGCCAGGGCCGGCGCCATGATCTGCAGACCGACCGGCAGATTGTCGTCCGGCGACAGGCCCGACGGCACCGACATACCGCAGTGGCCGGCCAGGTTCAGCGGCAGCGTGCAGAGGTCGAACAGGTACATCGCGAGCGGATCGTCGACCTTCTCGCCCAGCCCGAACGCGGTGGTCGGGGTGGTGGGGGTGACGAGCACGTCGACCTTCTCGTAGGCCTGGTCCAGGTCGCGGGCGATCAGGGTGCGCACCCGCTGCGCCTGGTTGTAGTAGGCGTCGTAGTAGCCCGACGACAGCGCGTAGGTGCCGATCATGATGCGGCGCTTGACTTCCGGGCCGAAGCCGGCGGCGCGGGTCAGCGCCATGACTTCTTCGGCGCTGTGGGTGCCGTCGTCGCCGACCCGCAGGCCGTAGCGCATGGCGTCGAAGCGCGCGAGGTTCGAGGACACCTCGGACGGCAGGATCAGGTAGTAGGCCGCGAGCGAATAGTCGAAGTGCGGGCAGTCGACCTCGGTGATCTCGGCGCCGAGCTCCGTCAGCTGGTCCACCGCCGCGTTGAACGAGGACAGCACACCGGGCTGGTAGCCCTCGCCGGTGTGCAGTTGTTTGACCACACCGATCCGCACGCCCTTGAGGTCACCGGTGGCGCCGGCCCGGGCCGCCCCCACGACGTCGGGCACGGGCGCGTCGACCGAGGTGGAATCGCGCGGGTCGTGCCCGGCGATCACCTGGTGCAGCAAAGCGGTGTCGAGCACGGTGCGGGCGCACGGCCCGCCCTGGTCCAGCGACGACGCGCAGGCGATCAAGCCGTACCGCGAGACGGTGCCGTAGGTGGGCTTGACGCCGACGGTCGAGGTCAGCGCGGCGGGCTGGCGGATCGAGCCACCGGTGTCGGTGCCGATCGCCAGCGGCGCCTGGAACGCCGCGAGTGCCGCGGCGCTACCGCCGCCGGAGCCACCCGGCACGCGGTTGACGTCCCATGGGTTGCGGGTCGGGCCGTAAGCCGAGTTCTCGGTGGACGACCCCATGGCGAACTCGTCCATGTTGGTCTTGCCGAGGATCGGGATGCCCGCGGCGCGCAGCTTGGCCGTGACGGTCGCGTCGTACGGCGACTGCCAGCCCTCCAGAATCTTCGAGCCGGCCGTGGTCGGCGCGTCGGCAGTCGTGAAAACGTCCTTGAGCGCCAACGGAACTCCGGCGAGCGGCGACGCCAGCGGCTCGCCTGCCGCCACCTGCTTGTCGACGGCGCCGGCCGCGGCCAGTGCCGCCTCGGCCCCCACGTGCAGGAAAGAGTGGTAGGTCTCGTCGGTGGCGGCGATCTGGTCCAGGTGCGCCTGGGTGACCTCGGTGGCCGACACCTCGCCTGCGGCGATCTTCTCGCCGAGTGTGGCGGCGTCAAGTCGAATTACGTCACTCACACTCATCACTCCGATTCACCCAAGATGCGCGGCACGGCGAACCGGCCGTCCTCGGCCCGCGGAGCCTCAGCCAGCGCCTGGTCCTGCGTCAGGCTGGCCACCTCGACGTCCGGCCGGGTGACGTTCACCTCTTTGAGCGGGTTGCCGGTCGCCTCGATACCGGTGACGTCGACGGCCTGAATCTTGCCGACGTGCGCCAGGATGGCATCGAGCTGGCCTGCGAAACTGTCCAGCTCACCATCGGTCAGGGCGAGCCGGGCCAGATTCGCCAGATGGGCGACATCGTCCCGAGAAATCTGCGACACGTCTAAACACCCTAGTGGGAGGCGAGGCAAGGGCAGCCACGGGGAATGCATCTGAGGCGAGCGCAGCGACGGGGAATGCATCTGAGGCGAGCGCAGCGACGGGGGTATCCGTGACACGCGCCGCACCCGCACGTCATGCCACAGCCACGCCGCTGTGCCACAGTTGTGGCGTGTCCTCCTATCTGCTGCGGGTCCAGCTCGAAGACCGCCCCGGTAGCCTCGGCTCCCTCGCGGTGGCTCTCGGCTCGGTGGGCGCTGACATCCTGTCGCTCGACGTCGTCGAGCGCGGTCCGGGCTACGCCGTCGACGACCTGGTGGTCGAGCTACCGCTCGGGTCCATGCCCGACGCCCTGATCACCGCGGCCGAGGCCCTCAAGGGCGTGTACGTCGACAGCATCCGGCCCCACATCGGACTGCTCGAAGCCCATCGCGAACTGGAACTGATCGACCATGTGGCCGCCGCCAAGGGCAAGGCCGCCCGGCTCCAGGTGCTGGCCGACGAAGCACCCCGTGTTCTGCGGGTCGGCTGGTGCGTCGTGGTGACCGGCGGGGCCGAACCGCGCCGCATCGCCGGCAGCCCGGGTGCACCCGAGACGCTCGCCGCCTCGGCACCGTGGCTACCGCTGGAACACGCGGCTGCCCTGGACGCCACCGGCGAGTGGGTGCCGCAGTTCTGGCGGGACATCGACACGACTCTGGCCGCGGCGCCGCTGGGTGACCCGTACACCGCGATCATGCTGGGCCGCCCGGGCGGACCGGCCTTCCGCCCGTCGGAGGTCGCGCGGCTCGGATACCTCGCGGGCATCGTCGCGACCATCGTGCGCTAGGCGCTAGTCGTTACCAGCGAATTCCCAGCCTTGTAGTGCGCGAATGCCGTTGTGCCGCGGCGCCAACTGCTAGCGTTCTCGCCACATCTCGCTGGAGGCACGCGTGAGCACATTTCTGATCATCATCGGCGTCCTGCTGATGATCGCGGCGATAGTCGTTGTGGTGCTCGCCTTCACGCGCGCCAAGAAGCCGCAAACGTCCGACCCCCGCCAGGACCCACTGAAGTCCGGCGAGATGCCGGTATTCGGGCCCAAGCAGCTCGGCCCCGGCGCGATCGTCAGCTACGGCGGCGTCGACTACGTGGTGCGCGGCTCGGTGACGTATCGCGAAGGCCCGTTCATCTGGTGGGAGCACCTGCTGGAAGGCGGTCAGGGAGAACCGATCTGGTTCAGCGTGGAAGAGGACGAGGGACGGCTGGAACTCGCGTTCTGGACCAAACGGCCCGACCTGGCACTGCAACCCATCGGCCCGCTCGCCGTCGACGGAATGCAGTACCACGAGGTCGAGACGGGTGACGCGCACTACACCTCTGAAGGCACCACCGGCCTGCCCGCGCAAGGCCAGATGAACTATGTCGACTACGCCAGCGCCGGCCGCGCCGCTCTCTTGAGTTTCGAGCAGTGGTCACCGAATTCGCCGTGGGAGGTGTCGACCGGCAAGATCATGTCGCCCGGTGAGCTGACGGTGTATCCCGCTCCCCCTGCCGGTGCCTAGGTAGGCGCCATGACCCGGGGCAAGATGCTGATTCTCGCCGGGGTGCTCGCGGTCGCGTCGGTGATCTGCCTGGTGATCGGCATCAGCAGCGCGCGCACCGTCGAGTCCTACGTCAAAGACCACTATCAGAACGTCGGCTACAACACCTACCGATGCGACGGGTCTCCGAGCGACGTGGCCGACGACCTCGCCGAGGCCCACGCGCCGCAGGCCCGCGCGACCGATGGCGGCAACTACTACCTGCGATACAGCGACTCCATCGCCATCGTGGGTGCGGGCTCGGGACAGACGTGCACCGTCCGGCTGGAGAGCCTGAACTCGGGCTACAACCACGGCAGCTACTTCTTTCTCGGCCCGGGGTTCAGCCCCGGCTCGCCGTCGCACAGTTCCGGCGGCAGCTCGGGCGGACCGGGCGGCGTCAAGTGACCACATCAATTCCGAGGAGACTCCGATGAACCTGGCCGCCATCGATTTCGGCACCGTCCACACCGACGCGATCATCCAGAACGTCGTCAGCTCGGTGCTGTACTTCCTGGTGGGAGTGCTGGTACTGGCCGCCGGCTTCGTCATGGTCGACGTGCTGACGCCCGGCAACCTCCGCCGCCAGGTCTTCGTCGAGCGACGGCCCAACGCGGTGGCGATCACCGCCGCGATGGATGTCTCGTTGGCCGCCATCATCATCACCGCGATTCACTCCAGCTCCGACCGTCTAGGACAGGGCTTGATCGACACGGTGATCTACGGGCTGATCGGCGTCGCCCTGCAGGGCCTGGCCCTGGTGGCCGTCGAGTTGTTGGCGCCCGGCCACTTCCGCAACGACATCCACGCCGAAGAGTTCCATCCCGCCGCCGTTGCCGTCGCGGTGGTGCTGCTGGCCATCGGCGGTATCAACGCCGCCGCCCTCACCTGATGGTCACCGAGGCCCCGGTGGCCCCCGAAGCGGCCGAGCCGGTCATCGGAACCCGGTGGCGCGCGCTGCTTCTGGCGGCAGTGGCGGCATGCGCCGCGTGCGGCATCGTCTACGAGCTTGCGCTGCTGACTCTTTCGACGAGCCTCACCGGTGGCGGCGTCGTGTCGACGTCGTTGATCGTCGCGGGCTACGTGGCAGCCCTCGGCGTCGGCGGACTGCTCGCCAAAGCGCTGCTGGCGCGCGCGGCCATCAGCTTCATCGCGGTGGAGACGGCGCTGGGTGTCGTGGGCGGCCTGTCCGCGACGGTGCTGTACGTGACGTTCGCGTTCCTCGGCGACTCGGACTGGGTACTGGGTGTCGCAACCGCGCTGATTGGTGGGTTGGTCGGCGCGGAGGTGCCGTTGCTGATGACGCTGCTGCAACGCGGCCGGGTGGCCGGAGCCACCGACGCCGGCCGCGTGCTCGCCAACCTCAACGCCGCCGACTATCTGGGTGCCCTGCTGGGCGGTCTGGCGTGGCCGTTCGTCGTACTGCCGTACCTGGGCATGATCCGCGGCGCGGCAGCCACCGGAATGATCAATCTTGCTGCCGCAGCGGTGGTTTCGGTCTTCCTACTACGCCGCATTCTCAGCCGGCGCGAGTTCGTCGGCGCGCTCAGCGTCCTGGTTCTGGCGTTCGCGGTACTGGCCACGCTGATGGCATCGGCCGACGGCATCGAGACGACGTCCCGGCAGCGGCTGTATGCCGATCCGATCGTGGCTTATCAGCACTCGGCCTATCAGGAGATCGTGGTGACCCGCCGCGGCGACGACACCCGGCTGTATCTCGATGGCGGACTACAGTTCTCGACGCGCGACGAGTACCGATACACCGAGTCGTTGGTGTACCCGGCACTGGGTCAGGGCGCGCGGTCGGTGCTGGTGATCGGGGGCGGCGACGGCCTGGCGGCGCGAGAATTGTTGCGGCAGCAGGGCATCGACCGGATCGTCCAGGTCGAGCTGGATTCTGCGGTGGTGGCGGTGGCGCGAACCAAGCTGCGCGACGCCAACGCCGGAGCCCTCGACGATCCTCGCGTCCATCTGATTCTCGACGACGCCATGACCTGGCTGCGGGTCCCACACCCCGACGACATCCCGCCGGGCGGATTCGACGCCGTCATCGTCGACCTGCCCGACCCCGACAACCCAGTCCTCGGCAGGTTGTACTCCACCGAGTTCTACAGCCTGACCGCCCGGGTGTTGGCGCCCCAGGGGCTGCTGGTGGTGCAGTCCGGCAGCCCCTACTCGACGCCGACCGTGTTCTGGCGCACGGTATCCACCATCGCGTCGGCGGGACTGGCGGTGACGCCGTACCACGTGGAGGTGCCGACGTTCGGCGACTGGGGCTTCACCCTGGCCCGACGCGGCCCGGTGCCACCGACGCCCACGTTGCCGAAAGACGCTCCGCCGCTTCGGTTCCTGAACCAGCAGGTCCTCGATGCCACCACCGTCTTCGCGCCCGACACGGCGCCACAGCACCTGCCGCCGTCGACGCTGGAACATCCACTGATCGTCGACGACATGCGGCGCGGCTATCGGTAGCGCACCGAGCCGACGAGAACAGCTGTCAACACCGCGCTGACCGCATGCCGCGCCAAGCCGAGTCCGCCGGCCACAGTCGCGTTGGTCAGCAGGAACGCCACCGCGGCACCCAGTGGCCGAGTCAGGACGAAGCAGCTCCAGAAGCCCACCGTCGAAGTCCCGCCGAACCGACGGCACGCCAGCGCCACACCGACGATCAGCGCAGCCCACAGCAAGACCTGCAGCACCGGATACGGCAATATCCGGGCCGGTGTCAGGTGGGTCAGCGCAGTCCCGATTCCAAAGGCCAGCAAGGAAATCGACCAGAAGTAACCCTCGGAGCGGCGACTGTCAACAGCGATCAACGAGCCGATTCCCATCGTGGCGTGACCGGTCGCGACCAACGCTGTCACACCGATAAGGCACACGACGGCGATTGCCGGGTAACCCAGGCCGAGCGCCACGTGCAGCCCATTGGCGATCTCGGTTCCCACAGCGCTGGCGGTCAGCATGGCGGACCAGAATGCCCACCGCCGCAATCGGCCGCCGCACAGCTGAACCACAAGCGCTGTTGCCACCGCCGCCATGAGCAGTGGCGTCGCGATCCACCGGCCCAAGTGGTCGTAGAGATAGTCAGGCCAGAACACCGACGCCGCGGTGATCAGTGTCTTGCTCACCCAGAATCGTGCGGTGATTTCCGGGATTCTGCGGGACACTGGCGCCGCCATCGAGCTCAGCGCGCTTCCGGCCCCTCCTCCAGCAATCGCCGGAAGCCGTCTTCGTCGAGAATCGGCACGCCGAGCTCGACGGCCTTGTCGTACTTGGATCCTGGCGCGTCGCCGGCCACCACATAAGCGGTCTTCTTCGACACCGAACCGGCCGCCTTGCCGCCGCGGACCAGGATGGCCTCCTTGGCCTCGTCGCGCGAGAAGCCAGTCAGCGAGCCGGTGACCACGATCGACAAGCCCTCAAGGTTCCGCTCGATGCTTGCGTCACGTTCGTCTGCCATCCGCACACCCGCGGCGCACCATTTGTCCACGATGGCGCGGTGCCAGTCGACGCTGAACCAGTCGATCACCGCGGCGGCGATGGTCGGTCCGACGCCCTCGACCGCGGCCAGCCGTTCCTCGGAGGCTTCGGTAATGGCCTGCAGATCACCGAATTCCGCGGCCAGCGCCCGGGCCGCCGTCGGGCCGACGTGCCGAATGGACAGCGCCACCAGCACGCGCCAGAGCGGCTGTTGCTTGGCCTTGCCGAGGTTGGCCAGCAGCCTGGCGCCGTTGGCCGAGAGCTCACCCTTCTGGGTCTTGAACAGGTTGGTGCGCAACAGCTCGTCCGCCGTCAGCTCGAAGATGTCGCCCTCATCGGTGATGACGCCGGCGGCCAGCAGCGCGGTGGCGGCCTCATAGCCGAGGCCCTCGATGTCGAAGGCACCGCGGCCCGCGACATGGAAAACTCGCTCGCGCAGCTGTGCGGGACACGACCGGGTGTTGGGGCAACGGATGTCGGCGTCGCCTTCCTTCGACGGCGCCAGCGTGCTGCCACACTCGGGACATGTTGCCGGCATGACGAATTCGCGCTCGGTGCCGTCACGCAGATCGACGACCGGACCGAGCACCTCGGGAATGACATCGCCGGCCTTGCGGATCACCACGGTGTCGCCGATCAGCACGCCCTTGCGTTTCACTTCGGTGGCGTTGTGCAGCGTCGCGAGCCCGACAGTCGATCCCGCCACGGTGACGGGCTCCATGTAGGCGAACGGCGTGACCCGGCCGGTGCGGCCCACGCTCACGCGGATGTCGAGCAGCTTGGTGGTGACTTCCTCGGGCGGGTACTTGTAGGCGATCGCCCAACGTGGCGCCCGGCTGGTGGCACCGAGGCGTCGCTGCAGTGTGCGGTCGTCCAACTTGACCACCAGGCCGTCGATTTCGTGATCGACGTCATGACGGTGTTCGCCCCAGTAGGCGACGCGTTCGGCCACCGCGGCGATGCCCGTGACGCGGGTGGTGTGGTCGGACACCGGCAGGCCCCAGGCCTTCAGCGCGCGGTAGGCGTCGTGCAGCGATGCCGGCTCGAAGCCCTGGGTGAGGCCCAGACCATGGCAGATCATGTGCAACCGGCGGCGGGCGGTGACGGCCGGATTCTTCTGCCGCAACGACCCGGCGGCGCTGTTGCGTGGATTGGCGAAGGGCGCCTTGCCTTCCTCGACGAGGCTGGCGTTGAGCGCGGCGAAATCCTCGATGCGGAAGTACACCTCGCCGCGCACCTCCAGCACCGCCGGCACCGGGAATTCGTCGGTGCCGGTCAGCTGCTCGGGGACGTCGGTGATGGTGCGGGCATTGAGGGTGACGTCCTCACCGGTACGCCCGTCGCCGCGGGTGGCGCCGCGGACCAGCTTGCCGTCGCGGTAGACCAGCGCCAGCGCGACGCCGTCGACCTTGAGCTCGCAGAGGTACTCGAGGTCACTGCCCAACTCGTTGGTAAGTCGCGCCGCCCATGCCGTCAGCTCATCGGTATTGAACGCGTTGTCGAGCGACAGCATCCGCTCGAGGTGCTGCGCCTCGCCGAATTCGGTCGCAAACCCGGCGCCGCCGACCAGCTGCGTCGGCGAATCCGGCGTCCGCAGTTCGGGGTATGTCTCCTCGATCTGCTGCAGCTGCCCCAACAGCTTGTCGAACTCACCGTCGGAGACGATCGGTGCGTCCTTCACGTAGTAGCGGAACTGGTGACCGCGAACCTCTTCGGCCAGTTCCTGCCATTGCCGGCGCACGTCGGGATCGGGTGAGCTCACCCGGTAAGGCTAGCGAAGGGGTCTGACACGGATCAGGCCACTAAGCCGCGATGATCCCCGATGCCATCCCGCACGCTACGAGGACCGTGCAGGCGGCCACCGGACTCAGCGGCACCTGCGGATCCGTATTGACCGACGGCGGCAGGCCGCGGCAGGCGGCGCCATGAAGATCGCTACGAGGCCGGCCCCGGTGACGTCCAGCTGTCATCCGGAATGCATGATGCGCGACAATTACCCATCGCACAGGAATCACCAGCCCGATGCACAGTCATTCCGAAGGTTGGTCGCCCTGCCGCGCCGTTGCGGTTACCGTGGCAACGTGCCGCATCCGATCATGTTCGACGATGACGACCCCCGCCTGGCGGAGCTGCGTGCAGTGGCGCTGAGCTTCCCGGAGGCCTTCGAGAAGGTGTCCTGGGGCCGCCCGGTGTTCTGCGCGCCGAAGATGTTCGCGATGTACGGCGGCAACTCGAAAGCGACGGGTGAGATGGTCTCCTACCCGCACTCACTGCTGGTCAAGGTCGACGAATCCGACCGCGCAGCGCTGCAGCAGGATTCACGCTTCTACTACCCCGCCTACATGGGCCCGTCAGGCTGGCTCGGGCTGGACTTCACCGCGGCGAAAGTCGACTGGGACGAGGTCCGGGAGCTGCTGGACGCGTCGTTCCGGCTGGTCGCGGCGAAGCGTCTGGTCAAGCTGCTCGACGCGCAATGAGGTAGGCCTGCGGCGTGGATTCGAGTCCGCCATCGGGTTGCCGGACCAGTTCGGCATAGATGCGAAAACCACTGTTCGACAACAGGTCTGCGACGAGCTCCGGCCGGCGGCGGACGAAGGTCAAGTTCACCTGTTCGCCGTCGAAGTCCGTCAGCACGCGCGGTTCATCACCGACCTGAAATGCCAACAGCAGCACACCGTCCGGGGCCAGTACCCGATGGAATTCGGCGAAGACCCGCGGCAGCTGCGTGTCGGGCACATGGATGACCGAGTACCAGGCGCAGAGCCCACCCAGACTGCCGTCGGCCACGTCGAGTTCCAGCATCGACCCGACTCGGAACAGCAGACCCGGGTAGTGCCGCCGCGCCTGCTCGATCATGTTGGGCGACAGATCGATTCCGCTGACATCCAGGCCGGCAGCGGCGAGCGCCGCGGTGGCCACCCCGGTGCCGCAGCCCACGTCCAGCACGCGCGGCGTGGCGGTTGCGGCCACCAGTTCGGCGAAAGCACCGATCATGGCGCGGTCCAGCGGCCGGTCGTCGAGGTGGTTCTGGAAGCGCTGAACGTAGTGCGCAGCCGCACGGTCATAGCCGTCGCGCGTCAACGTGATGAAGTCCGGCTCCACTGCCGCGCTGTCCGTCACGCCGAAGTCACCTCCGCCTCAGGCCATTTGATGACGATGTTAGCCATCGGCAAGTCACCGCGACGCTGGCCACGCCGCTCGGACCGTCGCCGATCAATAACAGGCAGGCTTGCCTGTTTGTTAAATCAGGGCTAGCGTCCGGATATGGCAGCCGGCTCCCGCCACCGCAACGCAGACGAACGAGTTCGCATCCCGCGTGCCGAGCGCGTGGCAGCGATGCGGTTGCGTCTTCTGGAGGCCACATTGTGGTGCATTGTCGACAAGGGCTATGCCGCCACATCCACGAACGACATCGTTCGGCGGGCCAGGGTCTCCCGCGGCGCCCTTGCGCACCACTTCCCTACCAAGGCGGCGCTGGTGAACGCAGCTGCCAGTCACTTGGTAGCCAAGCGCGCCATGGACTTCGAAGCCCGAATGGCAGGGCTCGATCCACAACAGCGCACCCCGGCAGCAGCGCTGGACATCCTGTGGTCGTACTACGAGCAACCCGAGTGCCGCGCGCTGATGGAACTCTCGATCGCGGCCCGCCACGACTCGGAACTACGTGCCTTGATGTCGACCTGGGACGACATGTTCATCGACATCTTGCGCCAGGAGGGCGCCGAGTATTTCACCGATTCCGCCGCCGAAAAGTCGATGGACGTGTTGCTGCGCACCGTTGCCGCACTTTACGACGGGCTGAGCCTGTACGACCTGACTCGCGAGAGTCATCGCAAGAAGATCGCCGAAGTACGTGCCTTTTTCACCGCAATGTTGATCCAGACGACCATCGGAGAATCGCATGGCTGACACCCACCCGCGCCCAATCCGCGCTCGCCGCATCCACTTCGACTACTCGGGCGGTGTCTCTGACCGTCACTACGTCCAGGGCGATTTGGTACTCAGCCACGTCATCGCCTACCTGTCCTCGACTTTCCCAGAAGGCGAGGAATTCTTCGTGCGGTCGGTGCGCCGCTACGCCGATCAAGTCACAGACCCCGTGCTGAAAGAACAGGTCAGAGGATTCATCGGCCAGGAAGTGACGCACAGCCGCGAGCACATCGCGCTCAACGAACGGCTGCACCAGTTGGGATATCCCACGAAGTTCAATGACCGATTCACCGGCAGGGCGCTGCGATGGGATGAGCGCAGATACTCGCCGTTGACCTGCCTGGCGATCACCGCGGCATTGGAGCATTTCACCGCCGTATTCGCCGAAGCGTTGCTCAGCGACCCGGACGCACAGGCTCTGCTCGGCGCCTCCGAGGTACGAAAAATGTTGCTATGGCACGCATATGAAGAATCGGAGCACCGCGCCGTCGCCTTCGACGTGTACCGCGCGGTAGGCGGCAGCGAGCAGCGTCGCATCTGGACCATGCGCATGGTGACCTGCACGTTCGTCGGCAGCGTTGTGGCATTCACCGCGCTATCGATGCTCGCGGACCGCGCCACCTACCGCCCCGCACGCCTGTTCGGCAGCCTGTGGAAACTGCGTCGTACGCCATTTCTGAAACGTTCTGTGCGCCAACGGCTCCGCCAGTACAACACCGTCGGCTTCCATCCCAACGACGTGGACAACACGGACCTGCTGAATCGTTGGCAGCCCGAGTTGTTCGGCGAGACCGGACAACTCGCCGTGGGGACAGGTCAGTACCAGTGAACGCGCCGGCCGCTACCGCGAATCGGTGCGCGCCTGGATTCCACGCCTCACGCCGTATCGGTCGTAGGCGGCGACTCGTCAGTCCTCGCGGAATCCGGGCACCCACTTGTCGACGATCTCGGCGTAGTTGATGGTCGCGTCCAGCTGCGCGGCGATGCCGAGCAGACCGCCGAGCACCCGGAACATCATCAGATAGTTGGGCGGCAGGTTCAGCTGACGGCTGGTCTTGAACGTGGCGGCGAACTGTTCGCTGCGAATGTCCGCGGCGGTGGCGGCGATGCCCTGCAACCACTTGCGGCTGAAGTGGAAGCTCTCGTGCCGCAACGGTTCGATGTACGGCAACAGGTAGGCGTTGATCTCCTCGTGAGAGACGGTCGCCCCGGCCGGGATGAAGCCCTCGTCCCGCAGGTAGTCCGTCATCTGCTCCCACTTCTCGTCCCGCGCGAGCCGCAGGATGGGCCCGGTTGCCCGCGGCAGCCCGCCCTCGTGGACTGCGACGGCACCGAAATCCATGACGCCGAACCGCCCGTCGTCAAGGAGCATGAAGTTGCCCGGATGAGTGTCGACGTGCAGCAGGCCGCAGCGATACGGGGCGCTGATGGTTACCTCGAGCAGCATGTGCGCGCACCGGTTGCGCTCGTCTTCGGTGCCGCTGGCGATGATCTCGGAGAGCTTGCGGCCTTCCATCCATTCGGTGATGACCACCTTCGGAGACGACGCGACAACCGCCGGCACGTAGAACTGCGGATCCCCCGCAAAAGCCTTGGCGAAGGCGCGCTGATAGTCCGCTTCGATCCGGTAGTTCAGTTCTTCCTCGGTGCGCTCGATCAGTTCGTCGATGATGCTCTTGACGTCCGCGCCCGGAACCACCTGCTTGAACAGCGAGGTCAGCATTCGCAGGGTCTTGAGGTCGGCGCGCACGGCCTCATCCGCACCCGGGTACTGCACTTTGACCGCAACCCGGCGGCCGTCGCTCCACACCGCGCTGTGCACCTGACCGATGCTCGCGGAGGCGACGGGCGTGTCGTCGAAAGACTCAAATCGCTCGCGCCACTTCGTGCCCAGCTGGCTGTCGAGCACGCGGTGTACCTTGTCCGCCGGCAGCGGCGGGGCGTCGCTCTGCAGTTTGGTCAGCGCTTCGCGATAGGGCTCGGCAAATGCCGGCGGAATGGCGGCCTCCATCACCGAAAGCGCTTGTCCGAGTTTCATCGCGGCGCCCTTGAGCTCCCCCAGCACCTGAAACAGCTGCTCGGCAGCCTTCTCGACCAACTCGGCGTTGACGTCCTCTTTCGACTTCCCGGCCATGCGCTTGCCGACGCCCAGGACGGCGCGGCCGGCGATCCCGGCAGGAAGGGTTGCCAGTTTGGCGGCACGTCCCGTGCGGCCACGGCGGATTTCAGCCATGGCGTTGATCTTGTCTTTCTTAGTCGATCTTGACAACAGCCCGCTACGAAACCGGCACAACCACCAGTTCGTGCGGCTGGTTGTTCATCGACTCGCAGCCGTCGTCCGTGACGACGACGATGTCCTCGATCCGGGCGCCCCACCGCCCCGCGAAATACACACCGGGCTCGACGCTGAACGCCATGCCCGGCTCCAGCGTCAGCGCGTTGCCCGCCACGATGTACGGCTCCTCGTGCACCGACAGGCCGATGCCGTGGCCCGTGCGGTGCACGAACACGTCGGCCAGGCCCTCGGCGGCCAGCACCTCGCGGGCCGCCGCGTCGATCTGCTCGGCCGTCATTCCCGGGCGGACCGCGGCCACCGCCGCCGCCTGCGCCCGCTGTAGCACCGAATACTGTTGCGCCACCACGGGATCAGGCTCACCGATGCTGTAGGTCCGGGTGCAGTCGGAGTTGTAGCCAGGCTCAACCGGCCCGCCGATGTCGACGACGACGATGTCACCGACCTGCAGTTCTCGGTCGGAGCATTCGTGGTGCGGGTCCGCCCCGTTCGGCCCCGAGCCGACGATGATGAACGCCACCTCCGAATGCCCCTCGGCGACAATCGCTTCTGCGATATCGGCGGCCACATCAGCCTCGGTGCGCCCCGGTACCAGGAACTCGGGCACCCGAGCGTGCACGCGGTCGATGGCCGCTCCGGCCTTTGCCAGTGCTTCGATCTCGCTGGGGTCCTTGATCATTCGCAGCTGCCGCAACACATCGGTGGCGAGCACCGGTACCGCGCCGAGGACCGCCGCGAGTGGCAGCAGGTGCAGTGCGGGCATGGCGTCCGTCACCGCCACCAGGTTCCCGGGCAGCGCCGCGGCGACCAGCGCGTACGGGTCGTCGCCGTCGACCCAATCCTGCACCGCCAGGCCCAGTTCCAGGATCGCCGACTCCTTCAGCGACGCCAGTTCCAACCGCGGCACCACGACCGTCGGTGTCGAGCCGTCCGCCGGCACCACGAGGGCCGTCAACCGCTCGAAGGTCTGCGCCCGCGACCCCACCAGATACCGGAGGTCGTACCCCGGCGTGATGACCAGCCCGGCCAGGCCGGCGGCGTGGGCAGCCGCGGCGGCCGAGCGCAGACGCGCGGCATAGACGTCGGTGTTGAATCGGCCAGAGCTCATGGCAATAGGCTAGTGCGATGCTGATCGACATCCGTGACAGGCGGGCTGCCGCATGAACGAGCCCGGCGTGAGCCAGCCCAGCGCGACCCAGCCGATCCTGCTCCTCGACGGCGCCAGCATGTGGTTCCGGTCGTTCTTCGGGGTGCCGTCCTCGATCACCGCGCCCGACGGCCGTCCCGTCAACGCCGTCCGTGGCTTCATCGACAACATCGCCGCCCTGGTCACGCAGCACCGCCCCGGCCGCCTGGTCGTGTGCCTCGACCTGGATTGGCGGCCGCAGTGGCGCGTCGACATGATCCCGTCCTACAAGGCGCACCGCGTGCTCGAAGAACACCCGGACGGCGAACCCGATGTCGAGGAAGTGCCCGACGAGCTGACGCCCCAGGTCGACATGATCATGGAGCTGCTCGACGCGTTCGGCATCGCCACGGCGGGCGCCGCGGGTTTCGAGGCCGACGACGTCCTGGGCACGCTGGCGACGCGGGAACAGACCGACCCCGCGATCGTGGTCAGCGGCGACCGCGACCTGCTGCAGCTCGCCAGCGATGACGGGCCAGGAATCAGGGTGTTCTATATCGGCCGCGGTCTGGCCAAGGCGGTGCTCTACGGGCCCACCGAGGTCGCCGAGGCCTACGGCGTGCCACTTGAACGCGCCGGCGCCGCCTACGCCGAACTCGCGCTGATGCGCGGTGACGCGTCCGACGGCCTGCCGGGCGTCGCCGGCATCGGCGAGAAGACGGCGTCGACCCTGCTGCAGACCTACGGTTCACTGGCCGCCATCGAGGCCGCAGCCCAGGACCCCACATCGAAAATGGCTGCGGTGCAACGGAAGAAGTTGCTGGCGGCCGCCGACTACATCACCGCTGCATTACCGGTCGTCCTGGTCGCGACCGATGCGCCGGTGTCCTTGTCGACCGAATCTGACGCCCTGCCGCTGGCGGCCCGCGACCCGCAGCGGGTGGCCGAACTGGCCGGCAAGTACGGCGTCACCAATTCCATCGCCCGGTTGCAGAAGGCGCTCGACCGGCTCTGACACCCGACCAGATGTAGATGTCCCCGACACGCTCGGCGCGTCGGGGACATCTACATCTGGTCGGCAGAGACCGCTACTTCGGGCGGCCGACCTCGTAGGTGCCCTTGTCATCCTTGAAGGTGACCTTGACGGTGCGCTTGGTGCCGTCGATGTTCACGTCGCAGTCGAACGTCTGCCCGGACTTGACCTCAGGGTCGGTGCCGTTGTTGCACTTGACGTCCTTGACGTTCTTGGCGCCGTAACCGTTGGTCTCGTCGGTCAGGATCTTCTGCACGCCGGACTGCGCGGCGTTGATGTCGAGCTTGGTCGTGACGAAGAAGCCCGGCCACAGGAACCCCAGCACGCCGACCACCGCGACGATGACCACGGCCACGACCCCACCGATGATCAGCAGTGTCTTGCTGCTGGCCTTCTTGGCGGCCGGTGCGCCGAACTGCTGATCGAACTGCTGACCCGCGGCACCCTCGCCGAACTGCGGCTGACCGTATTGACCCGGCTGGCCGTACTGGGGCTGGCCGTACTGACCCGGCTGGCCGTACTGCGGCTGGCCGTAGGCGCCTGGCTGCTGGTACCCCTGCTGCGGGTAACCCGGGTACTGCTGCTGCGGGTAGCCCGGGGTCGGCTGAGCACCAGGTTGCGCGGCACCGGGCTGAACCGCCGGGTACTGCTGCTGATACTGCTCCGGGTTGTAGGCCGGCTGCTGCCCCCACGCCGGGGCGGCAGTGGTCGGCTGCTGCTCAGCGCCGGGCGCCGGCTGCCCCCAAGCGGGCTGCTGACCCTGCCACTGCTGTGACGGGTCAGTTCCCTCTGGACCGCTCATCGTCTCTCCTCGGTGCTCTCCCCTACCCGGACGTCAGCGACTCCGGGCTGCTGGTCAACCACACTACCGTTGCATCCGTTCGTGGATGACCTGCACAGTCTTCCGCGGGGCGCGTGTCTGGCCATCGGCTGACGAACCACCCCGCGTTTGTTCCAGCCGGAAGCATCGGTCGGCCTTAGTCTCGCGGTATGACGGACCAAATCCGGCTCGGCAACGCCATCTTGACCCGTATCGCGGAAACCCAGGTACAAATCCCCACGACACTGTGGGCGTCGACGCCGCCGGAGGCCTGGCACGCCGAGGCCGACCTACTCGCACCGCGGTTCTGGAACCCCGAGACCGACCTGTTCCGGATCGCGATCCAGAGCTGGGTGCTGCAGGTCGACGGGCTGACCATCGTCATCGACACCGGCGCGGGCAACGACCGGGACCGGCCGCACATGCCGCCGCTCGATCACCTCGACACGCCGTTCCTCGACAACATGCGGGCCGCCGGCATCGACCCGGCGGACGTCGACGTCGTCCTCAACACGCATCTGCACACCGACCACGTCGGCTGGAACACCCATCTGGTCGACGGCGCCTGGGCACCCACGTTCCCCAACGCCCGCTACCTGATGCCGGAAGCCGACTACCGGTTCTTCGCACCCGACAACCCCGACACCACCGACGAGATGCGAACGGTGTTCGAGGACAGCATCATCCCGGTAGCCGACCAGACCGTGCAGTTCTCCGGCGACCATCAATTGAGCGACTCGGTGTGGCTGCGGCCGGCCCCCGGCCACACACCGGGCTCGTCGGTGCTGTGGCTGGATGCCGGCAAGCCGGCCGTGTTCGTCGGCGACCTGACGCACTGTCCGATCCAGATTCCCCGGCCGGACGATCCGTGCGCCTACGACGTCAACGCGACCGAAGCGACCGTCACCCGAAAGCGGGTGTTCACCGAGGCGTCCCGACGGCGGGCGGTGGTGGTCCCCGCGCACTATGCCGGCCACGGTGGCGCGACGATCGTGGCGCGCGGCGACCGGTTCATGGTCGACGACTGGCTGGATCTGAGCCTGGCCTGAGCCGGCGGCGGGTCACATGCTGTCGATGGCAACGACACCGCGGCGCACGGCACCGATGGCCCGCTTGGCCGTGACGCGCAGCTGCGGCGACGGCGCGGCGCGCCGCACC
>Ga0207658_10001296_pt1 | contig 19749 bp, 19 predicted proteins | sample KBSS33metaG_FD_184322 | JGI IMG/M metagenome (GOLD analysis project Ga0207658, IMG submission 184322) | Switchgrass rhizosphere microbial communities from Kellogg Biological Station, Michigan, USA - KBS S3-3 metaG (SPAdes) (version 2) | ecosystem: Host-associated > Plants > Roots > Rhizosphere...
CGCTATTGATTATTCATTGCCGAAAGAATGGCGCAACGAGAGAGAGTTGGATTTCACCTTGGTTCTGCGCGCGATACCACTGCACTTGGGCATTGTATGTCGAAGACGACAAAATTCATATGTCCATTGCCGCTTCTTGTGTGCATTTGGATCAAGACAAAGTTATTGAACTTGATAAGGAACGATTCATGCGAATTGGTGCAGATGGACCAAACGAAACATGTTTACTGTTACTTTCTCGGACAGAGTTTCAAGGACTTTTTGTGAGTGCCCTCCTCGAGACACCGCACATCACAGAAGCTAAGAATGAGACTGTGGAGCAGAGTCAACCTACTCCCAACACTTCCAGTACTCCCAACACTTCCAGTACTAGACAGAAAGAGGTAAAATACATGGACAAGAAATCAATCCTGAAGCTTAATTGTGTGAATTGTAAAGCAAAGCTGACTCCTATTATGTGGGGTGAACTGTGTGTTGTCTGTTCAGCGTGTTTATGTGCAGATTGTATTTCTTATTCACGATGCAAGAAATGCCAATGCTATGCGTGTGTGAATCATTTAATTTGTAGTTCTCAAGTGTGTAACAAATGTTTTCGCAAAAATCGAAAGTCTGATGCTCCAACAAGAGCATCGAAGCGAATCAAGGAGTCGAAATAAACTTTTTTTTTTCTTCGCAAGCTACTTCAAAAAAAAACTTCCTCCTGCAAGCCGGGTTTTGTTTTTATTTTAAATAAATCAAAAATGCATGTATTGTAAATTCAATTTATTTGCAGTAAAAAATAATAATATTTACGTAATTGGTCAACTTCTCAACAACGCCGCAAATGACAACTACCAAACGTGTTGCCGAGCCCTTGTTGCACACTGCCGTCAAACGACGAACTATCCAAGAACGCATTCAGCAATCTACTGGCATATTGCAAGAATTCATTCAGCAATCTACTGGCATATCTACTGACCTCTGTGTCTTGATTGTGGACTATGAAACTGAAACGTGGTCTCTCTTGAAGAAATTTCCGCATGGGTCGCCCTTGTGGCTAACGCAGTGGTTTGGGGATAAAAACCATTTTTATAGTTTGATGAAACTCCAGGGGGTACAGATGTTTCAAGCCAATCAAATGGACTTACAACTTCTACAGCCAACGTTTCGGAGTGCCTCCAGCGACAACGCTATTTGGATCATGTTTGAGAAAGCAGTTAAAGCGAGTGCTCTAGTGAAAAGCGCAAAAATGGACGCTCAGCAACTCAAATGCCAACTCACGCACAAAGACCACAAAGGAATACCGTATTTTCAATGCGATAAATGCTTGGAATTATGGCCAGAAGAACCACGACAACGGCTTGATGATCAATGGCATGCGTTTATGAACACGCACCTGGGGCTTATTTTTGAATATTTGAATCAACTTAGTCCTGTGAGCCAAAATAAACTTGCGTGCTCTCTCGATGAAAGCTGGCTCGAGGGCAAGAAGGATTCGGTGCGGTTGTGAACTCATCGTATTATAACAGGTGTTTTTAAACACCACCAATTTCATAGCGAAGATTTTGGTGTTTCGGTGTTTAGGTATACAATACTCACCAAAACACTAGTCCGTAGTAGGTCTTAAGGAATTTATTGTCTGAGTCAAATCTTTTTTCAAACAAAAAACACACTTATTTTTTCTGTTGTTGTGCTGCTGTCATAATTTCCATAAATCGCATCACAAGATTCATAAAATCAAGATGCAAATTAACAGAACAACCCAAATGATCTGGGTCTTCGTCTTCATACATGGTAATGGCTTTCTGTGTGTCATAAGCTGTCATGGTGGTGAAGAGTGCTAAACCACAATAAGTGTCAATGGAATACAAAGCAGCACTCAAAACGTTTGGTCCAAATATGCATTGGGATCCTAATTCAACAAATCCCATCCCAATCAGTCCGACAAGCCCACCCATCAAGGGAGCTTCCAAAGCCAAAAGAGTACCTTTAGGGCGAAACCATGCATACATAATACTACCACTAAAAACCCCGACTGTGAGCAGCACTGACACCGGCAAGATGGTCACCGATATACCATTAACAACATAAAGCATTGGACTTAGTGTCATGCTCATACCTGTTACCAGAGCACCATATGACAACAAACGCGTAGCGGAATTTTTTGAATACAAATACGAAAAAGAATCGAGGGTATCTTCTGGACGCTCATTTGTCAAAAAATCATCCTTCTTGAACCTTAGTTGATAGACTTGATATTTTGAAAAGGAGATACCTAAAATACCACCAATCGAAATTACAAGCCCGGCACCTAGCATCGGAAAAAAGGCATCTGATGTTTGCACCATTGACATAGCTTGCGAGAGGCCGAGAGTGGCTGTCACGCCACCTCCTGTAAACACGTAAGTTCTCATGATAAAATCACTCATACCTTTATCTTCAGTCATTGCATTCACATCAATCGGTACATCACTATTCTTCAAAACATCAATCGGCACAAGCTGTCTGTGAGGCTTATTACTGTTCTTAAAATATCTTACAGGCATCACAGACCAAGTTTTGCATTTCATAATGTTCTGCGACAATTTTCCTATTAAAGTTACACGTTTTAATCCGTATAGTAATGATCTCGATGCGAATCCAAACATATTATTGAGTGGTCCCACGCTTGAATGGAATCTTTTTTGTATATATATGATAATTTCCTTTTTGTATATTATAATCTTTCTACACGTGAACAAAAATTAATTAATTCTACATGCGTACAAACCATGTAAAAAAAAATATTAAGAGTATTAGTATCACTATTGGTTTTCTGTGTTTATGCAATCTTCCAAATGTTACAAAACAAATACCATGTTTTTGTCCAAGATGTTTGTATACCAGAAGTGAAATGCGTTTGACAAACTGCGTGTCGAAGTGATAAAAGGTATGTATTATAACAAAAAAATAAAAAAACTTTTCTCAAAAAAATGAGCATCAATATTCGAAATTCGATCAAGTATTTAACACAGTGGGCACAACTAAATTTCACTGCTCCAAAACACACATCTTTTCATGTTGCTGCGTTGTTGTTTCGTGGTTCTCTGCTGATTGATAAGTATGGTAAATTGATTGCAAGGATGAACACGCCTGAATGTTGTGCCGAGCGTTCGTTGTTGCGGTTATTTGAAAGATCGTCGTATGTTAAACCTCGTCAAGAAAAAGAACCATTTTTATTCAATACTTGTGATTCGAATTAAACAGAATGAACCAAGCTTATCGCACCCATGTGCCAAATGCGCTATTGCTTTTGAATCTGCGCCAGTTCCATTTGTTGTTTACTCATTGAGCAAAACAGATTTTGCCATTGTTTCTAGTAAAGGTATCTCACGTCACCACGTAAGCTCTTCTCAGAGGCATCATCATCGTGCTTAATAAAGAACTGCATTGCGAAGTCGTGGACCATCGTGAAAATGCGCACAATGTGTATGTGTCTGTGGAATATGTTGCATCGTACATAAATCGTATCGCATTGTATCCAGACCAGATTCAACTCTCTTCTGCGGCACAAACACTACTAAATTATCATACATAACAGGATGTTCTAACGAAAAGCATACACAATGCATTTCTGGGAAACACAACATCGTCCATATCTTTTGCTTGCGATGATAAACATTTAAATACGCTGCATGGACAAGCACAACCCATTTGGCACTTGCACAAAACCCAATCGGTGGTGTTTTGCAACGAACCACACTTTCACCATACCATTTTGTTGAGTGCAATGCAGATCGCACTTCTAAATGGTAAAGCTCCAAATCGCCTTTCTCAGCTCTGCAATAACTAATGTCCATAGGGCAAATCCTTCTTTGTTGCAAACGCAGAATATGTGTAAGGGTTGATGTGTGCATAACCACATGATTCCATTGATTATCGTCGAGAGACTGCGTAAGTCGAAATTTGGGATGTGAGTACCATTCAAACTGCTGCTCTTGCGAATCAGAACGCTGCATAACAGTGGTTCTAACTAACATCCGCTCAGTAAACATCGGAGCAAAACACTTAAGAGATTGTAAATGCAGAAACCCAGGACGGCAATTCCAATGCAATTCCAAATCTTTGTTTGAAGTGTGAATTTGCCCATTTTCTAAGAAATAGGTCAGCTCTTGGTTCATTGCACACATATTGAGCACATCTGGTCCACCACGCTTTTCAGTCTGATGTTTGTTTAACTCATTCACATTTTGGCAATAAACAAACAAATTCGATTCGTAGTGCAAACAACACCGCGGATATTGATACGAGTAAACAATATCAATTAGACATTCAATAGGTAAATACTTAAAAAGTTGGTCACGTTCGCTACTTGCCGAAACGTTTTTGCGTTTTCGTGTTTGCATTTTTTGCTCCTTTTGGAAAGTGTTTCTTTTTTTTGTTTTTAAAAGAAAAAGAAATAAACAATGCAAGATGTGTGATATCCAAATTTTGCTCGATTTTGGCGTATATGGAACAGAAGGAACTCCAGAAACCGGACGAACATTTCTCCTAAACAAGACATGTTCCCAGATAACAAACCCGTTCAACCAATACTGCTTGATTCCACCTATTTCTCGTTTGGTTGTTACATGCGATTTCGTGGATGATCAAAAACATGCAAATTCGTTATTTCAGCGAATATTTAACGGACAAATACAAACTTTATCTGATTTACCAATTGTGTTTCAGAGTTTTCCACAAGATTCATCACAAGAAATATGGATTCCAAAAGATCCAGACATCTTCAAACCGAATGAGCATTTCCCAGATGGTTCTTATAACGGCTTTAAACCACTGCCTTCTAATTTCATAACAAGATTTGCCGTCTCAAACATCTCTGCACAGACACTACTGTGTTTTTTATCGCCGACAAATGATGACATTTTGCAGCTGTACAAAATTGACAATTTGGGATTTTTGCGCTCACAAACAACCAACGACCCCCCTGTTCGCATGCAAACAACGGTTGCGGACACTTATCACAACTGTTATGTAAACGCAGACGGTTCACGAAAATTTGCAGTGTTGAATCAAGTATGCTATATTTTTGACTCGTTTGGTCAGTGGGTTCCATTTGGTTTGCCCAATGTGCGCAATATTCTCTTACATGATGAAACCACAATTCTCGTAACCAACGATGTGTTGTTTTTTGTCGAGCCTGCACACCCCTCGCCTTCTCTTGGAACGACCATTTTATGGTCTTGTTTCACGCGAGACTTTCAACACTTCGCAGTCTCTTTGTTTGTTTTCGTATTGACACAAATTATTCGTATTTACAATATTGGTACTGGACTCGTTGTTGCAGAATGGACGTTGACAAATTCACAACAAATTTTTCCTACTTTAGCGTTTTCGGCAACGTGTGCAAATTCATTTGATGGGCACTCTACACTAACCGTATTTGCACAAGATGTGAATCGCACAATTCCTGCGCAAAAGATTACTCTTGATCCTTCATTACCAACGGCATCTGTCATAATGTTTATTATGCAAGCCCCGAGATTTTACGATCAATATTTTGTCACAAACACCGGCGCTATTCAGAATATTGTCACAAACAATATTATTGTGCCCCCCGCACCATTGAACCCTTTATCAGTCACAACAGTGTTGGCCCCATCACCAAATAATAACGACATATGGCTCAGTGTAAAAGGTGATTTTTGGCGTCTCCAGAACGAACTTCTATGGACGGTGAACAATCCGAACATCTACTTGGATTTTGCAGCAAGAGTGAACGACCAATATAATAATTCTGAACCTGCAGAAATCTGGTATGCTGGGCAAGAACAATTCAATTTTGAACCACCAACAATTCCAGGAGTCTTCCATAAATCGCGCCATAACCATTATCGTTGGATTCTCGATGCGCTCATTAGCGTACCAACAACTTTCCCCTTTATAGCGAGTCATCTCGAACAGGCAAACGAATACCTTTTGTTAACATCCAACAACTTTGTGGCAAAAGTCTTTGAAAATGCAAACATCACTGTGCAGGACGCTCTAACAGAAGAGCTCATATGGGAATCCAACACGCGCGACCAATCCAGCGACCCAACCAAATTTCACACATGGATCTCGCGCGCATTGCCACTGTCAACAACAAACGGGCTATATTTGACGCATCTTATTCCGACTGTCGGCGTGCGATTGGCTTACAATGTTTATAATAGTCCTCGTTTTGCGAAATTCTGTCAGCAGGATTCCGAATTTTTAGCACGCGCATTGGATCAACAGTCTGATTTTTGTTTTGCAAACCTGAATGTCGCTGTGCCTGGTGCCGTTCCTTTCTTTGCCGACTCGCGCTGCGCTTGTGTGGGCGGCACGCGCTTGTTTGAAGAGACCTTTCCAGCATTGGCGGAGCAGCATTCGCAAACGAGTGGTCGTCTCGTGGCATCCTTACCATGTTTGCTCTCCGAATGTGGTGACAGCTTTGCAGATGGGCCAGAATTATCGAATTCGTATTTGCGTACAGACGTTCAGTGCCATCAAGATATTAATGTCTGCACAGAAATCATCTCCATTTCGCAAAGCGGAACGCTAAATTTAAACAATTTAATATTGCAGCAAAATTGTGGTACAGATCCCACAGCGTGTTTGATGAATGATACATGTCCCATAGGGAGTGTTTGCATTGATGGTACGTGTGTTATGTCTTGCACAACAGATGAATTTTGCAAAAACTCATTGGCAAACATTGCTGCTATTTGTACCTCTACGGGCAGATGTGAATTCAAAAGCGACCCGGCCATCAAACAGCAAGAACAAACATGGTTCATTGTAACTATGGTGTGTGTTTTTTTAATCATTGTGTTTATCATTTTGTTGTTGGCGTTTTTTGTCAAGAAAAAGCCTCAAGAATAAAAAAAATCTGATTTTTTTATTCAAACCAGGGTCCCGAAAACGAGCAACCTGTACGTGGATTGTACAAACCTTGATAAAAATCCAAATTTGCAGAGGATATTCCAACGCCAGGAGGAGTGTATGTTCCCGTTCCTGCATCAAATGCATAACCTGTTGTGATTCCATTCATATAAAGATTGGTTAAACGCAAACATGTTGTCCATGGGCGCGTGCCTCCCAATGTTGCGTTTGCGACACTGGAGTTTGCTTGCGCGACACGCAAATACGCAGTTCCCCACAGAATAGGCAACGCAGTGTTCGGTTGAAAAATTTGTAATACTGCGCCGGCTAAAACTTGTACATCATTTAAAACTTGCACTTGACCAAAACGTGCACCGGGAGAACTCACTGGTGTAAAGCCGTGCAATATTGCATTCAAATCGGCAATTCCTCCAAAGAATCCACAATAATTGACGTTTGCAGCATTTGCGGCGCCGCCCATAATCGCAGCATATGTTCCCAAATTAAAACCCCCATTTAGCCAACAGTTTTGAAATTGGCCTGCATAATAAATCAATTCTGCCTGTAGTACCACAAATGCATCAAATTGACAGTTCGACGCTACGAAACTGCATCCAACTGGCGTCGGTGTGAATGAGCTATAACCAATGGCTCCGTCGGATGGTATATAAAGATTCTCTAACCAACATACTGGACTGTCAAAACCTGAGGTAAAATCACCACCCTGTGGATGAAGGATTTTCAGATTCAAATAAAATCCATCATAAAACACTAAATTGTCTCCAATAGCCCATGCATTATTTTGAACCAAACTCGGAGCCGCTGACACAGTTGTTAAGCCGGCTTGTGTTAAAGGCTGCGTTACTGTGATATTATCACCTAGAATCGCATCGATGATGGCATAACTTGATGTCGTAGTGTTAAACACAATATTACCGACGCTGAGTCCAGCCGACGTTGTTGAAATTGTAAAGATTAAATTTGTTCCTGGTGGACCGGCGTTGGGGTCCAGTACGGAAACTACTGCATCGATGGTGTCAGTCTTAATCGCGGGGTTTCCTTCACCACGTATCACAAAGTTGGCACCTTCTGTTAATATGGGTGATAAGATAACTTCTTCTTGTTGGAACGTCTCTGATGCCAACAGATGAATCGTTGTTGTAAACTTTAAAATCGGGCTGCTCGTTCCCCAACGCGAAACAATTCCTCCCATGATCGTTTGTACCGCCGTTCCAGAAGAAAGACCATCGTTGGTATCATTTCCTGTAATCGGATTCACATACCACTCAGGTTGATTCCAAAATGGGTTTGGTCCAACAGCCGGCGTTCCTGGAATACCTTGAAACCCAAGATTCCCTTGGGGTCCTTCTCTAAATCACCTTGTGTTCCGACATCACCCTCAAGACCTTGAAAACCGATGTTTCCCTCTTGTCCAACATCACCTTGAAAACCTATGTTTCCCTCTTGTCCAACATCGCCCTGAAAACCAACATTTCCTTGATTTCCATGTGGGCCCTGTGGACCACTAGAACCTTGAAAACCATTATTGCCTTGTGCACCCCAGAGACCTTGAAAACCAAAATTTCCTTGTGGGCCTATTTTTCCTTGGGCACCAATATTGCCTTGCTTTCCTTGTGATCCAGTAGCAGCTGCAGATCCTGAAGAACATGAGGACTCAACCGAACACTCGGATTCAGAATCCTCTTTGGTATCATAATCACAAACACACAAATGAGAATGCATGCTCAAGCTGCGGAATAATTTTTTTACAAATTTGTTTATTTTTCTCATAACAAATTTCACCACCCCCAAAAAAAAGAGCATTTTTAAAGTTCGAGATATCCCACAATGAGCTCCTTAATGTTTGGTACAAAAAATGGCTTCAATAGTTCACTGAGTTGCAATGTTCGCTCTAGGTTCATAAATTCGTTGTCCCAGACGTGTAAGGTTTTTCTAATTTGTTCTTCAATGGCCATGATGTGCAACAAGGTTTGATCTTGTTCTGGGTCGCTGATACTAAATTGTTCATGACAAACAGTATACATAATACACGGTGCACATAAACAACAAGTTAAAAGCATCGTCACAGATGCGCCAAGACAAACAAACGTTTTTGCTTGTTTTAAATTTCTAGCTTTGATATTCTGACGATCATTGTATTTTTGTATTGTCTTTTGCATATTTGTTCGCAGATGCAATGCTATGGCTTCACGTCGTTTTGAAAATGATAATTGCAATAATTCTGGTGTATATTGTCGTATTTTGGGAAGCATTCGTTGCCATGACTTCCACGTTAACATTTCTCGCTTATTGCACAACTGCTGATGAAGTTCAAAAATAGTGGAAACCCCATAATGTAAATCTGTTAACCAAGATCGTATATCTTCGTCAAGAATAGGAATTTTTTTGTTGTAAATATCCATCAAGATATTTCGAACTATGGCCCAATAATACAAAGTACGTTCCACATCGACGAGCTCGTCATTTATTTCTTGAATACTTTCAATGACAGGACTTGGAGACACAACTTCAAATTCTAACAATTCTGTTAATTCCGCTTCGTCCAACCGCATCGCGATCCTAAAAAAATGTTCAATTTTTTTTTTCTTTAAACAACAATTATTTTTTATTTTTTCTTAATTCCATAATCTTTGTTGAAAATCATTCATATCTTCGATTCCCATGCTAAGGTTACAAGGTCCGCATATTGCACGCAAGTTTGCAGGTTTATCGTCCCCGCCTTGTGCAAGAGATTTAATATGACCGCAATGAAATTGAAACACCGAAATATTATTTCGAAAACATATCGGACATGTTGCATCAAGTCTATTTCCGTAATCGCGTCTCCAGATTTGTTCTTTAACTGGCAGTGGGATTGTTTTACGAATGTGTTTAACAGGTAATTGCTGGGATTTTCGCAGTTCATTTTGTAGTTTGGTCAAATCAGCAACAATAAAACTAGGTATCTTGTTTGGCCAGTGGATTTTTTGCCGTTTGGTAATATTGGGAATTTTATTTAATAATAATTCAATTCGTTTCTTTTGTTTCCATTGTTCATATGGAACAATTAAATAATAATAAATCACCCACAACAATACAATAATAACAATAACGTACGTAACTTTTTGCATTGTAAATATTTGCCACATGACAATTAAACTCCAAATAATAATATAATAAAAACCAACAGATGTATGGCGCACAAGTTTTGTGTCAAATATGGAGATCGAGTTACACATGCTACATTTTTTAATATGTGTTGTTGTTGTTTCATTGCCACAATTTAAACAAAACATTTTTTTTACTTTGTGTTTTTACTTTTGTTCCAAAACGAGAATTTTTTTTATTAGGATGTCACAAAATGAAGTATTCACAGCGCTTGAAAGAAGATTTGTCGCGATCATGATGTTGCGTTTACTTCTACTTGAACCAGATCTAACACCACGTATCGTGGTTCGTATCATTCCGCAAAATGAAAGTGCAAAAGCACGTATTATTCGTCAAGCCTCACATCCAGATGATTCGCGTGCAGCACCAGCGGCTTAATAATAAAAACACAAAAAAAAACCAATGAAACATTTATGTTTTGTAGGAACGCAATGGCGTATACGTATTAAAACAGTTTTGATAAACGATATACAGTACGAAGTTCATGTAGTTTCCAAACCAACACAAGGATTTGATGCGTTGATACCAATGATGGAGCATGATATACGAGCATGCGTTGATTCACCAAATACGTACATGCCAAATCCAGAAACACTTAACATCTTTCAAGATAAAAAACTGTTTTTAAAATACATTCAAGAATACAAACTTGAAAGTTGTGTGCCACAACATTTTGAATCGGTAATAAGTGAGGAAAAAACCGTAATTGTGAAACCAGCGCTTGGCATTGCTGGCATGGGACATCGCATTTTTAAATCACAGCAAATTACGCAAGATATGTTTACGAAACATGTTGTGCAAGAGTATTTGCCCGGACGATTCGAATACACCGCACACATTGTTGCCAAACAAGGCAAAATAATAGTATGTTTGATTTACGAATACGATTTTGAAAAAGAACAATACATAAAAGGTGGTGTTCATGAAAGGACCCAAATTGTTAAAAAACCTGTTTGCAAAGAAGACATTGAATTTTTTGAGCAGTTTTTGTTGCCTTGTAAGTATAATGCACAATGCAATTTTAATTACAAATTTCAAGACGGTGCTAAAAAAGTCTTGGAGATCAATCCTCGGTTTGGCGGCAGTTTGATGTTGTCCAAAAACATCGATGACTTATGCACTGTACTCACAGCAATCATGCAATAAAATCTTCACCATCGCGAGGTGCCCTGACTTCTTGCAAAAAATGAATGCGGGTTGAACTTGGATCTATGCAACACCATGCATCATCACATTCGTTTTCTGTAGCTGCTTTGCAATACATTCGTTTAGTATCAAATTTCCAGTATGCTTTGCAAATATGTGCAGTAATTTGGCTTCCAGGTACTTGAATATCCAAGTAATAAAAAATTTTAGAATCTTGTTTTAATTCAGGATCGAATTCCGTGTTATCATTACTCAAATATTGCCAAAGTGCCAAATCGCGCGGATCATTAAACACGACTCCATTTTTTAGATCATTCCCGTCGTGATGGATCGCAAGTTGTCCAAAAAACATGAAACTTTGAATCCAATCTCTCCAAGAAAAACACGCGCATGTTTTAAGAACGCTTGGATATGTTTTTTGACAGTTTACACAATAATCCCATAATAAATAAGATTGTGCAATTTTGATGATGGATGGAAGCAAAATGTCATGAAGTTGAGCAATAAATGGATGCTTTAGCTCATATTCACAAGATTGACATTCTTTGCGCATTTCTGAAATCTGCGTTTCAAGTTGTTTTTTGGACTTCATTAATTTGGCAATTTGATGTTTTATTGTTTCGGATTTTGGCTGTAGCTCGTCCAATTGTTTTCGCGATTGTGCATAACGCTCACTCCAATATTCTTTTTGCATTCTAGAGTTTTTTTTTATTAATGGGAAATTTAAAAAAAGTTTTTCTTCCAACGTGTTGGATCTTGAGGATTTGCGATTATGTAAGGATATGTGGTTGTATACTCATTGTGTGATGTCTTACTCACCGATGTCTTTCGTACACCATACCAGTCCCATGAAATGGCCCAATAGTATGCAACTTCCGTTTCCTCGATTGGCGTGGCAACAACTAAATTCGGAACAAACAAACCAGAGCCTGAAAAATAAAACCAAATTTCATAGTCTCTAGGATCCCCAAAATACATTGTGCCATCGGAAGATAACGAAGCGTCCCCAAATAAGCTATGCCCAGAAGAATTATTACATTTCCAGCATGCAGACACCACTGCAGGATACGATTTGTTACACTGTTCACAAAAATCAAATAATAAGTAAGATGTACAAATATTAATAATTTCAAGTCGGAAAATATCGATTAACTGCGAAATGACAGGATGTAATAATTGATACCTTGTTTTCTTAAGCAACATCTTTGCATTTGTAACGTCGTTATTTAACTTGTTTAATTCGTAAAACACTGCATTCTGCTTTTTTTGTAAACGATTCAGCTCTTTCACAGTCGTCTTTTTAAGTGTTTGAAGAGCGCTTGTTTGCATTTTAAGCAATTCCTAAAACAAAAAATAAATAACAAAAAAGATGGAATGGTTGATTTATTTTGTATGTGATAAACATAAACATTTTCCGAATACAGTCGCAACAGCATTGGAAACAGATAATTTTGATGAGATTCCGTTGGAAGATATTATAAATATGATTTTTTCCAATCGACAAAAAACAAGAATGTTGTTACAGGAACCGGCAATTTTGGATTGGCTTACAAGCCATTTTCATAATTTAACAGAGATATATCAAGAGATTCTTGCGCAAATGGTTCAAGAGATGTATTTTCCACAAGCTGCATATGAATTATTGCACCATGATTTAGCAAGTTGGCGCGATGATTTCCTCAAAGAGCAAGCAGCCAATGAAGAACCAAACAGATATTTGGATTATAATCTCGAGCAATTTTACAATCTGAAACCAAATCATGACAACATTGATTTGGCTTATGGAAAACCTGGTCGCGTGTTAGAAGTATTGGAAAATCATGAAGGTGATTTTATGTTTCATTTGCAATCTATTGCCAAACAAGCAAACTCAGGCTATGAGTATATTCCTGACCTTGGCGTATTCTTTGATGTGCACAAAATAGGACGTTGTGAAATCATGCGCAAAATTCTTGAATCAAAGACATCCACAAACAAAATACAAGTGACGGACTATTTGGTACGTGATCTTAAAACAGACTCAAATCGTGATCATGAAAATCCCAAAGATTGTCGATATGAACTACTTCGTTCGTTACCAAGTCTACTTGTTCAAATTTTGTTTTTTCCGAAACAGTGTTGGTTTGACAATATGAAAGCGCCATGTGAACATTGTTTGAAAGATACAGATTTATGGGAATTTCTTTTGCCACAATGGCGGTGCACCGCTTTTTGTTCCAGTGCATCCAATGTTCAATGTCCGCGTTTTGCACATACACTTGCACTTGCAGTGTGTGATTTTCACCTTATCAACCCTTCTGGAAAGTATCGATTAAGACCATATTTTACAAGCAATTCACGAAACATTGATGTAGAGGCAACACACTACAATTCTCCAACAACGCCATTGGTGCGTTTTCCAAACACGCATCGTGTTATTAACCCAATGGAAACATCGGCTGCAACGGATATTCGAAAATATGCTACCAAACCTGAAGGTTATTATTTGCCAATCGTGCGTTATCAAAGTTTATATTATTCAGCCACAACGGACGAAACAAAATATTGTGGTACATTTTTCTTTTACGAACCTGATTCAGACAAATTTTTATATTTACCAAAAGACCGAACATTGTTTTTTGCAACAAAAGTCCATGCTTGGTACGAATTATGTAAAGTATGGCGTGAGAAATTTCCACAACGAAATTTAGTAAGTGGGCAATGGCCAACAATGGAGTATTTGGCTGCAATATTCCACAGACATCGGGTTGCTATGGATTATTTAGATGCATATAGTTTGGCAAACACAGAATGTACCGTGAATTTTGCTCGTCTTAACATTATCCGATACAGATATTTCGCACGTTTTGCATCCATTATAAACTTTGATACACGCTGGCACAATGTTGGGATGCCATTGTTTTTTCCATCTGATACTGCATATGGCATTAAAAGTGGTGGTGTTGGAGACTTTGATTATCTTGACCAAGATATTTGTATCATGGCACGTGATTTGCATTATGACAACCTCATATTACAACATGAGATTGGGAGCAATGATTGTGTCACTGAAATATTACATACTTCTCCGCATGCAAACAAATTTTTGTTTGTGATGCATGATGTGAAACAAGATCCGGAATTATTTCAGCAAATAACAATTGCAGATGCTTACCCTAAAATATGGTTCCCACGCGAAAAGGGGTTAGTGCACGTTGATCGCACGGAAACCGCATATTTAAAGCCATATCATTACAATACTTTCGCTAAATGGGATTACAAATACACCAGGCCTGAAATACATCCATCCTCTACATGCCTTCCGATTCCAGAGCATGAAATCACTCAAAGTGATACGAGTATTTTTGACACCCAAAGTTTCATGAAACAACGACTGTCGTCTGGCCATCAAAGCTATAAATCAGAACGGAGACCAGAAGACGCGATACGCGAACATTTTGAATACAAATTTAATTAAAAAAAAATACAACTATTTTGTTCGGTAAATGGTCGAGCAAAATGAATAAAAAAAAAGAATCACAAGCAACATTATGATAACGTGATACAATACACGATGATAACAGTGGAATGGGTGAATGAATACTGGGAATCGGCATGTGACCCGAGAGTTCATTACCATTTTTATTTGCTCGAAAAGATGCCAAAAAAAACGACATTGGAAACTACATAAAATTAGAAATTAAACCACGACAACGATGCTAGCACGCTTTGATTCACAATAAGTAAGTCTGGTTCTGTTGATTGTAAATCTTTCATATGCTTGATAGTTTTGAACTGAAACACATCATTTTGAAATCCCAAATACCGCACATTTGTAAATGTTGGCGATGTTTGCTGTTCACGTAAAGAATAAAGATTGTTTGCTACTAAACCAGTCGAATTTTTTAACGTTGCAAGTTCACGTCCACATATGGATCGTGACAAACAATAATCTTGAGCTTGATAACGAACTTGATAATAGTCAGAGAATATGCGCATAATACAACATTCCACCAAGAAAAACTGATCGTTTGGAGCACGTTTGCATTCGTAATCAGTTGTGAAATTATGCAGATATGTGATTTCATTGTTATTGATTCCCATAGTTGCATATTTGTGCTCATGCGTGGTACCCAAAAGCATGGCACGTTCTTTTTGAGTGCTTAGTTGACTAATATTCCATTGCGGGCATTGAATTAAGAGTGCATAAGGGAGCAATATTTTAGGCGGTAGTTTCATAGTCATCGAAAAAGGTAGAGCGACATGTTCCACACTTGCGTACGCAATAGAGATTTTGCGCAGACTACACTCTGCTTTGTGGATCATAGGCAGGCAAGATAGTACGCCTTGTTGTTCAGCCGTGCTTAAAACCACAACTGTTGACCATTTGTCGTTAGCACGCAAATCAAGCATCATGCCAGGTTTGTAGCCTTCTATATGATCAAAATCTAGTTGAGGGCATGCATGTTTTTCATGCGGTTTGTGCACTTGCTGATAAAACATACAAGTTTTGTTTGATTTGCATGCAGTCCACCGCTCTTTACAATGCGACAAGATATGCAATGCTTTATATTTAGCAAGAATGGACATCTTGCAACCGCTGCACGTATATCGTTTTTCGGGACATATATTCGAATGATGTTTTAAATCCATTTTTGAAAGCACCAGTTTACAATTTTTACATTCTGTAATTACGTGTAAACAAACATCCAAATGTGCTTTCATTGCATGTCGTGCAACACGTTGTATGCAGCCCAAATGCGGGCATACACATGGCTTATTAGCACAAATAACGTCATGTTGTGCGGTTTCTTTGCGAGGATATTTCGTGCCACAATTTCGTTCACAGTTAATAAGTGTCTCTTCACACATCTCTGAAACATGTGCATCCAAACAATTTGCATACATGTCTTGCCCACAATCGTTGCAATTAACAACTCGCATTATGCATTCTGTCTGTATGTGAATTTCAAGTTCTTGGCGCAAAACACTTTCACAACACTCGTTGCACTTTATAACTTGCATCGGACATTCTTGGGCTTTATGCTGCTCAAGTTGATTTGCCATGATTTTGATCGTGCAATACAGATTTGTGCAGATAATCAAACAATCTTGTTTCTTATGAACTGTTATTTCATGTGCTTTCATGACTTTTTTACATTCGTTATTATCACATACGACATCCATCATACGATAAATCTCGCGCTCGCGTTTTGCAACGATTCCAGTTAATATATGATTGCGAATATCTCCACGGCAATTCGGACATTTGGAATCTACAACTTTCCATTTGCATGGATCACATAATAACATACCGCATGCATACACTCCAAATGTCGCGTCATCCCAAGATTCAAAACAGGCCAAACAACGAACTTCTTCTTTTTCTTGCATTTTCCTAGAGAAAAAACTGTGTGATTTAATATTTTTTTTATGAATATGAATTTTAAATAAAATTTTTCTTGATATATTGAAGATCATACAAATTATGAGAAATACGACATAATCTATATGAATGGCCCTCGCATCGTTGGTCTAGTGCACAATTTTGTAGGCATGTTGCTGCATGCATCCAAAACTCACTCCAAATTGCAAAGGACTTATTTGAAAATTCCCATTGAGCACGTTTTTCACCATCAAAAACTGATTGCCATTGACACAAAACACTAGAGTCAGAGCCTGATAAATAAGTCCAGATCTCATAATCTCGAGGATCATGAAAACATATCACTCCGTCCACCAACACGGATACGCTACCAAACAATTCGGTATCGATATCTGCATGTGATCCACGACATGAGCAATGACCCATCGGTTTGGGATATGATTTATTGCATACTAGGCACCAGTCAAACAATAAATACGATTCGCAAATTTGTATAATATGTGGTAATAAGACATCGAGTAATTTTGAAATCATTGGATGGTTTAATTGATAGCTTGTTTTCTGGAATAATGTTTCGTTATGTTGAATATGTTCAACTAGTTTATTTAATTGCTTTTGACGCCATTTTTTATGTAAACATCGAAGCTCTTTCATTGCAGTTTCTTGCTGTTTTTGAAGGAATGCCTTTTGCATCTTTTGAATTTTTTTTTTTTATCTTTTTCGGCAACCGCTCAACAAAATCAATAAAAAAAGAATCACAATTAACACTATCATTACATGATACAGTGGAATGGGTGAGTACTGGGAATACATATTTTTAAACTGTACATAACTTTTTCGAATAAGAGGTGTACCGCGCAGACTTGTGGAAATATCGCTTGGTGAATCGGACTGATAGAATACACAGGGAAACAAACAGTACGAGTTCTTATTTGCTAAATATACAATATCTATGGGTGCATTGAAAAAGCTATGGTCAATCTGCAACATTTTTTCCATCATCTTTCGAGAAACACAATAGGCATGGCATAATTGACTTGACACTTTGTAAATAGATGTGAAATTCAAAACGGATTTGCTCGTGTCAAAAAACACAGATGGATACGCTCCCAAAAATAGTAAATCCCATTCACGGTTCGTTTTGATGAATCGAATAACTTCGGCAAGCATATGTTCTGTTGGACTGTTTAGTTCATCCAAATCATCTTCAAAAATCAAAACATTGCTGCAATTCGCTTTGTATGCTTTGCGCATGCATGCTTGATGCGATTCAAAACAACCGATCTCACCAGATTGTGGGTGTCTTGTAACGTCCATGTATTCGACAGGAATACCCATTTTTTGAAACACGAGCTGCGACTCACGTTTGCGGTCCGTTCGCTCCTTGATATTAATGCATAATATCATGTCGAATTGCGACCAGAAGCGCGTATATGGATGGGCCATGATTTTTTTTTCAGGAGAATGATTTTGTTTATTTATCTACAAATTTTTAGCCACTGCAATGTCATAAATCATAGGCCACAGTTTTTGTAACATTCGGCTTTTGGTTCCGATTTTGTAAACCATATTCGTTTTCCTGCTGCATGCGCTGATGCGATACCAAATTTTCTAATATCTTATGCCATTGCAGTCCCGTTGGTTTGAATGCTGAGCAGTTCAAAAAGCGTCGCAGTATCGCAACATCTGTCATCTAAGAATATTTATTATCACGTTTTTCTCTCACGTGATGGCTTCCGAGTAAAATTCACTGTAACCCCATCCTTTTCCACTTTTCGCACATCACGATTAAGTGATTGTTTTCGCAATGGTGGTTTAGCAGCTTGTGGTCGTTTTTCAATGGATTTTTTAGATGTTGTTTTTTTTGGAGGTTTCATGGTAGGAGTGGCAGCAGCTGCGGACTCTGGGGTTTCCAACTCTTTCATAAGATTTGAAAAGCGTCCAAATAATTCTTGTGCTTCTGAAAGTTTGGCCTGAAGATCTTCTTTGGTGGATGTTGCTTTTTCTTCTGTTTCATGAAGACTTGGGATTTTCACATAAATGATTGTTACATTATCCTCAAATTTATCTATTTTGGGGACAGTTTTCATTTTAGCCATCTCACATAAACTGTTTACTTCTTCTTGGCGCCTTTGTAATGCATCATCAGCGATGGATTTGGCATCTGGGAATTCTTCATATAAGACATTGTGATTAGTGGCAATGTCAAATAATCCATCGGATGCAATAATTGCGCGGAGTCCTTTTTCACCAAACTGGATTGTTTTAATACCATATTCGCGAGATACAACTCCATAAAGTTCGAGACAATTATCACCGATACTAGCCATCATTGCCAAATCATTTTGCAGCCTACCTGCATCATTGACGAATTTAAATCCTTTAATTGGTTTCATGTCTTTTTTAACACCTTGATCTACAGTTTGTTCAATACTCGAATTTTCTCCTATTATCCAAGTTGCGCGCGAGTCTCCCAAATTAACTGTATGCGCGCGGCGTTTACGCATATCGATTAACATTGCGACACATGTTGATCCTGCTTCCAAACCGTTTTCACTCCAGTATGCTTCATCGCGTTGTGCATAAAATGCTTCTTTTGCTCTATCGTTTTTGATTTTACCATAAAACTCTTTAAAACACAATCTGTCCCACTGCTCTATACAGCGTTCTAAGGCCATGCCTAATAACTGAGCAAACTTTTTCCGCTTTTCTTTTACGGTGGTTTGCTGTTCACGAAATATTTGCAATAAGTGCTTTGGGTAGTTTTCAAGTAAAAAAATAGAGCATTGATCGCCGCCATGTCCGTCGCAAACCAGACAAAGAGTTAAGTGTGCCAATCCTGCAAATTTTTTAAATACGCCATGTCTGTCTTCATCATATGGCCTTTGTCCAATGTCATTATACGTTGTGATATCCATCACACTTTTCTTTTGTTTTTTTTCCTTTGTTATGTGTTGTAAAAAAATTTGTTTTTTTTTTGCATTTGGGTGCCAGTTGTTTGTAAAGCTAGAAACATCCCTCCCCTTCATTTAAATATATAAAGAATAAAAAACTATTATTTGAAAAAAAAAATGCCCATTTCACTGAGATTGTTTGAGTAATTTTTAAATCGGCTAAAACTTCATGAGACTATCAAGAGCATATATTAATTTATATGAACAATTTTATTTTTCTTTCTTTTGAATTTTGACAATCTGTTTAATGCA
>Ga0207658_10001298_pt1 | contig 19725 bp, 26 predicted proteins | sample KBSS33metaG_FD_184322 | JGI IMG/M metagenome (GOLD analysis project Ga0207658, IMG submission 184322) | Switchgrass rhizosphere microbial communities from Kellogg Biological Station, Michigan, USA - KBS S3-3 metaG (SPAdes) (version 2) | ecosystem: Host-associated > Plants > Roots > Rhizosphere...
GGCCCGCCCAGCTTTGAGGTGGTCGGGGTCAGATAGTCCTTGCGGAGAGCGCCGGCCTTTTCCCCGGCTGCACCGATGCCAGCGGCGAAGCTCTCAGGGTGCGAGAGGAGGCCGGTGCCGATGGCGAGGAGGGTGTCGGAGCGGTTCTCCTTGGAGAAGGGCTTGTAGGACTTGCGGTCTATGGTGCCTGTGGGAGCCGGTGAGAGCGCACCCTGGACTTGAGGAGGCGCGGTGCTGGCGGAAGGAGCCATCGGGGCTGACGGGGCTGTGAGGATGCCCTGTGGCGCTGGCGATTGAAGGCTCAGGATACCCTGTGGCATCGCCGGGTCGCGTGTCGGGTCCAGCGGTGAACCGTGCGGGACGGATGGGTCGAACAGTACGCCACGTGGGCGATTGGGATTGGTCATGATGTTCTCAACTATGTGTGGTGGTAGTGAGCGCGTCCGGTGCCCCTGCCTGTTTTCGGGCGGCTTGGGATGCTGGGGACGCGTGTAGTGGCTCAAGGTCAGCCTATGGCCGGAGCCTGAGAGCGAAATGCACCCGGTCGTTTCCGGCAGCGGCGCTAGGCGGCTGCGGATGTAGCTCCGGATACAAATAGAGGTCCCGCAGCAATGAATTGTCGCAGCGGGGGAAGGCGGTCAGGCGGTTGCCGCTGCCTCTCGGGAAAGCGCCAGCCTGCGGCGAACTGCGCCAACTATGCTCCGCCTCTCGGCTTCAGCCTGGGCATATTCAGCGGACTGTCTAAGGTCGAGCCACTGTGATTGGCGACCGGAGTACCTCATCGGGCGCGGGGGCAGCACTCCGCCCGGCAGCAGCGTGAGGACCATGGCCGGATCATTGTCGCGGGGATTGGGGCACAAGCGCAGCGCCTCTTTGCGAGCCCAATTGGCAAGGGCCTGAAACTTCCCCGCATCGATCAGGTCCGTGAAGTACCAGACGCCCACAGGGCTCAGGATCGTTACCTCCTGCCTCTCACCATTATCGTCCTCCTCCCAGCACAGGCGCCGGGCGTGTTCGGGGAAATTGCGACCATGCGCCATCTGGGCAGCATAGTGGTTCCGGTTCATGGCAGTGCATATGTCTTCAAGCGAGAACCATGGGCAACCGCCCTGCATGACGATTCTGATGGGGTGGTCTTTGAAGGATAGTGTTTCGTCGGTGGGGTGGTCGGTCATGTTGGATATTCCATATGGATGTTGAAGGAAGGCCGTGCCCACGTCTGGGCAAGCCGGTGGGGTCCTGGGGTCCCAAGGGACCGGCAAGATGTGAAAAGAACCGGGGTGTTCGGGGGCGCTATACTGGTGGCGGGCCGGGGGAACCGGACGGCCATGGGACCCAAGAATGTAAATCCCTGAGAAACGCGCGGATGACGTGAAGGTCCGAGCTGTGGCCGTGGGCTCGCAGCGAAGCGGCCTGTTTTGAGCTGCATTGCGTCGAAATCTCTTGGTACCATGCCGCAGCCGAGAGGGGACCCGCTGGCGCGAAAGGGTTCCATTCATTCCATCGGGGACGTGCGGACGGCGCGGGGCATCGGAGGGGAGCACCCTCGATCCGTCCGAGGGTGCCTTAGGTGCCTCTGGGCTATGCCGCTGCCGTCATTCGGGCATTGGGCCTGCTGCCGATGCGCGGCGACATTTGGCCCCTGCCTGATACGATGCACGACATTCGACATGACACTGATCGCACTGCCCCGAAACTTGTACGTTGTGAGGCAGGGCGGAATGACCTGTCGAGATTGCCTCAAAAGATATGTTGACGAGTTATGGTTGATACCTCATAAGCTGCGCATACCTTCTGAGACACAAGGGGCATCTCATGAGCCGCATCGCATACTATCGAGTTTCCACGGGCGACCAGAGCGTCGAAGCCCAGCGGCGGGCCCTTGGGGCCAACTTCGACCGTGAGTTCGAGGACGTGGGCGTTAGTGGCGCCGTGAAGGCAGAGGACCGGCCCGGCTTCGCTCAGCTTCTCCGCTATGTGCGAGAGGGTGACACCATCCATGTCTATTCAATCGACCGGCTGGGCCGCGATGCCCTGGACGTGCAGGCGATGGTCCGCAGATTGCTGGACGAGGGCGTAACGCTCGACGTGAATGGCCTTGGGGCCATCGGTCGGGGCGTAGGCGAACTTATCGTCGCTGTGCTAGCCCAAATGGCGGACATGGAACGGCATCGCATCCGTGAGCGGTGCGAGAGTGGGCGGGTCGCGGCCCGTGCGGCGCTGGAGGCGACCGGGCGGACGCACAGGGGCAAGGTGAGCATGGGCAGGCCCACGGGTCGCCGCGCTGGCAAGTCTGACGTGGCGCCTGCGGATGTGGTCGCGTGGCGCAAGGCGAACGGGGCGAGCATCAAGGCCACTGCGGAGCATTTCGTGATCGGGAAGGCGACCGTCACCCGCTACTGTGCCGCTGCGCAAGCGGAGGCATGATCGGGATAGGGGATGTAAGCTCTACAACTCATCGTCGGAAACGACAGTGATTCGGATGCGGCGGGCAAACCTGCAGACCACGAATATGCAACCACACACCGCGCCACATACCGTCACGGTATTGGCTGCAATGTCCAACAATTCAGCCATTTTTTGACTCCTTTTCGACAACCCCACGCGAGTCGTTAAAAAAGTCTTAACAGCCGCACCGCTAAGGGAAGCTTGCGGCGAAAGGTTAACCTGAGGGCAGCTAATGCCCCCACTAAGACTGGGCCAACACGGCTTTTGCTTGCAGTGGCGGGAGGACATGGCGCCTGGCGATAGCCCTATAATGCCATAGGAGACTCGTCAGTCCTCATTGGGCCCGTTTGCCAGTCGGGCCTGCGTTTCGGTGCCAACAGGAGCCCATGAGTCCCCAGCGACTTCTGAGCGCATGTTGCGTAATGTGACCAACCCTCCTCCCAACATCGGGGCGGGAATAATGGGGCACGAAAATGCTGGAGGGCCGCAGGAACCCACACATCCTTAATGGAACTGATGAGTTCCATTAATTAATAGGCCCAATCCACAGGAATGGCGGCGATGAAGGCCGCGAGAGACTTCAGCGCACCCCGCCCATCAGTGGACCCTAGGCTCGGGCGCATCGTCCATCCCCAGCGTCTCCGTGAAGTACCGCCGAAAAGCCCCTTTCAGCACCTCAACGCCAACATCCCGCTTCGACACCGGCACCATCAGCGCGTCATGGACCGGCAGGAACCCAATGCCGTAGCGGTCCTTCAAGTCCTCCATGGCCAGCATCATGATTTCCGCCTCGTGGTACTGGAGGTCGAGTGTGCCAATGCCGAGGGTCGGTAGGTCCCGCAGGAACGGATAGCGCCCCAGCGCCGCCTCTCGTGCCCAGCCGTAGCGCTTGCCACCAATGTTCGGGTCGGCCTTGCCCAGCGCCCTCGTGATGAACCATTTTACCTCTTCGCGCCTTGCGGGATTGTCGAGGTCGTACGGGTCCGTGCTGCCGTCGAATGGCAAGCCCAGTAGCCCATGCATGATGCTGAGATGGCTGGCACCAAGGTCCGGCTCCTCCACCTCCTCACCATCAAGGCGGATCACCTTGGCTCTGGCTCTCCGGCCCGCCCCCGCGTCCTTACCGTCGCTCAGGCTTTCATAGCGATCTGACAGGCGCATGGAATAGAACCTGCCGCCCCACTGCCAGTTGAAGCCCGGCTGATCGGCACTGTTGAAGACCCGCTTGAGGCCCTTGAAGACGAAGCCGCCGACATGGCCGGGCGCTAGGAGGTGGCGATTGAGCATTTCCATACGGGCGATGATAGCCTTTGCCTGCGCGTCATCGGGGGCGATGGGCAAGCTCTTGGATGCAGACCCGTCCACCTTCATGGCACGGGCTATCAGCCAGCCTTCGGTCGCGTGGGCCCGGGGGCCGTTGAGGACCGCTTGTCTGCCGAAATGGTCATCAAGCCGCCCCAGGTCGATCCCGTGCCCTTCGACCATGTTCATGAGCTTGGCAGTCGGCCGGAAGCTTGTCAGGGCAGCGACGAACGAAGGTCCATGGTCCTTCCCTGATGGAATTCTAAAACCGCGATGCTCCTCTAGGAGCCCCTCTGCCAACAACGAGGACCGCATGGTCGCGAAGGCAGTCTTTCCGCCCGGATATGTCGTCAGGTCGGCATTGCCGGTCGCGAGGGATGACCAGCAGCCCTGCTGTCCCGCATGGAGTAGATCAGCAAGGAACGGGCCAAGGGCCTGCGGGTAGCGGGTGACCATGGTGGGCCGCAACTGGCCCTGAGATTGCTGGAATGGGGAAATCACCATCTCCACGAGGGAGGAGACGAGGGAGGATGCTTGCGGAGACACTGGGGCGGCTTCAAGCGCCATGAAGCGGGAACGGTTCCGAGCTTCACGGTGTTCGGCAGCGCCCATGGCGTCCAAGGGCGTGTTGAGGTGCACGGGAATGGTGATCCTGTTGGCGATATTGGTGTGGAGCTACGCTACCCACGGGGATGGTCAATGATGACCACCACTGGATCAGATGTCAGGCACCTTATGGCTAGCGGAGGGCACCCTATAGCATAGTGGACAAAAAGTCTGGCGCTCAGAGGGGACGCCCGGTCCCATCGGGATCGCAGGGATATTCGTAAGCGGCCCTTAATGCGGATCGATTGGAGTTATTCGTAGGTGCACACTAATGGGAATATCGCAGATATGGGATGGTTTAGGCAAAGGCATACAGCGAGCCCTTGATGGCCTCCAGGTCCAGATTGCCCCTGGCCGGGATCGGGGGGAGCTTCTCGATCCCTTCGTCGCTGAGGACCGAGCGGGCGTAGGTGTCGATGTCTACGGTGTAGGGACGTGCTACGACCAATGGCGGGCATCGGAGAACCCGATGCCCGCCTAAGGATCAGAAGCGGTAGCCGATGCCCGCCAGCACCTGATGACGCGTCACGCTGACGCCGGTCGGGGTGCCCTGAAAGCTGAATTCACCATAATCTGAATAGCGATATTCCAGACGGCCGAACACCTTACCGAAAGCAACTTCACCGCCTGCGCCGAGACGGAAGCCGTCGAGCTCGTCTGACGCTGAAACAGTGGTCGCGCCGGATGTGTAGACAGCCTTGATCCGAGCGTTGGTGTAGCCGCCCTTGACGTACAGCAGGACATTGCTGCCAGCACGGACGCCAGCGCGGGCGCCAACATAGATGTCCCGATCGGCCTTCAGGGTGAAACTGTCGCCAGCCGTAATGACGCTCGTCTCTGTGGTTTCGGTCGAGCTGTCCGCGAGCTCAGCCTCAACGCCAAAGACGAAATGGCCCAGACCGAGATCGTAACCCACGGCCCCACCGTATGCGGCACCGTTTTCGCTTTCGCTGTCAGTGCCATCATCTGCACGGACGACATCCACACCAACGAGTGCGGTCGCCGTGAATCCCGTAAAGGTGGGACGCTCAAACGGAACAAGTTCCCCCTGCGCAAACGCAGGCACGGCGAAGACCATACCGCCAAGAAGAGTGGCCAGTACAATTACCTTTTTCATGCAAATACCCCCAAAGTTTTCAATCGTGTTTCTTCTTTTTGGGATAGCCCGCCGCCCCGCTAGTTGCGTTTCATGTCGTTTATATGACGCGAAGAATGACCTGTTACGGAGGCCCTGAAATCGTTTCCAGTCGCACACCGCCATCCATTGCGCCTACGCAACGGTCGGGCATTTAGGGGGGATTGATGATGAAGAATTGCTACGTCGCTGCGGGCTTGCTGGTGCTTGGGGTCTCACAGGGACCCGTGCTGGCCGGGGAAGCCGCAACCACACCTGCGGTCAGGGGTATCGCTTTTATTCCTATGGCGACGCCAGTCTGCTCATTCCCGGACAGGCCGATAGCCCTTTTTTGTCCTGATTCGAGACAACCGGTCATTACGATTTCGTTTGGAGCGAATCGATTAACCATGTTCTATTCGCCCCATATAAATACAGAGGAGTAGTTGCATGTTCGGTTCTGTTTCCCGGATAGTCAAGTTCGCGGCATTGGGTCTTTCGACTCTGGCTGTTTCTGCACCAGCAAATGCAACTATCTTCAACATCGACGCAACGGACTCGGTTGGCACCGAAGTGTCGTTCACGCCGGGCTCCTACCTGATCAAATGGGTCGGCATCGCCGACGGCGGCCTTTATGATTCGGCCAATGTCAGCTTTTGCACCCCCAGTTGCAGCACCGGGTTCAGCAATGCATTCGTTGCGCGTGACGCAGCCTTCGGCAGCAATGATTTCGAGATCAGCATCCTCACCACCCGCACGCTTTATGCGTCGGCCGCGGATTCGCTAGCTGCTTACAAGTCGGGCAACAATATTTATTCAGACTTTATCCGTTTCGTCAACGGGTCCATCTTCGACAGCGGTACCGATGGATTGATTCCGAACCCCTGGATCGTGACGCCGGATATTTCTAAAACATTCCGCCTGGTCGCGTTCGACGCGGACGGGAATCGTGCCAATAATAGCGGCGGCATCTCCCTGAGTATCGAGCGCCTCGTCGCCGTGCCCGAGCCGGCAAGCTGGGCATTGATGATCGCCGGCTTCGGCATGGTCGGCGCCGCCCTGCGCCGGTCGTCCGGGCGAACGCGCCGGTCGGTGACCTTCGCGGGGGCATAAGGCCGGTCTCGGCCAAGGCAGCGCGGGGGCCTCCCTTGCGCCGCGACCGCCAACCGTTAAGGAAGCCGGGATGTCTCGTCCCCGCTTCGCCTTCTCCATCGCCGCAACGGCCAGGCCTTCACCTGGGATGGACCGCTCGCACTTCCTCCGATTGCCCCCGCTGGCACAGCGGTTCTTAGGGTTGGCACTGAGGTGCCGCTGAAGCTGAGTGAACCGCTCACCACCAAAAACAAGGCCGTCCGTGTTCGCCAACGCTTCCGTCTGGAAACTGCTGAGGACATCAAGGTTGACGGACAGGTTGTCATTCCGGTCGGCAGCCCTGCGATGGGCGAGGTAACCGATGTCCGAAACAAGGGCATGTGGGGGAAGTCTGGTCATATCAATGCCCGGCTCCTCTACGTTCAGGCTAACGGGCGGCAAATCCGCTTGAGCGGGACTTTCGACGACAAGGGGGTGACAGGCACCGCTGGAGTGGTCGCAGCGATCGTTTTCATCCCGGTTGTCGGTTTCTTCACGACCGGAACCAGCGCGGACATTCCTATTGGTGCGGGTATTAAGGGCTTTGTGGATGAGGACGTGCCCCTCGCCTTTGCTTCATCCGCTCCCGCGCCCATGCAGGTGGCACCAAGCTCTAAGCCGATGAGCGTTCAGCCCTTGCCTGCCCCCGTCCAGCCTACCTTTGTCAAAATTGAAGCCACGCCTACCGGTTCTTAGCTCGTGACACATTAGAGCGCATGCTCACATGGGTGTTCGATAGTCGGCATGACCATGGGCGATGTCGTGGCTAGCCGACACATGCGCACAACGATCCTGAGCGGTTGCCTTGATCACTGGCATCTGGAGCTTGGGCTGGAACGCCCCTGTCTGGTCCAGCGGAGGAAGTGGGCGCAAAGGTGCAGAGCCGTAAAGTCGGAGCGAGCGGACGAAAAATTACCCCTAGATCGCTCTAGGGGGCAAGTCGGGTTCAAGGAACCCTGGGGGTCGCGGCCTGAATATGCCTATGGGCGAGTGAAGCTCCTACACGTAGTGATACTTACTCGCGGAGGTGGATCGCGGGAGATTGACAGCGGCCCCGACCCTGCGCAGCTTCTCCGCAGAACTGTGGGAGGCGCTGACGGTGGGCAAGATCATCAAGTTCCGGAAGCGTCGCAAGCCGAACCTGCCGCAGCAATGGCAAGCCTATCGGGCAAAGCCGGGCAAGGGCTCATGGATGGGTTACGCCATAATGGGCGTGGTCCTTGGGGGCCTTATCGGCATCGGGATTGTTGCAGCACCGTCGATGGAGAACGCTCCTGTAACAACGGGCGTTGAGTTCCCCGATCTGAGCACGGGTGCAAGCCCCAACGGACGGACCGCGAGAGACGAGATGCCGACGCCTGAGGACAGGTCGGTTTCCACGGCGCAGGCAGATCGTACTGCGCAGACCACCAACGTAGCTCCCCCACCAGCGCGGAGTTTTGCGCTTTGCCACATTGGCGGCGGCACCAATTGCGTGGTCGATGGTGACACGATCTGGATGGATGGCGTCAAGATCAGGGTTGCCGATATAGACGCCCCCGAAACCCATCCGCCCCGATGCCCACAGGAAGCCGACTTGGGCAACCGCGCTACCGAGCGCCTTTACGAACTGGTCAATCAAGGGCCCTTCACCGCTGAGACTATGGGCGGTCGCGATGAAGATCGCTATGGCCGCAAGCTGCGCGTCCTCATGCGCAATGGGCAATCGCTCGGGGGCGTGCTCGTGGCGGAAGGGCTTGCCCAATCTTGGGATGGCGCCCGGCATCCATGGTGTTGACGGGATGAACTGGCGCCCGTCCGCCATCCATGTCGAGTTTGCCCTGTTGCTAGCGCTCACGGTCGGTTGGCTGGCGTATGCGGTGAAAAATCTGCTGTCCTATTTCGCCATAATCTAGGTCTACCCTCTTCGGAGGTGACCTATGGTTTTCATCGATACCTCAATGCTAGTCGGCTTTGCGGCAATCATCACCAGCATATCGTCTCTCGTCTGGGCCGAAAGGCGCAAGCCGTGAATGGCGTTCCCGCCCGCCTGGAGAAGAGTTTGCCCGCGCCCGGCACCACGGGGGGCGAGGTATCCGTAAGGCGCACTCAGGCCCCGCAGCCGCCACCATATGATGGACGTCACCCATCAAGGATTGCCAGCAATTCGTCCCGCAATTGCTCGCCATGGGCGGCCAGCCGGATTTCCTTCTGACACCGATTGTCCGGGTTCTCTCGGGCGGCAAGTAGCTTGCGCCCGCCCGTTCGTGGGCCAATGCGATCTGCCAATGCAATGTAATGCCTACTGGCTTTGGCCCGACTGAAATCCAAACGCGCGGCATACTCGGAAAGAATCCTTCCCTCCTCTCCTGCCACCGCGACGAAGGCCCGTGCGGTGGAGACCGGCATCACGGGGGAGGTCGCAGCACGAATGCATCGAAGAACATCGGCCAAACTTCGAAAGCGCTCCGGTATGATAGGTCCAGCCCACAGGCCCTGCCCCTTGTTAGTAGGCCAATGCTCGATGCGGTTGACATGGTTCAGACGGCGTTCCTCGATCAGAAAGTGGCCGGGAAAGCCGCTGGCGTTCATGCGACCAAGCTGAGCAAGGTCATTGTAGATCAGGTGCGGTTGGGTTTCCATTGACTGAGCAATTTCGAGGGATGTCTGGCCGGGCCTTGTGGTGACGCGCGTGAAGACCTCCAGGCACCGTATTGTCATCCATCCCCGCTTGTATCGGGAAGTGAAGACTTCAAGGAACGCATCGAACGCCGCCAACCTCTGCTGTTGTTTTTCTGTCATCTCCATATCGGTCTCCCCTCGCTGCTACGGTCCATTGGCGCAGGATCATCAGGGAGGCCATACCTTCTCAGATTAGGAGACTATCGCAGATTGTGGAATGGCGGCCCTAGAACATCATTGGCTTTGTTCCTCATTCGTTCTACACTATGCCATGAGCGTCAACAGGGGCGGCCTGCGGGTCGCCACGCATATCTTTGAGGCAGCGGCTTGGCATTATTCGGTCAAGGTGAGCTGTAGCCGGTGCCCGCACTCAGCCGTATTTGAGGCTGCGGGCCTCTGGTGGCTGTTCCATCGTCGCGGCTGGGACGATCACCTCGCGGTGGCGCGGGAACACTTCTGGTGCACGAAATGCGCCGCAGGGAACGGGGTGCGCATCAAGGCCGGGAAGCTCGACCTAGTGCATGAGGAGGCTACGCGGACCCTCCCGTCTCCAGATGAGAGGGAATGGAAGCGGGCGATCAGCCGATTTCGGAGTTAAACCCCAAAAACGTTACGCTGCTAGCGAGGTTCGGAGAACAACAGCCCTTCGGAAAAGCGCACGGCTTTGCTGTCCTGTCATGGGATGAATAATCTCCCCATGATACGGGTTGGCCTGACCCGCATAGCCATTCAAATCTTCCTGTGGTTTCGGTGTCCACGCTACTCCCGCACTATTAGCCCGTGCATCTGCTGCTGAAACAGCCAGCAACGCTAGTGAGCCGGGCATAGCGCCGTATCGATCCTGCCAGTCGAGATCATCCTTCGACAGAAGACACTCAAGCTCCACCGATAAACCCGCATCCGTCTTTTTGCCTTTGAAGGCCTGGTCGGAGATTTTTTGTCCGTTGATGGGACATGGCACGATTTGGACAGGTGGGCAGCAGTGCCTGAGAAGTTGGTGTTCATCCCCAATACCCAAGTCGTCAGCACGATTTGGAGAATGATAATCCTGCGCAGTTGGATTGCACATTAGGCAAGCGACACCGAAGCTATAGACCGGAACATTTCGCGGGCAGACGTACCGAACTTTTCAACCTCTACGTCCGAGCCAGCAGCCAAAGCCCAGCAGGAGACGGCTAGGTCATCGTTCACAAGCAGGCCTACCGACAAGGTCGGTAGGTGCCACTCGGCTTGCAATGATCCATCTGCCCCAGGAACAATCGCCCCTTCCCTCGCTCCCATTGGTAGGAGGGCAACGAGGAGCTGCTCAATCGTTTGTGCGACAACGGGATCGATGGGTTCGGCCCCAAAACCGTCCCAATTGGCTTGAAGATGTCTAATCGCCTCGATCTTTCCCCTCAGCCAAGGGAGTTTTGCGAGCACAGCAGCCTTAACGGGATGATCCATCGCAACGCTGGGGGCGCTAAATGCACTAAAACTGCCGGTCATGACAAGCAGCGGAGCGGCTGTTGCCCATGACAATACGCGATGGACCGTGGCGGACGGAAAATCTTGGACTAGAGTAGATGTCATGTCATTCCCCACATAGTGTGGGCTTTATCGGTGGTGAGTTCAAGGAAGCGTTTCCGAACGAAGCGGTGGGCCTTCTCATAAAAATCGAAGGCTTCATCCCAGCTGCTCACCAACGAGCCGACATTGAAGGCCATCTTTGCGATCTGAACGACATCCGTCGCGTCGGGTGATACCATTCCACCTAGGACGATTAAAATTCGGGCAACCTCGGGGCCGGTCGCATCCCCGAGAGGTTCATGCCAAGCCATCTGCCACCCCGCCTTTGTCTTGGGCGGGCACGCAGTGTACTCAGTCAAGAGATCGGCAAGCCGAAACGATCCGTTATCTGGGCTCAGCGGAATAACGTTGTCGTACAGTAGCTCGCACACTCCCGGATTAGGGAATGGCTTGCCTATCAACTCGCCATGGTTCTTCAATTCGTCAATCGAAGCCTGGGCCTTAGCCTTAATCGCATCGAAGCCGGGATACGCAACGGGAGAACCCGGCGCTGAATCTTGACGGCGCCAGTTCCAAGACCAGAACCTCTCTTGCAGCTGGAGGAGTTCCGAGCGATCCTCGCAAATGAACCACCAGCGCGGAGGGACACCTACGCCTTCGTCTAGTGCAGCGTTTGGCCCTCCGATCATGGGGGCTGTCTCGAACTGCATCACCGGATGTTGACGTTCAGCTATGGGAAACGTGTGCCGAAAACGATCATGGACTGATCTAACGTCGTAAGGGTCGATCACGCCGGGCTCAGCGGAAAATGCAGCTAAGCCTACCTCCCAGATGGGTGGCGCATGAAAACTGAGGGCCGAGGCACTTGACGGTTTTGTCATCAAGGGGTGACTATCCGCATTGGAAATGCTTTGCAACGCGGGCGTTATGATCCGGTTAATGGTCCCAATCGCGAATGTGCAACCTCTTCAACTTCAAGGCCAGCCGTGAGGAACTCATAGCCCGCTTCAACGCCCAGGACGACTGGCGCAATGAGGTCATGGTAGAGAAGGACTATGTGGCACCCGGCAAGCCCGGCTACGTTGTCAGGGAACATGAAGGCCAGCGGGTCCTCTCCACGATGCTCTGGGGCTTCCCGCACCAAGGCAAGCCCGTCACGAACGTCCGCAACTATACAAGCCCCTTCTGGCGATCAGCCCTCCAGAACCCTGAGCGCCGCTGCCTCGTGCCGGTGACGCAGTTTCAGGAGTGGTCCGTGGAGCCCATACCGGACACGGGTAAGAAGCGGGCCTTTTGGTTCAGCTTGCCCTCTCAGCCCATCTTTGCGTTCGCGGGCATCTGGAGGCCAACCGAGAGTGCCCCGGTGTTCTCGTTCCTGACGTGCGGCTACGATGGGGACCCTGCGGTGCATGTCGTCGGCGCTATCCACCCCCAGGCCTGCCCTGTGATCCTGCATGAGGAGGATTACGATAGGTGGCTGCGAACGGACATCGACGATGCCCTGACGTTGGCCGCGCCGTTCCCTTCGCAGTTGATGGCTGTTAGATGATACCCGCACCCCCGTGGCCGTGGAAGCGCCGGGGGCTTTTGGGCTAGGCAGTCGTAGGCTGATTCTCCGGGTGGGACTGCGCCGCCCTCTTGCCCTCTTCGATTCGAGCGGGCAACACGAAGAGAAAATCGCCAAGCGCCCTTGCAAACTCAATGACCTGACGCGCCTCTGCGGTGGTCGCATGCGGATCATCATCGTCGGCGTGGCGGGGCTGATTGGCTTGGAGGCGGACGGCATGCGCCCATTCACCCATGGCAGGTGTGAGTAGATGGTTTTCCACGGCCTTTTCGATCCGCGTAAACACAGAACCGTCCGAGTATCCTTTGGCCTTGAGCATGGCATCCACCGCCGAACCTGCCAGCATGACCGCTCCATCGGGCGCGTTGATTGCCTCAAGTGCCTGCTGCAAATAGGTGCCTGCTCTTGGTGGAAGGCCTGAAAGCTTTGCCCCGAACTCGGGAAATACACGCAGCGCGTAGACCCGATCCTGGTGGAACTGCCGCGAGTATTCGGCGACATCATTGGCAATCGTCATGGGCGCTTCGAACGCCACAAGCCCATAGCAGCCGGAGCACCTATAAGCAGCCCAACCCAATCCTCTCCCGGTTCCAGCCCTTGCGTCAACGTAGGCATGCTCCAAATGCAGCGTCGGCTTGAAGCATCCGCAGTGCGGACATCTTTCAAAGTCGGTTATAGGATTGGCCAGCTGCACAATAGACATTTTGGAATACCCCACTTCGTTCCGCCGAACTGATCATATCAGACAGCAGAATTATACACCCACCGCGTAGCTGCCTGCCAAGGGTCGTGGCCGCTTAGACCAGTAGCGCAGCATTTGCGGACTTGATAGAAGAGGGAAGCGATCATCGAAACAACCGCTCCCCTGCGTGGATGGCTCATAAGGCTAAAGGCATATGTGGGATATCGGCATCTGCTTTCGCGCCCGCCAACGGAACCAAGGAATTATCTAGCCGTGGCCTGCCCCGCTATCAGCGCCCGCTCTTGTGCTTGGTCAGGTCAGCTATCCGGTAGCCCATACCGGGCTTAGGTGTCGGCGGGAGGCGTTCACCCTTCGAGACCGTGCGCTCTTCCCCAGTGTGTCCGCCACGCGGCCCCAGTAGCTCATATTGCGCTGACCGAGGTGCGGCGGTGCCGGGCTTTAGTTTGTCGCTCATTCTTTTCCTTTCTGCCCCGATTCGTTACGAGGCCGGAACCTCATAGCGGATGGCGCGAGCGTTGGCGACCCCTATATGTTCATGATTTCACCCTCTCCTGTTCTAAAGATTCCCAATTCATGCCCATAGGGTCTTGACGACACAACCTGCTCATGGTCGGGCCGCCGGGCGCGGGCAAGTCGCTCATGGCGAGCTGCCTGCCGGGCATTTTGCCGCCGCTGACACCAGCGGAGGCACTCGGCATCATGTAGCAAACGCACCAGCATGTGAATCCCCTTCGCGCCCAATCGGAAGTAACTTCCGAGTATGACGGATTACATGGTAACGGGCCTCACAAAGAAGCGGGCGGAGCTGGCTGGTGAGATTGAGGCGACGCATGAGCGCCTACGCCAGATGATAGCCGACCTGGAGCATATCGACGCCACGCTGCGGATCGTCGCGCCTCAGATTGAGGTGGACGACATCAAGCCCAAGTTCCGGCCGCCGGATGACTGGAGCAAGCGCGGGCAAATGTCCCGCATGATCCTCGACGTTCTCAGGATCGCACGTCAGCCCATGACAACCCGCGAGATTGCCTCAGAGATGATCGTCAGGCGCGGGATGCCGTCCGATGGTGCAATGCTGGGGTTGATGACAAAGCGCGTTTCTGCGGCGCTCAGGGAGTTGGGGAAGAAGGGACGCGCCGTGTCGACTGAGGGGCCGGGGTTCTATCTACTTTGGCAGGTTGGGCAGTAGCCTCTTTCTTCGGCTGATCACGACGCTCAATTTGAGCCGGGGCTGCGCTTGGCGAGTGACCAAAATATTTGCTCCAATCGACAGCCAACCCTGCGAATGCAGCCGTTAAAATAGCGCATATCGAAACAATTAGTCCTACGGACGACCCCAACTTCAATTTCAAAGATGTGGATTTTATCAGGGGGCGAACCGCCATGAGTTCGTCGTAACCATCTACAAGGGCCGGTAGGTCTACAGCGGTTATTGCTTCGTAGATTCCATTTCGATCGTCTCTATTTTCCCGCGTCGCCACGATCTTTTTCCGCGCTACGGCGAAGCTCGTGTAGAAGTCACGAAATTTTGGATAAACGTGAATGACCGCCTCAAAACTGAGTTTTGAAGTCAGATTTTCAATGTCGATCCCAATTTTCGCCATCGCAGCATCAATGGCGTCGTGCTGAGCGCGGTGGCAACAAAATCGCGCGTCTTCGAGTAAGGCTTTTATTCGTTCTTCGCTGCCGCCATGGCTGGCGGAATCCAGCGCATCCACGATTCTACGCCCAGCGTAGCGCAGCTCTGAAATCGCAGGGACTGAAAGGTCCTTAACGATTTGTTCGCTGCGCTTTATGGCAGACTCGGCCTTGTTCCATTCTTTCTGGATATCGCGAAGGATTTCCGGAAATGGGAACTGATCAGATATTGGCGCGTCGTGCTCGCTTTGCGAGCCGCGCTGCGGCTCGGTCGCCATCAGCTCGCAACTTCTCCGTTTTCTTGGCTGTGAGGAAGCGCCCAAATTGGATAGACGTGTTGCCCCGGGAATAGCGCGCAACAACCCGACCGATCGATGTGCGATCGGCAGCTTCGTATCCGCCGTAGAAAAGCTTGTCGATTAGCTCTTTGAACACGTAAGTTGTCCTTCCAGATCGCGGGCCGGTAACAACCTCAACGCACGAAGTCAACAGAAGTAGGACCTGTCAGGAGTTTGAATCACGCGATTCGGCATGTCAAGAAATACATGTTCCTGGGTGAATATTTCTACGCCGCCCGCTGCCAGTACCCCTTCCACTGGCGACTGACACGCGAGGACATGGCCGCTTCCGCCACACGCACGACCTGCGCGCCATTATCGACACGGCGATTGTCCTCACGCCATGAAGCCTCACGCGCATACTGTCCCAAATAGGGACCAGCGATATGGTGGTGCGTTCCGACCTCCATGCGGCGCAGGCGGGAGAAGTAGCTTTCGGCCTGATTGGTGCAAACGCCTTCGTCGTAATACGAAACCGAGTGATTGACCCGGTGCGTATCCCAGCCAGCATGAAGCGCATCCCAGCCCGTGCCTTCGTCGGCAAAGATCGTTGCCAGTGTGCCGACATGATCGCGGACATAGGGAACTGCATCGCCTTCGTTGCGGACGATGAACGGAAGTGACTTCCCGCTGCGCTCGCGCATGATGACCACGCACTGGCGCTTGCCGGTGCGGTTCTCTGACAGGCGACGGTCCTTGCGATCCTCTTTCCGGTTTTCCGGCTTGGCATAGCCGCCGAAATAGGCGCCGTCGATCTCCACGATCCCGTTAAGCTCGCGGCCCATCTGCTCGCGCGCCATCGCCTCACGCAGCTTGTGCGTCAGGACGAAGGCCGTCTTGTACTGGCAATCCAGATCGCGGCTGAGTTGGAGCGCAGCAACGCCCTTCGCGCCGTTCACGAAGATGACGATCGCGGCGAGCAGATCCACAAACGTCATTTTGCGCGATGCGAAGATTGTGCCGCTGGTGACGCTGAACTGGTGATGGCAGGCAACGCACTTGAACTTGCGGCGCGTGGCAATGTCATAGCTTTCGACACAGCCGCAACGCGGGCACACAGCTTCGCCGTCCGTCTCTGGCCAGCGCATCTGGCAGAACGTCTCGTAGGCACCCTTTTCGCCCATCGTGAAAACAGCCTTGAGGCTGATCGTGCGGGCTTTGGCCTGGAGGAGGAAGTGTTGTGTCATCGTTTGCGGTGCCTATGCACTGCATATAATGACATCTACGCACTGTTGTCAATGGCAAACGTATCGCATATGATGCTTTTACATCATAGGAGATACCATGACCGATAATGCCGAATGGGAGGCCCGCGTGAAGGGCCTGCTCAAAGCCGAATTGAAGCGCCGGAACGTGAGCTATGCCAAGCTAGTCGAAAAGCTGGCAGCGATAGGCGTTGTGGACTCAGAGCCGAATATCAGGAACAAGCTCAGCCGGGGAAAATTTACAGCGGTGTTTCTGATACAATGCTTGGAAGCAATTGGGGCGAGCTCTCTAAGGCTCGACTAACTCTAATAAGCTCGTCCGTTGTCGCAGCGTTCTCGCTTGCGATAATTGTTTGGGGCTTATCATGGTCCTCCGAATACCAGCGGGAGGCCGATAATCAGGCTCGTGAGTATGCCGAATATACCTATGAAAAGGTAGGGAATGCCTGCGTCGGCAAGCCCCCTGTCGATAAGGCGGACTGCATTTCCCAGGCACGCCACGAACGCCGCGCACATGAGCGCGACGAACAAGACCTTGTAGCCCAGAAACAGTCCGCTCTGTGGGCCTACGTAATGAGCGCCGCCGCTGTGATAGGCATGGGTCTCAGTGCTGTCGGGGTGTTTCTTGTCTGGACGACTTTCCGAGAAACCAAACGCGCCAATGAAATCACTGAGAGCATCGCGAAATTGGAACGGCGCCCTTGGATCGCTCTGGCGTTGGGGGTCAGCGACAAAGCTACGTTCTCTGGCGACAAATTTCGGCTCAGGGTGACTGTCACTCTCAAAAACGTTGGCCAGTCTCCTGCGAAAGGGATCAGCATGAGAGCTCATGGCTTCAACGCCTTGGGGCTTCGAAGTGAGGTTCGGTCCGAATTTCTCGATGAACATTTGGAGGAAGTGGCGGAACGAATTGAACACGGGACGGTGCTGATCCCCAACGAAGAAATGACGTTTACTACGGAAATCGACGTAGCTCGTGCGCTGTTCTCGGTCGAGGGTGGGAAGGCCTATTTGGCACCCATTGCGCTGGTGAGTATTGCCTATGGCGCGACATTGGATGCGGGCCTTATAGGCCAAACAAGCAAAGGGTTCCTGTTCCGCCAAATGCGCGGGGGAGGATATGCTTTCAGAGAAAACGGCGCCGCAGATGCGTTCCATCCCCATGAAATTACCGTCCGGCACGCGAACGGATACGCCAGAGCAACCTAACGCCAACGCCCACAGCACCGCGCCAATCACGCGCCGTCTCCGGGCGTGCTATCACCCCTCGCTATCGAGTCGGGGGAATCATTATGTGGTGGCATATTGCTTGTGAGGCCTTGAGCGCCGGGAAGAGTCTTTCCATCACCTATGACGGCTACTCTCGCATCGTTGAGGTCCACGCCGTTGGCACCACGAACGACGGCAACCCCATCATGCGCGTTTGGCAAGTCAGCGGTGGGAGCGCTAGTGGCGAGCGGACAGGTTGGAAGCTCCTGCGCCTCGACAAAACTTGGGGATACGGCCTCACCGATGAAGGCTCGCAGGCTCCCCGGCGTGGGTACAAGCGAGGTGACCCGGCGATAGAGGTCATACGCTGCCAAGTCTAAGCCGCCGCAGTTGCACGGCCCTGCCGGGTATGCAGGCTCATTGTAGACTGCGCAATCTGACCAGTGCCCGTCATTCATGACCGGTCTCCCGGCGTGAAATTTTCTGGCTTGGTGCGCTTGCTACATAATGCCGGAGGCACTGGAGGTCTCGATGGTCGCCAGCGTCGCGGGCACGCTCACCGGTGGACGGATCAGCCGGGCGCGGCCCTATCGCGCACCCCATCATAGCGCGTCGATGGCGGCGCTGGTGGGCGGTGGCCTGCGGGTCCGGCCGGGCGAGGTGAGCCTCGCGCATCTGGGCATCCTCTTTCTCGACGAACTGCCGGAATTCCAGCGCGCGGCGCTCGACTCGCTGCGGCAGCCGCTGGAGACCGGCGAAGTCACGGTCGCGCGGGCCAATGCCCATGTCGCGTTCCCGGCGCGGGTCCAGCTTATAGCGGCGATGAACCCGTGCCGCTGCGGCCATCTCTCCGACCCGGCGCTGGCCTGTTCGCGCGCGCCCAAATGCGCGGCCGATTATCAGGCGAAGGTCTCCGGCCCGCTGCTTGACCGCATCGATCTCCATGTCGAGGTCGAGGCGGTGACCGCCGCTGACCTGGTGCTGCCCCCACCCGCCGAGGGCTCGACCGAGGTTGCCGCGCGGGTGGCTGCTGCCCGTGCGATCCAGACCGCGCGCAGCGACGGGGCGGGCGGCGGTGCGCCCACCAATGCGCAGCTGGAAGGCACTGCGCTCGACACCGTCGCTGGGCCGGACGAGGCGGGCCGCGCCCTGCTCGCCGAAGCCGCCGCCGCGATGCGGCTCTCCGCACGCGGCTATACCCGTGTACTAAGGGTAGCACGCACGATTGCGGATCTGGCCGGGGCGGAAACGGTGGGGCGCATCCACGTCGCGGAGGCGTTGAGCTATCGGCGGCGGGCGCCGGTGAATTGAGGCTTTAGCGCTCGATCTCCCGCTCGATTCGCCGGTCGGGGACAAGCCACATGCCCGAGACCCCGGCATATATCGCGATGCCGAACCATGGCGTGACGAACCATGCGCTCAGAATTCCAAGCACGTAGAAAACGGGCGACAGCTTGCCCTTCAAATCGCGGCCAACCGCGCGGGCAAGCAGGCCATCCCTGCCTTCCACCGCGATGATCCGGCGTTCGAGCACATAATAGGCGATCGCGCAGCAGAGCAGGTTCAACCCGTAGAGCGCCGAAGGCAGCCGCGCGAAATGATTCTCGCCCATCCATCCGGTCGAAAAGGGCAAGAGCGAAAGCCAGAACAGGAGGTGCAGATTGGCCCATAGCACGCTGCCGCTTACCGACGCGCTGGCCTGAAACATGTGATGATGGTTGTTCCAGTAGATGCCGATATAGATGAAACTCAGCACATAGCTCAGGAACACCGGCCAAAGTCCCAGCAGTGCGCCAAGCGCATCGCTATGTGGAACCTTGAGCTCCAGCACCATGATGGTGATGATGATCGCAAGGACGCCGTCGCTGAACGCCTCCAGGCGATTGGTGCCCATCACGGGGGTTCAGCCGTCGGAGTGGACGAGCTTCAGATCGGTGCCGGCTTGCGCGCCGCTCTGGTGCGTGAACTGCCCGGCGATCTGGCTGCCCGGCGCGATGCTCACCGAACCATAGGTGACATTGCCGAGGATGCGGGCGCTTGCCTCCACGATCAGCTCGTCAGCGATGATGCTGCCCTCGACCACACCGGCGATACGCGCGGTGTTGGCCGTCACCTGCCCCTTGATGCGGCTGTCCGGGCCCTGCACCAGCGCGGCGCAACAAATATCGCCCTCGACCCGTCCGTCAATGTGCAGATCGACCGATGCCTCGATATCGCCGACGATCCCGACATCGCTGCCGATCAGCGAAAAGGGCACCTGCCTAGCCCCGGTTGCTGGCGCGCTGCGGTGTCCG
>Ga0207658_10001310_pt1 | contig 19633 bp, 18 predicted proteins | sample KBSS33metaG_FD_184322 | JGI IMG/M metagenome (GOLD analysis project Ga0207658, IMG submission 184322) | Switchgrass rhizosphere microbial communities from Kellogg Biological Station, Michigan, USA - KBS S3-3 metaG (SPAdes) (version 2) | ecosystem: Host-associated > Plants > Roots > Rhizosphere...
CGACCTGCGCGCAGTTCGCGACCTGCTCGAGGCGCTGCCCGGCGTGGCGCGGGTGCACGACCTGCACGTCTGGGCCACCGGCACGACCGACGTGGTGCTGACCGCGCACCTGGTGATGCCGGCCGGGCACCCGGACGATCCGTTCTTCGAGAGCGCCACGCACCAGCTGCGCGACCGGTTCAAGATCGGCCACGTCACGCTGCAGGTCGTGCGCGAGCCGTTCATGGCGTTGTGCGAAGGCACGCCGGACGCGGTCGAGCTGCGGCCGGCGCACCGCCACTGAGTGAGAGAACCCCATGGAGTTCAAGGACTACTACAAGACGCTTGGCGTGGCGCGCGACGCGTCGCCCGACGAGATCAAGAGCGCCTACCGCAAGCTGGCGCGCAAATACCACCCGGACGTCAGCAAGGAGCCGCAGGCCGAGGCGCGCTTCAAGGACATCAGCGAAGCGAGTGAGGTGCTGCGCGACCCCGAGAAGCGCGCCGCCTACGACGCCGCCGGCGCGCAGTGGGAACGCCAGCAGGCCGCGGGTGCAGCGGGCGCGGGCCGGCCGCAAGACTTCCAGCCGCCACCGGGCTGGGACACCGGCTTCGAGTTCAGCGGCGGCGAGGAGGATCTGTTCGGCGGCGCCGACCACAGCGATTTCTTCGAGGCGCTGTTCGGCCGTGCCGCGCGCGCAGGCCGCGCCGGCGCACGTCGCCCCGACGTGCAGATGGCGGGGCAGGACCACCACGCGAAGGTGATGATCGATCTCGAGGACGCATTCCACGGTGCGCAGCGCAGCATCTCGCTGCGCATGCCGGCGCTGGACGACGAGGGCCGCGGCGTGCTGCGCGAGCGCACGCTGGACGTCAACATCCCCAAGGGCATCCGCGAAGGCCAGCACCTGCGCCTGGCTGGCCAGGGTGGCCCGGGGCTGGGCAGCGGCCCGGCCGGCGACCTGTTCCTCGAGATCGTGTTCAAGCCGCATCCGCGCTACCGCGTCGACGGTCGCGATGTCTACGTCGACCTGCCGCTCGCACCCTGGGAGGCCGCGCTCGGCGCGGCGGTCGGCGCCGCGACGCCGGACGGCGAAGTCGAGCTGACGATCCCGCCGGGCTCGGCGGCCGGCCGCAAGCTGCGGCTCAAGGGCCGGGGCATTCCGGGGCAGCCGCCCGGCGATCTCTACGTGGTGCTGGCGATCGCGCTGCCGCCCGCCGCCGACGCGAAGGCCCGCGCCGCGTACCAGGCCTTCGCGCAGGCGTTCGAGTTCGATCCGCGTGCCCCGAAGTGACAGACAGAGGATCCGTGCCATGACCGACCACGTCAACGCCACCATCGTCGAAGACGAGATGCAGATGAGCCTGGCCGAACTGGCGCGCGCTTGTCGCGCACAGGAAGAGCAGATCCACGTCTGGGTCGTCGAAGGTGTGCTGCAGCCGATCGGCGATTCGCCCCCGACCTGGCGCTTTGCCGGCGCGTCGCTGCGCCGCGCGAAGCTGGCGATCACGCTGACGCGCGAACTCGAGATCAACACGCCCGGCGTCGCGCTCGCGCTCGACCTGATGGACGAGATCGAGGATCTGCGGACGAGGCTGCGGCGCGTGGGCCGCGGCTGACGGATGCTGTCCCTCAGCCGCCCGACGCTGCCCGCGAATCTGTGCGCCGCGATCGTCGACCTCGACGGCACCCTGGTCGACACGATCGGCGACTTCGTCGTCGTGCTCGACCGCGTGCTCGCCGAGCTCGGGCTGCCGCGGATCACGCGCGCGTTCGTCGAGCACACGGTGGGCAAGGGCTCGGAGCACCTGATCCGCAGCACGCTGGCCGAGGTCGGCGCGGACGCTGCCCTGTACGACGACGCGTGGGCCCGCTACCAGCGCCACTACCGCGCGGTCAACGGCGAGCACTCGGACGTGTACCCGGGCGTGGTCGAGGGCCTGGCGGCATTGACTGCGCGCGGCTGGAAGCTCGCGTGCTTGACCAACAAGCCGGGCGCGTTCGCCCAGGCGTTGCTGCGCAAGAAGGAGCTGGACGGCTTTTTCGGCGCGGTGTTCGGCGGCGATGCGTTCGAGCGCCGCAAGCCGGACCCGTTGCCGCTGCTGAAGACTTGCGAGGCGCTGGGAACGCTGCCCGCGCGCACGCTGATGATCGGCGATTCGAGCAACGACGCGCGCGCGGCGCGCGCGGCGGGCTGCCCCGTCGTCCTGGTCAGCTACGGCTACAACCACGGCGAGCCGGTGGCCGCGGTCGATGCCGACGGCGTGATCGACCGGCTCGATCAGTTGTAGGACGCGCCGCCGGGGTTCACCGGCGCCCGGCCGAGCAGCGCCTCCTTCAGCTGGGCGTCGGCGGGGGCGTTGCCGAGCCAGATCTTCATCAGTGCGGAATAGAACTCCGGCTCCTTGATCGCCGCGCCCTCCGGCTTGCCGTTGACCGAGATCACGGTGCCGGTGCCGGGGAGCCACTCGACCGCGAACGACTCGCCGGCCATGAGCTTCTTGCGGCTCGAGAAGATGTCGCTCATGCGCAGGATGCCCGCGATCGACTTCGAGAACTCCTCGCGCGGCGCGTTCTGCTCCATGCCCTTGGTGAACAACTTGCCGAGCTCGTTGGCATCGATGTCGCGCAGCATCACGATCTGCAGCCGGTGCGGCCCCGGCGCGGCGAGCACGGCTTCGGGCGTGGCGGCCTTCTCGGCGAGATAGAGCGCCGCCGCGTAGACCTTGAAGACGACCTTGTGGCGAACGCCCGCGCCGTTGATCTGCAACCGGCTGCTGCCGATCTGCACCGTGTTCGCGAACTTGACGCCGGCGATGTCCGTGGTCTGGGCCTGGCCGGCGAGTGGCAGGGCGAGGGTGGCAGCCAGGCTGGCCGCGGCGAAGATTCGGCGCATGGGGCTTGTCTCGGGGAAGTTGGGTGACTGTCGGATGCGTTCGACGAGTGCGCTGGGCGTAGGGCACGCGATCCGCTTCGAACGGGTTCTATCGGACCGGGCGGTGCCGACTTGAGCCCTGCTACACTTTTGCGCATGTTCATTCCGCGCAAAAGCACGATCGCGTGCGCCACCGGGTCGTCGAACGACCGGGGAGCCTGGCCCTGGCGGGGCCGCTCCGTTCACGCCTGAGGCGTGTCTTGTCGCGGTCGGCGGCGTGTCCCGAACGGCACGATCGCCGGCTCCACCGGCGGCCTCGCGCGAGGCGCCGCATCTCTCGATGATTTTCCGGCGCGCGGGCGCGCCGCGACCAGTCGGCCTGTGGAGGGCCATCGAACATGATCACCGAACTTGAATTCAAGAGCCTGGCGAGCCAGGGCTACAACCGCATCCCGCTGATCGCCGAGGCGTTCGCGGATCTCGAAACGCCGCTGTCGCTGTACCTGAAGCTCGCCTACGCCTCCGGCGGCGGCAAGCACAGCTTCCTGCTCGAATCGGTCGTCGGCGGCGAGCGCTTCGGGCGCTACTCGTTCATCGGGCTGCCGGCGCGCACGCTGCTGCGCGCGACCGGCTTTCGCACCGAGGTCGTGACGAACGGGCAGGTCGTCGAGACGAACGACGGCAACCCGCTCGACTTCATCGCCACCTACCAGCAGCGCTTCAAGGTCGCGCTGCGACCCGGCATGCCGCGCTTCTGCGGTGGCCTGGCGGGTTACTTCGGCTACGACGCCGTGCGCTTCATCGAACCGAAGCTGGCCAAGACCGAGAAGACAGGCGGCATCGCCACGCCCGACATCCTGCTGCTGCAGTGCGAAGAGCTGGCCGTGATCGACAACCTGTCGGGCCGCCTGTACCTGATCGTCTACGCCGACCCCGGCCAGCCCGAGGCCTTCCACGGCGCGAAGCGGCGCCTGGCCGAACTCGGCGACCAGCTGAAATACAGCGTCACCGCGCCGGCCGTGAAACGCGGCGCCTCGCACGGCGTCGAGCGCGAGTTCGGCAAGGAGGCCTACATCGCCGCGGTGCTGCGCGCGAAGGAGTACATCGCGGCCGGCGACATGATGCAGGTGCAGGTCGGCCAGCGCCTGCGCAAGCGCTACACCGAGTCGCCGCTGAGCCTGTACCGCGCGCTGCGCTCGCTGAACCCGTCGCCGTACATGTACTTCTACGACATGGGCGAGTTCCAGATCGTCGGCGCCTCGCCGGAGATCCTGGTGCGCCACGAGCGCGTGGCCGAGGGCGACAAGGTCACGATCCGCCCGCTCGCCGGCACGCGCCCGCGCGGCGCGACGCCCGAACTCGACCGCGCGCTCGAAGCCGAGCTGAAGGCCGACCCGAAGGAGCGCGCCGAGCACGTGATGCTGATCGACCTGGCGCGCAACGACATCGGCCGCATCGCGAAGACCGGCACGGTCAAGGTCACCGAGGCCTTCACGGTCGAGCGCTACTCGCACGTGATGCACATCGTCAGCAACGTCGAAGGTCTGTTGAAGGACGGCATGACGAACCTCGACGTGCTGCGCGCGACCTTCCCGGCCGGCACCTTGACCGGTGCGCCGAAAATCCGCGCGATGGAGATCATCGACGAGCTCGAGCCGGTCAAGCGCGGGATCTACGGCGGCGCCTGCGGCTATCTGAGCTTCGCCGGCGACATGGACGTGGCGATCGCGATCCGCACCGGCATCGTCCAGGACCAGGTGCTGTACGTGCAGGCCGCGGCCGGCGTGGTCGCCGATTCGATCCCCGAGATGGAGTGGAGAGAAACCGAAGCCAAGGCGCGCGCACTGATCCGCGCGGCGGAACTCGTCGAGGAGGGCTTCTGACCATGCTGCTGATGATCGACAACTACGATTCGTTCACCTACAACCTGGTGCAGTATTTCGCCGAGCTCGGCGAGGAGGTGCGGGTGTTCCGCAACGACGAGATCACGCTCGAAGGCATCGCCGAGCTGCGCCCCGCGCAGCTCGTGCTGTCGCCCGGGCCGTGCTCGCCGGCCGAGGCCGGCATCTGCGTCGCCGCGATCGAGGCTTTCACCGGCAAGCTGCCGATCCTGGGCGTGTGCCTGGGCCACCAGGCGATCGGCGCGGCGCTGGGCGGCAAGGTGATCCGCGCGAAGACGCAGATGCACGGCAAGACCGATGTGATCACGACCGACGAGCGCGGCGTCTACACCGCGCTGCCGAGTTCGTTCACGGTGATCCGCTACCACTCGCTGGTGATCGAACGTGCATCGCTGCCCGCAATGCTCGACGTGACCTCGACTTCGCAAGACGGCGAGATCATGGGCGTGCGCCACCGCGCGCTGGCCGGCACGGCGACGCCGCTCGAAGGCGTGCAGTTCCACCCCGAGTCGATCCTGACCGAGCACGGCCACGCGATGCTGAAGAACTTCCTGGAGTTGCGGGCATGAACATCGTCGACCTACGATCCGATACGGTCACGCGGCCCACCGCGGCAATGCGTGCCGCGATGCTCGAAGCCCCGCTGGGCGACGACGTGTTCGGCGACGACCCGACCGTCAATGCCCTGCAGGACCGCATCGCTGCGATGCTCGACAAGGAAGCGGCGCTGTTCGTGCCCAGCGGCACGCAAAGCAACCTGGTGGCGATCATGAGCCACTGCCAGCGCGGCGACGAGTACCTCGTCGGCCAGATGGCGCACACCTACCGCTGGGAAGGCGGCGGTGCCGCGGTGCTCGGCAGCGTGCAGCCGCAGCCGATCGAGCACCAGGGCGACGGCACGCTCGCGCTCGAGGCGATCGCCGCCGCCGTCAAGCCCGACGACGCGCATTTCGCCCGCACGCGGCTGCTGTGCCTGGAGAACACGCTCGGCGGCAAAGCCTTGCCGCTGGAGTACATCGCGCAGGCCACCGGCGTCGCGCGCGAGCGCGGCCTGGCGACGCATCTCGACGGCGCGCGGCTGTTCAACGCCGCGATCAAGCTCGGCGTCAGCGCGCACGACATCGCGGAGCACTTCGACAGCGTCTCGATCTGCTTTTCCAAGGGGCTGGGTGCGCCGGTCGGGTCGGCGCTGGTGGGCTCCGCCGAGTTCATCCGAAGGGCGCACCGCTGGCGCAAGATGCTGGGCGGGGGCATGCGCCAGGCCGGCGTGCTCGCGGCGGCGGCGCGCCATGCGCTGGATCACCACGTTCAGCGCCTGGCCGACGACCATGCGCTCGCGCAGCGCCTCGCCGACGGTTTGCAGGGCCTGCCGGGCCTCACGGTCGAGCCGCCGCAGACCAACATCGTGTTCGCCGATCTGCAGGGTCCGCGCGCGAGCGGCCTGATCGAACACCTGAAGACGCGCGGCGTGCTCGCAACCGGGCTGTACCGACTGCGCTTCGTGACCCACCTCGATGTCGATGCCGCCGGCATCGACCGCGCCATCGCCGCGGTGCGCGAGCACCTCGGCGCCTGAAAGTCGGAGCCCAACCCGTGACCATCAACAACCTCGACGCGCTGACGCGCACGATCGATCACCGCGAGATCTTCCACGACGAGATGCTGTCGCTGGTGCGCCGCATCATGAGCGGCGAGATGTCGCCGGTGATGATGGCCGCGCTGCTGGTCGGCCTGCGCGTGAAGAAGGAGACCATCGGCGAGATCACCGCCGCGGCGCAGGTAATGCGCGAGTTCTCGACCAAGGTCGAGGTCGCCGACCGCACGCACCTGGTCGACATCGTCGGCACCGGCGGCGACGGCTCGCACACCTTCAACATCTCGACCTGCAGCATGTTCGTCGCGGCGGCGGCCGGCGCGCGCGTCAGCAAGCACGGCAACCGCGGCGTCAGCAGCAAGTCCGGCAGCGCCGACGTGCTGGAGGCGCTCGGCGTGCCGATGACGCTGACGCCCGCGGCGATCGCGCGCTGCATCGCCGACACCGGCATCGGCTTCATGTTCGCGCCGAACCACCACCCGGCGATGAAGAACGTCGCGCCGGTGCGCAAGGAACTGGGCGTGCGAACGATCTTCAACATCCTGGGCCCGCTGACGAACCCGGCCGATGCGCCGAACATCCTGATGGGCGTGTTCCATCCGGACCTGGTCGGCATCCAGGTGCGCGCCCTGCAGCGGCTCGGCGCCGAACACGCCGTCGTGGTCTACGGCCGCGACGGCATGGACGAGGTCTCGCTCGGCGCCGCGACGATGGTGGGCGAGTACAAGGACGGCGGCATCCACGAGTACGAGATCCACCCCGAGGACTTCGGCCTGACGATGGCGAGCAATCGCGCGCTCAAGGTCGAGACGCCCGAGCAGTCGAAGCTGCTGCTGCGCTCCGTGCTCGACAACGAGCCCGGTCCGGCGCGCGACATCGTCGTGCTCAACACCGGCGTGGCGCTGTATGCCGCAAACGTCGCGCCGACGATGGTCGCCGGCGTCGCGCTGGCGCGCGAGGCGCTGGCCTCGGGCAAGGCGTTGGCGAAGATGCATCAGTTCGTCGCGCGGGCACGCGAGCTGGCACCGGCATGAGCGACATCCTGGACAAGATCGTCGCGGTCAAGCGCGACGAGATCTCGCTGGCGCGCCGCAAGCGCGACCTGCTGTCGCTGCGCCGCGACGCCGAGTCGCTCGGCGGGCAGCGCGACTTCGTCGCCGGGCTGCGCGACAGGATCGCAGCCGGCGGCGCCGGCGTGATCGCCGAGATCAAGAAGGCGAGCCCGAGCAAGGGCGTGCTGCGCGAGCGCTTCGAGCCGGCGGCGATCGCCGACAGCTATGCCGAGCACGGCGCGGCTGCCTTGAGCGTGCTGACCGACGCGCAGTTCTTCCAGGGCAGCGCGGCGTATCTGGAACAGGCGCGCGCCGCATGCGCGCTGCCGGTGCTGCGCAAGGATTTCATGGTCGACGCCTACCAGCTGTTCGAGGCCCGCGCGATGGGGGCCGACTGCATCCTGCTGATCGCCGCCTGCCTCGACGATGCGCTGATGGCCGACCTCGAAGCGCAGGCCGATGAACTCGGCATGGCGGTGCTGGTCGAGGTCCACGAGGCGGCCGAGCTCGATCGCGCGCTGCGCCTGAAGACGCCGCTCGTGGGCATCAACAACCGCAACCTGCGCACGTTCGAGGTCACGCTGCAGACGACGCTCGACCTGCTGCCGCGCGTGCCGGCCGAACGGCTGCTGGTCACCGAGAGCGGCATCCTCGGCCGCGCCGACGTGGATCGCATGCGCGATGCGAGCGTCCACGCCTTCCTCGTCGGCGAGGCCTTCATGCGCGCGCCGGATCCGGGCGTGGCGCTGGCGGCGCTGTTCGGGTGACGCCGCCGGCCGACAACCGCCTGCGCAGGCCGCTGGCGCAGGCTCTTGCCGATGTGCCAGCGGACTGGCGCCAAATCACCGATCCCTTTCTCGCGAGCGCGTCAGGCCAGGCGCTGGCCAGTTTCGTCGACCAGCGCGTGCGCGAAGGTGCTGTGGTCTACCCCGACCACGTGTTCCGTGCGCTGGAACTGACGGCGCCGCAGCAGGTCCGTGTCGTGATCCTCGGCCAGGATCCGTACCACGGCCCGGGGCAGGCGCAGGGTCTCGCGTTCTCGGTCGCTCCCGGCCAGACCAAGCTGCCGCCCAGCCTGCGCAACATGCTCAAGGAAGTGCAGGCCGATACCGGCACGCCATCGGTCTGCCGCGACGACCTGACGCCGTGGGCACGGCAAGGCGTGCTGTTGCTCAACAGCGCGCTGACGGTCGAGGACGGCGCACCGCAAAGCCACGCCGGTCGCGGCTGGGAACTGCTGACCGACGCGCTGCTCGGCTTCGTCGCGCAACGCGCTGACCCGACCGTGTTCATGCTCTGGGGCGCCTCGGCGCAGCGCAAGGGGCCGCTGGTGGAGCGAGCTGGCCAGCATCTGGTACTGCGCGCCAACCACCCGTCGCCGCTGTCGGCGCTGCGACCGCCGCTGCCGTTCATCGGCTGCCGCCACTTCAGCCGCGCGAATCAGTTCCTGACTGCGCAGCGGCCCGGTACCGAACCGATCCGCTGGTAGACCGGGTCACGCCCGGGCGGTACGACATTGGTACCCAATTGGCCTGTGAAAAGCCGCCGTCGACGAACGTTCTCCATTGACACATTGGTATTACTGGTACTAAACTGGTTTTATCGATCGGCGCTGGCCGATCAGCCGAGACGATTGACGATGTTCGAGTTTGTGGTCGGTGTTGACGGTGGCGGGTCGGGCACGCGAGCGCTGTTGACGCGGCGTGACGGTGCCGTCATCGGCGCCGGGCAGGCCGGCCCTTCGGGACTGTCGCGCGGCGTCGAACCCGCGTGGCAGGCGATCGCCGATGCGACGCGGCGCGCGTTCGAATCGGCCGGTTTGCAGCCCGCCGCGTGGAGCGATTGCGCGCTCGGTGCGGGTTTGGCCGGTGCCAGCCATCGGCCCTGGCGCGACGCCTTTTTGGCGGCTGACCCCGGCCTCGCGCGCATCGCGCTCGACAGCGATTCGTTCACGATGCTGCTCGGCGCGCACGCTGGGCGAGCCGGGGTGATCGTCGCGGCCGGCACCGGCAGCGTCGGCGAGGTGTTGCGCTCCGATGGTTCGCGCACCAGCGTCGGTGGCTGGGGCTTTCCGATCGGCGACGAAGGCAGCGGTGCGTGGCTGGGCTGGCGCGCGGTGCAGCACGCGCAGGCGGCGATGGACGGTCGCGCGGTGGCCGGCCCGCTCGCGCACCACGTCTGGGATACCTGCGGCGCAGACGCTGGCGCATTGCTGGACTGGTGCCGCAGCGCCGGCCAGTTCGAGTACGCGCAACTCGCGCCGTCCGTATTCGACGCCGAGGCCGGCGACGCCACGGCGGCGGCGCTGCTGGCGTCCGCGGTCGGCGAACTCGAAGCGCTGGCACGCGCGCTCGACCCCGACAATGCGCTGCCGCTGGCCGTGTCAGGCAGCGTGGGCCGGCGCCTCGCACCGCGCTTCGCACCGGCGCTGCGTGCGCGCTGCGTCGAACTTGCCCAGGGCGCCGACGCGGGCGCGCTGACCCTGATCCGGCGCGCCCTGCAGACTGCGCCGTGAAGAAGAACACCCTGCTGGGTTTCAAGCCCGACACGCGCGACAGCTCACCGCTGTACCTGCAGCTGGCGCGCAAGCTCGGCCAGGCGATCCGCGATGGGCGCTATCAGGCCGACGAGGCGCTGCCGTCGGAGCGCCTGCTGTCCGAATCGCTGCAGGTCTCGCGCGTGACCGCACGCAAGGCGATCGATCAGCTCGTCGAACAGGGACTGATCGTGCGCCGCCGCGGCTCGGGCAACTACATCGCGCCGCGCATCGAGCAGCCGCTGTCGCGCCTGACGAGCTTCTCCGAAGAACTGCAGCAGCGCGGCTACACGCCGTCGTCGCGCTGGCTCAAGCGCGCGCTGACGGCGGCCGCGGCCGACGAGCAGCTCAGCCTGGGCCTGTCGCCTGGCGCGCGCGTCGCGCGGCTCGAACGCCTGCGCCTGGCCGACGACGTGGTGATGGCCTACGAGATCAGCGTGCTGCCCGAAACGGTGCTGCCGCGCCCCGAAGCCGTCAAAGCCTCGCTGTACGAGTACCTGAGCGGCGAGGGCCACGCGCCGGCGCGCGCGCTGCAGCACATCCGCGCGCTGAATGCATCGCCGCGCCTGGCCGAGCAGCTCGGCGTGCCGGTCGGGCAGGCGGTGCTGTTCATCACCCGCATCGGCTACCTCGAATCGGGCCAGGCGGTGGAGCTGACGCATTCGTACTGCCGCAGCGACTACTACGATTTCGTGGCCGAAATGAGGCGCGACACATGACAACACCCCACGCCGCGAGCCTGCGCGGTCGCATCCTCACGCCGCAAGGTTTCGTCGACGGCACGATCAGCGCCGGCGCGGACGGTCGCATTGCCCGGATCGACGGCACGCCGGTCGCGGTCGATGCCGCACGCGAAACGCGCGAGCCGCTGATCCTGCCCGGCTTCGTCGACCTGCATGTGCACGGCGGCGGCGGCCACGACGTGATGGAAGGTGGCGACGCGGCCGCGCGCGTCGCCGAACTGCACGCGCGTCACGGCACGACGGCGATGCTCGCGACGACGATGACGGCGCCGATGCCCGACCTCGAGACCGCGTTCGCCGCGCTGTCGGGCATCGTCGCGCAGCGCGGCCCGCGTGCCGCGCGCGTGCTAGGCGTGCACCTGGAAGGCCCGTTCATCAACCCCGGCAAGCTCGGCGCGCAGCCCGACTTCGCACGCCCGGTGCACCCGGACCAGATCCGCCGTCTGCATGCGATGGCCCCGATCAAGCTGATCACGCTCGCGCCCGAGATCAACGACAACATGGAGGTCATCGAGTCGCTCTGCGCTGCCGGCTACCGGGTGCAACTCGGCCACACGCTGGGCAGCTACGAGGACGGCGTGCGGGCGCTGGCGCGCGGTGCGCGCGGCTTCACGCACTTGTTCAACGCGATGACGGGCATGCACCACAGGCAACCCGGCATGGCCGGCGCGGCGCTCGCGCACGCGACCTACTCGGAGATCATTCCGGATCTGCTGCACGTGCACCCCGGTGCGATTCGCGTCGCGTTGCGCGCGATTCCGTGCCTCTACTGCGTGACCGATTCGACCGCCGCCTCGGGCATGCCCGATGGCGAGTACAAGCTCGGGCGCCAGATGGTCACCAAATGCCTGGGCGGCGTGCGCCTGGCCGACGGCACGCTGGCCGGCTCGACGCTGACGATGGACCAGGCGCTGCGCAACCTCGTGAACGGGCTCGGTCTCGACCTCGCCGATGCCTCGCGCCGCACCGCGACCCACGCCGCCGACTACCTCGGCGCCACCGATCGCGGCCGCCTGCAGACGGGTGCCTGGGCCGACTGGGTCGTGCTCGATCGCGACCTGCAACTCAGCGATGTCTTTGTCGAAGGAGCGTCGATTGAACACGCGCATGCGGGCTGAGGCGCTCGAAGCGCCCGTCACGGTCGCCCAGTTGCTCGCACAGGACGAGCCCGCCTACCGCCGCTTCGGCGCTTGGTTGCGCGAACACTCGCCGACCTCGCTGCTGACGGTGGCGCGCGGCAGCTCCGACCACGCCGCGCACTTCATGGCCTACCTGATCATGGCGCGCATGGGGCGGCTGGTCACGTCGCTGCCGATGTCGCTGATCACGCTGTACCAGTCGCAGATCCATTGCGACGGGCTGGTCTCGTTCGCGTTCTCGCAGTCGGGGCAGAGCCCGGACCTGGCGCTGCCGACGCGATTCTTCTCCGCCGGCGGCGCGTGCACGGCGGCCTTCGTCAACGATCCCGAGTCGCCGCTCGCGCAGGCCTCGCGTTGGGTGTTTCCGTTGCACGCCGGGCGCGAAGGGAGCGTGGCCGCGACCAAGAGCTACATCGCGCAGCTCGTCGCCGGGGCGCGGCTGGTGGCGGCATGGCAGGACGACCCGGCGCTGCAAGCGGCGATTGCGGGGCTGCCGGATGTGCTCGAGCGTGCCGCGCGTGCCGACTGGACCAGCGCGGTCGAGGCGCTGGCCGATGCCGATCGCCTGTTCGTGATCGGGCGCGGCACGGGCCTCGCGATCGCGCAGGAGGCGGCGCTCAAATTCAAGGAGACCTGCGCGATCCAGGCCGAGGCGTTCTCCGGCGCCGAGGTCCAGCACGGCCCGATGGCGCTGGTCGGCGCTGACTTCCCGCTGCTCATCTTTGCGCCGCGCGGGCCGGCGCAACCCGGCTTGCTGCAACTCGCCGGAGAGATGCGCGCCCGCGGCGCCCGTGTGCTGCTCGCCGCGCCGGCCGGCACGCCGGGCGCGAACCTGCCGCTGATCGAGACCGGCGCACTCGATCTCGACCCGATCGCGGCGATCCAGAGCTTTTATCCGATGGTCGAGGCGCTCTCGCGACGCCGCGGCTTCGATCCCGATCGGCCACCGCATTTGGCCAAAGTCACACGCACGCACTGAGCCATGGTTCATCCCGGTCAGCTGGTGATGGTCAACATCCAGGGCACGGCGCTCGATGCCGCCCAGGCGGCGTTCCTACGCGAGCACCGGATCCGCGCTGTCTGCCTGTTCCGCGGCAACCTCGGCAGCGAAGGTGAGGTACGCCGCCTCACGACCGACCTGCGCGAGGTGATGGGCGAGGGCGCGTTGATCGGTATCGACCAGGAGGGCGGCTCGGTCGTGCGCGCCACCTTCGTGCCGCAGCCGCCCGCGGCGATGGCGCTCGGCGCCTGCGGCGATGCAGCGCTCGCCGAGGCCGTCGGCGAGGCGGTCGGCCGCGCCGTCAGGAGTCTCGGCTTCAACTGGGACTTCGCGCCGGTGCTCGACGTCAACAACAACCCGGCGAACCCGGTGATCGGCGAGCGCAGCTTCTCGGAAGACCCGGCCGAGGTCACGCGCCTGGCCGGCGCCTGGATGCGCGGCGCGCTGCGCGCCGGCGTCGCCTGCTGCGTCAAGCACTTTCCGGGGCACGGCGACACGCACGTCGATTCACACCTGGCGCTGCCGGTCGTCGACAAGTCGCTCGTCGAACTGCAAGCGCTCGAGTTGGCGCCGTTCAACGCGTTGCGCCACGAGGCCCCCGCGATGATGACGGCACACATCGTCTACCCGCAGCTCGATCCCGAGCACCCGGCCACGCTGTCGCGGAAGGTGCTCGGCGGCCTGCTGCGCGAGCAGTGGGGCTACGACGGTGTCGTGATCACCGACTCGCTGGTGATGAAGGCGATCCACGAACGCTACGGACACGACCGCGCCGCGGTGCTGGCCCTGAACGCCGGCGCCGACATGGTGATGGCGCTGGGCACGCAGGCCGAGCAGCTTGCCGCGTTGACGGCGATCGCCGCGGCGCGCGAGCGTGGTGCGCTGAGCGATGCGCAACTCGGGGCGGCGAAGCGCCGGCTCGATGCGCTGGCGCAGCGCTATCCCGCGGCGGCCGCGGACTACGCGGCGCCACAGCGCGAGGCCGACGACGCGTTGATGCGTGGCGCCTGGGCGCGCGGCCTGACCGGCGTCAGCGCCGGCGGCCTCGGCCACGCCGCCGCCATCCCGCAGCCGCCGCGCCGCGACGAGCCGCTGCGCGTCTACACGCAGCGCAGCGTGGCGAGCGACGGCGTCTCCGAGGCCGGGCCGTCGGCCGCGCAGGTCGCCGCGCTGTTCGCGGGCTTCGCCGACGTCGAGCTCGTGCGGCTCGGCGATCTGCGCGCGCTGGACTGGACCGCGGTGCCGCGCGACGGCCGGGGCACCGTTCTGGTCTCGAACCACCGCGATCGCTACGGCGCCGGCAGCACCGCGTGGCGGCCCGACCTGCACCTCGTGCTGTGGAACCCGTTCCAGGTGCTCGACATCGCGGCGCCAGCGGTCGTCACCTGGGGCTACGCCGACGGTGCGCTGGCGGCGCTGCGCGCCTGGCTCGAGGGCCGCGGCGCGCTGCCCGGCCGCGCGCCGGTTCGGCTGACCACGGCATGACACGAAGGAGGCGTCACCGATGACCGATCCGGGCCAACCCAGCGTCGTCGCTGCCGCCGATCCGCGGCCGGCACCCCCGCGCTCGCCGATGTCGTGGGTGCCAACCCTGTACTTCGCCGAAGGGCTGCCGTACTTCACGGTCGCGATGATCGCCGGGCTGATGTACAAGAGCCTGGGCGTCGACAACGCGACGATCGGGCACTACACCGCGCTGCTCGGCTCGGCCTGGGTCTTCAAGCCGCTCTGGAGTCCGTTTCTCGAACTGGCGCCGAACAAGAAGACGATCGTCGTCTTCTTCCAGTTCCTCGGCGCGGTGAGTCTGGCCCTCGTCGCGCTGGCATTGCAGTTGCCGGCGTGGTTCGCGCTGAGCGTCGCTGCGCTCTCGCTGCTGGCCTTCGGATCGGCGACGCACGACATCGCTGCCGACGGGCTGTACATCGCCACACTGAACGGCAAGCAGCAGGCCATGTACGCGGGCTGGCAGGGCGCGTTCTTCAACGCCGGGCGCCTCGCCGCGGCCGGCGGGCTGCTCGTGCTTGCCGGCCGCCTCGAGAAGCTGTGGGCACCGGCCTCGGCGTGGACCGCGATCTTCGCGACCGTCGCCGGGGTGATGGTGCTGCTCGGGCTGTACCACCTCGCCTTCCTGCCCGGCAGTGCGAATGTGCCGCGGCCGGACAAGTCGCTGCGCGGCACCGCGCAGTTGCTGAAGGACGTGCTGCTCGACTTCTTCCGCAAGCCCGGCATCTGGGTCGCGATCCTGTTCATCGTGCTGTTCCGCGCCGGTGAAGGCCAGGTGCAGACGATCGGGCCGCTGTTCCTCCGCGACCCGCGCTCGGCCGGGGGCCTGGGCCTGACGACCGACCAGGTTGGCATCGTGTACGGGACCGCGGGCACGGTCGCGTTCATCGCGGGCAGCGTGCTCGGCGGCTACTTCGCCGCGTGGCTGGGCCTGAAGCGTGCGCTGCCGGCCCTGATCCTCGGGATGAACCTGCCAAACCTGGTCTTCTACTACCTGAGCAGCACGCAGCCGTCGGATCTCGGCACGATCGGCGCCGCGCTCGGCACCGAGATGTTCGGCTACGGCTTCGGCTTTGTCGGCGTGATTCTCTACATCATGCAGGTGGTCGCCAAGGGCAGGTACACGACCGCGCACTACGCGCTCGGCACCGGCGTGATGCAACTCGGCTTCCTGGTCTTCAAGTGGGCCAGCGGCGACATCCAGACGGCGCTCGGCTATCGCTCGTTCTTCCTGTGGGTGCTTCTGTCGGCGATTCCGGTGCTGCTGATGTCGTGGTTCGTCCGTGTGCCGAGCGAGGCGCCGGCCGGCGCGCCGCCGCCCACGGAACCGACGGCGGCATGAAGCGGGCCGCGGCCCTGCTGCTCGCGTTCGGCGCGCTCGGCGCCTCGGCCGCCGAGGAGTCCGAGCTCTTCTTCGACGACTTCAGCGCACCCGACCTCGCGGCGCTGCAGCGGGACGGCTGGATCGTGCGTGACAAGCCCGGTCACCCCGGGATCGACGGCGCGGCCTGGGGGCCGGGCAGCGTCGCGCTTGTCGACGACCCGGCCCGGCCCGGCAACCGCCTGCTGCGCCTCGTCGCGAGCACCGACGGCACGAGCGCCGGCACGACACAGACCCAGGTCTGCCACGCACGCAAATTCTTCGAGGGCACCTACGCGGCGCGGGTGCGCTTCTCGGACACTCCGGTACAGGGCGTCGACGGCGACGTGGTCGTGCAGACCTTCTACGCGGTGAGCCCGCTGAAGTTCGACTTCGATCCCGAGTACAGCGAGCTCGACTGGGAATACCTGCCGAATGGCGGCTGGGGCGACGCGCGAACGCGGCTGTACGGCGTCAGCTGGCAGACGGTGCGGGTCGAGCCCTGGCTCGCGTTCAACCAGCCGCACCAGGAGTTCCGCTCGATGGACGGCTGGCACGTGCTGCTGATGCAGGTCGCCGGTGGCACCACGCACTTGTTCATCGATGGCGCTCTGCGCGCCGAGCATGGCGGGCGCAACTATCCGGTCGTGCCGATGGCGCTGGCCTTCAGTCAGTGGTTCTCGCCCGGCGGCTTGCTGCCGGCGAGCGGCGCGCGCCGCGTCTACGAGCAGGACGTGGACTGGGTCTTCCACGCGCGCGACCGCGTGCTCTCGCCGACGCAGGTGCAGGCGGCGGTCGAGGCGCTGCGCGCCGCCGGCACCGCGCACTCCGACAGCGTGCCGCCCGCCACCCCGGCGCTGGCCAGCCCGTGCGACTTCTGACCCTTCAAGGCGACTCGCTGAGCTCGGCGACCACGTCGTAGGTGTCGCCGCGGTAGATCGACTGCGAGAGTTCGATTGCGCGCCCGTCGCGCAGGTAGCCGAGCCGCTCGACCAGCAGGCCTGCATCGCCGGGCGCGGCCTGCAGCAGCCGGGCCTGCTCGGGGTCGAGCAGCAGCGCGCGCAGTCGCTGCAGCGCCCGCACCGGGCGGTTGCCCTGTTCGCCGAGGGCGTTGTACAGCGAGGTGTCGACGGTTTCGAGCGAGGGCAGGCAACTCGCGACGACGGTCGCGTACTCGATCGCCATCGGCGCGTCGTCAGCGAAGCGCAGGCGGTGAAAACGGTACACCTCCGTGCCCGGGCTGAGCGCGAGCTTGAGCGCCTCTTCCGGCGTCACGGTGCCCTGCGCACGCTTGAGCCAGACGCTGTGCGGCCGGCTGCCGCGGGCGCGCATGTCCTCGGAGAAAGAGGTCAGTTTCGCGAAATTCTTTTCGACCCGACTGCAGACGAAGTTGCCCGAGCCCTGGCGGCTCACCAGCAGGCCTTCCTCCACCAAGCCCTCGATTGCGCGGCGCACCGTGATGCGCGAGACCGCGAAGTCCTCGGCGAGTTGCCGCTCGGAGGGCAGTGCGTCGTCGGGGCCGAGCACCCGGGCGTCGATCGCATCGCGAACGGCGCGCTGGAGTTGCTGGTACAGCGGCTGGGTGTCGTTCGGGTCGAGCGGCTTCAGGAAGGTCGTGTTCATGCGGTCGGCAATGTCGCGGCGGCGAGGTCGGGCAGCACTCGGAGTGTGCCCGAGCCGCCGAGTCGGCCTCGTGACAATACCAATTCAAGCGATCGGACCATACCACCCGGCCCCACTTTGTGGCCCATTCATTGGGTGCTTCTCTGGGGACGCTGACGCGTCCTCAAAAGATTTCTTCACATAAGCGCAAAACGCGATTGCATTTCCGTGACATTGGTAGCATAGTGGCCTCTAGTGGTAGTGTATTGGTACGCAAATTGAATCAGGCTGTTACTTCCCCAGCGGCTGGCGGCGCATTCGGCGGGTGCGCAGCGCGGTCCGACCTTCAATCGGGGCCTTTCGCGAGTGCGCCGGCCCCCCGACACAAAGAGGCTCTCATGAACGTCAAACGGACTCCCATCGCATCGGCGGTTGTGCTGACCCTCGCGGGCGCCGCATTGCCGGTATTCGCGCAGCAAGCTGTCCCCGCGCCTGCCGCCCCGGCCTCGGCCGCTTCGGCGGCGCAGCCCGGGGCACAGAAACTCGACGCCGTCACCGTGACCGGCATTCGCGCGTCCATGGAGCAGTCGCTCAACGTCAAGCGCAACGCCGACTCGCGCGTCGACGTGATCACCGCCGAGGACATCGGCAAGATGCCCGACAAGAACGTCGCCGACTCGCTGCAGCGTGTGCCGGGCGTGACGATCAGTTCGGCCGGCGCGAACGAAGGCGGCTTCGACGAGAACGATCGTGTCAGCATGCGCGGGACCAGCCCGAGCCTGACCCAGACGCTGATCAACGGGCACAACGTCGCGTCGGGCGACTGGTTCGTGCTGAACCAGAGCGGCACCGTCGGGCGCAGCGTCAGCTACACGCTGCTGCCGTCGGAGCTGGTTGGATCGGTCGTGGTCCACAAGAGCTCGCAGGCGAGCGACGTGGAAGGCGGTGTGGTCGGATCGATCGACATCCTGACCCGCAAGCCGCTGGACTTCAAGAAGGCGCTGACCTTCGAGGCCTCGCTGGGGGCCGTGTACGCAAGCCAGCCGAAGAAGACCGACCCGCAGGCGAGCGGCCTGGTCAACTGGAAGAACGACGCGAAGACGGTCGGCGTCCTGGTGCAGGCCTTCTCCGAGACGCGCCACCTGCGTCGCGACGGGCAGGAGTTGCTGGGCTACGAGCAGTTCAAGCCGGACAGCAGCGTGGTTCTGGGCACGAACGGCAACACGCCGCACCCCGACCTTGCCGGCGTGTACTACCCGACGATGATCGGCTCGGCACTGTTCGAGCAGAAGCGTGAGCGCACCGGCGGGCTGATCGACGTGCAGGTCAAGGCAACCGACAACCTGATGCTGGATTTCTCCGGCTTCACGTCGGAACTGAAGGCGGCAAACTACAACCGCAACTACCTGCTGTGGAACACCCACTACATCGCCCAGGGCAACGGGCAGGCACCCGATCCGGGTTACGTGGTGCGCAACAACACGCTGGTCTCCGCCAACTTTGCGCCCGTGGCTGGCACGCAGTACGGCGTCTACGACCAGATCTCGCGGCCCGACGCCAGCGCCAACTCGAACTTCTTCAACTTCGACGCCAAGCTGCGGGTGAACGATCGGCTGTCGCTGTCGAGCAAACTCGGAACCTCGAGCGCCGACGGCAAGACGCCGACGCAGGACGTGGCCGAATGGAACACCGGCGTCGGCAGCGGCGGCGGCTGGGGCTTGAACGGCATCAGCGGCGCGTCGAACTGGAATCTCGGGAGCGCGAACAACGCCAGCCCCGCCGGGGTGCCGCTGGGCTGGATCTTCGGCGACCAGCACATCGACGTGAAGGACAAGGAGAACTGGGCCCAGCTCGACGGCGAATACGCGATCGATGCCGGCGTGCTGCAAAGCCTGAAGTTCGGCGCCCGCTTCAATGACCACAAGCGGACCTCCGGCGGGGTGGTCGGGCAGGGCCCACTGGGCTGCTGCGACTCCACCAACCCGGCGTCGCCCTTCAACCCGGTGAACTTCCCGCAGGGTTTCTCGAACTATCCCAGCAACTTCGGCAGCGGCCTGGGCGGCAGCTTTCCGCGCAACGCCTGGTACTACTCGGCCGATCAGCTGGCGGCGTTCAACGCCAAGTACGCGAACCGGGCCACCGACGGTTCGCGCGAAGACTGGGCCTCCGAGTTCGGCCTGAAGGAGCGCAACGCCGCCACGTATGTGCAAGGTGATCTGCAGGGCCAAGGGTGGCGCGGCAATGTGGGCTTGCGCTTCGTGCGCACCAACGAGCGCGTGACCAACAATATCGCGGCCGCCGCGACCCAGCCGGGCGCGATCACCGCCTCCGCCTTCGGGCCGTTCATC
>Ga0207658_10001315_pt1 | contig 19492 bp, 23 predicted proteins | sample KBSS33metaG_FD_184322 | JGI IMG/M metagenome (GOLD analysis project Ga0207658, IMG submission 184322) | Switchgrass rhizosphere microbial communities from Kellogg Biological Station, Michigan, USA - KBS S3-3 metaG (SPAdes) (version 2) | ecosystem: Host-associated > Plants > Roots > Rhizosphere...
GGGGGGGGGGGGGGGGGGGGTTGGAAGCCATTTGTTTTACAGATGCATACAACAGTTTCTAGATGATGCCTGTGCAATGTTGCAATGTTTGCGACACAGATCAGCTATTTGAAGCGTTTCAAGCTAGCAATGGACGTCTAAAATTGCACAAAGTGTGTACAACTTGTCGTATGTCAAAACGTGACCGAAAGGGTATATTAAAGCGCAAAAAAGCAAGTACCGATGCTTCGCAACATTATTATGCACATCGCAAAACAATCTTGGAACAAAAGAGATTACAATACGAGGAAGAAAAAGCATGGCGATTGCTTTTTGGTGAAGATGCCTTTGAAATTGGGGAAAACCGTATTCCTAAATATTTTAAGCCTGGAAAAAAAAGAAACATCGTAAAAAAATAAAAACGTGTATTAGCACTATGATACCTTGTTTACCAGACCTAATTCCAAAAATGTTAGTACACGCAGCAAATTTCTCGCTTGTAACAATACGCGTTGCATTATAACAACCTAACATAAAAGATATAAAAAAAGACAATGTCCAAAAAATCAAAACCGGTTTGCGTGCTTCGTGCAAGTGCATATGTGTTGGACAAACACGACAACAAATGCAATTTGGAAGATGTAGTTCCAAAAAAAGATTTACCAGAAGCATGGGGCGAACTACATCGCATGGGAGAAGAGGTTATGAATGTGGCTATCGGAGCAAGAACAGAGGATGATATCAAATTTGATATGTTGTGGGAAAAAAACAATTTGTTAGTGATTACTTTTTACGAAGACGATTTTGATTTTGAAGAATTAGTGAGTGTTTTTCATGAGGCTGCTGCCGATACATACCTGGAAGGTGATGCAAATGTTTACAAGGATAAATATCCAATTGCATTTGATGACTTCATTGTTGATTGTGTGTATGATAAAAAGGCAAAACGCAGATTTTTCAAAAATTATTGGACATGGAAAAAACAACCTACAAAGCCCAAAAAGACAGAACGTGTGAAAACATGGGATTTGTATGATGCGGAATTGGATCAGGATGTGGATTTAAGTGGCGATCCAGATGCCATTATACCTCACGCTCGAGAAGTGGTCACTAAAAACCCAATGGTTTGGTTCGATTGGACATCTCCGCCAACCGCAATCTATTCAAAAAACGGATTTTTGGTGGAAGATTTGGTGCATGCTGTGCAAGCAATCATTGTTGCGGAAGCAAAACAGAGAGATGGTGCTGATTTCGATCCTGATAGAGGCATTGGCACCTTTTCGGAAATCAGTCTCAATGTAGATACAAACCATGTCACATTGAGTAAAGTTATGTTCGATTAAATTAATTTTTCGCAAAGTTTTCGTATAACAGAAAAAAATAACCAGTAACATATGGGAAGCTGTTCTGCAAAACGTCAACCTATAGAATGCACCTCTATACCGCATAGTGTGGGCAACTTGCAGAAGATGCACGCAGAATTTGCAATTTAATGCGAATCCGTGTGAGTATAAAAACCCAATATGTACATCTTGTTACGCAACAAATGTTCAAAGAGTACAAGAAGCAGATATGGAATGGATATGCAATCATTGCAAACACCATTTTCGATTTCAAAATGTTGGTTACGAACCAAGTTGTAAGTGTGGCGCAACAGACTGGGAATATTTTATATATTAAAATAAACTAAGTACCATGAACATTAAAGAACCATCCTTTTCATATGATTTAATAGAGGGAATACATAAATTGGATTTTTCATTGCAAACAGTGGATGAGTATCTAAAACATACATATCCTTGGCTTACTGAAAAAGAGCGTTGTGTTCTCAGAGAATTGTTTGCAGATTTTGAACCCGGTGAAAAAGATGCCAAACGTAAACACGCTCGACGTTTGATAGCATATCGGTACTTCCTATCATCGGCAAACCATGCTTTCAAAAAGTATGAGACAAATAAGATTGCAAAAAATGAAACGGTATTTCACTTGAATATGAATAACATACTAGGAGACGGTTTGCAAAAGTTAGTAACAGCGGTCAAAAATTGCATTATTTATTCCGTTCTTTTACAAGAAGGTTCTTTCTGGCGTTTATATGTACGTGGCATATTTAACGCGCTCCAGGAGGAGCAACTAAGATTTGTTCTCGCAATCATCGGGAAATTAAGTGGGTGTGAAAGAAAGGAAGAAATTGTTGCGAAAATGCAAGAGCTTGATGGAAAGACTGTCGCGTACATCAAATCGTTTGGTGGACTGTCAAAAATATCGACTGAACTCGCTCAAAAAGCATTTCAGGTTTTGAGAGAATTAAATATTATATGTGCACATTTTGAAGGGTGCACTGAGAATCCTGATGAAAATGTTGATCAGGTTGTCAGTCAGTTCGCGTTCACACTGAATAATGATCGAGGTTTAATTGAAGTTCTTTCGGAATTACTAGATTCATGGCAGAAAGAAAATGCTGTTTTATGGGAACGTCGTTCGAAAGGCTTGCAATTGTACATCAATGCAAGGAACGGCGAATACGATACCATTGACAAGTTAGAACGTTCCGTTGACAAAACATTGTTCGACCAGGGTTTGAAATCAATTCATATCAATCCGGTAAAAAAACAACTTCTTGATGCGGTGCAATATTATCTCGCAAGGTCACAGCGTGATGGTGAGTCTTTTTGGCTTTTATTTGCCAAAGGGGAATTTGACAACGTACCTGTAGCAGACTTGAATTTCATACTTTCCATCATTGGTCGCGAATCTTCTTCGGGCGATGATTTATGGACTGAACTTGAAGAACGTGTTTATACATACATCCAAAAGTGATTTTATTCATTGTTTAAAGTTTGGGTTGTGTGCAGTCTTCGAAAACAACGCGTGCATACAACTCTGTTTTCGAATTCCGTCCAGTCTGGCTCCAGCTCACGCAACTCTTTGAATTGTGGATCATTAAGACATTCCGCGCACTCTGTCTTGTTACATTCAGTGCATATTTTCATCGTTGTTTTGAGTGCAAGCATTTGACATTCGTCACATGTTTTCTTTGCATCCATATCCTAAGAAAAGGAATAGTACACCATAAAAAAAAGTATGTTCGAAATTTTTATTCACCAACAATGTCGTCCGTTCTGTTTTAACAATATATTAAAAATAGGATCTGAAGTCGAATACTGTATTATTTCTAAATGTTTTAAATTAAGTGCAATCAAACGCTTTTCTGATTGACGTTTTTGAGCACATCGAAGTGATTTTTCATATGCTCGATGTTTCATGTGTACTTTGCGATTATATGATACTTTATCTCTTTTATATGATTTTCCAATCATTCTTTTTAAAAGATTACGATTATCACCACTATATTGACCATGATACTCATTTTGATCGTATTGCATTATTTTTATACTTATTAAAGTAAAGTAATTCACAAAAACGTTTATTTTATTTTTGTAAGTTACTATTTTTTTGTGAATTAGATTTAAACGAGTCCTTAGATTTAGGCGGTGGCTCAAGATATGGAAACAGGAGGTGCAGGCGCGCCAAATCACCGTGATGCCAGTGGGCATGCATGTGACATTCATCACATGTTTTCAAATTTTGTTTTGCCAAAAAAAAGAATACCACCCCATAAAAATGGAAATCATTTGTTGTTTTAACTTTAAAAATAATGTTTAAAACAATAACGAATTCTTTTTTATCATTCCCAGATGGTCGAAGAGGCATGGGAACGTAACTCGGGACTGCGGCTGGTATGCGGTGTATGGTTGTGGAGGAACGAGTACGACGATTATGATACGCATCGAAAGGATTGTGTATTGTGTGAAGATATTGTATTTAAAACGGCATGCGATATTATGTATGATATTATACTGCCATGTGGTGAAGCTTTTATGCGAAGTTTGACTCGTCAGAAATGGGAACATCATCAAGTTGAATGTGTAAAGTGCACACATTCAAAATTTAACGACTTGACATCGCCTACAGATGTAGACTTAAAGCATTTATCAAATATTGCACAATGTATTACCTCTTATAATGCAACTACGAATTATATGACTATGGAGCACTGTAATAGTGGATATGTTCTCCATGAGAAACTTTTACATCATTCATTATGCATCCGCAATCTCACATCCACATATATGTTGTCTTGGAAACGTTGGTACTCTGAATATGCTTTCGAAGCATGTACAATTGCTATGAGTTTGAATCTTTGGAGATGTTTATGGAGAGCGTTACAACTCGGACTAGAACACAAGTTGCAAAATATTGTTGAACATAGTCTTTCTGGTATGCCCACAGGAATTCAGCATACGATCAACAGTTATACATGTACTTCATATGCGCAGATTTTTCAAATCATACCAAATATTTTAGACATATGTGCAAGTAGGACAAAAACTCCCAATCGTCATTATTTGGATAAGCAGATTCTGAAGCAAACGGAAGATGTCATTTTAAAAATAATAAAAGATATCGATTTTCACGAAATAGGTGGTATGTACCAGACATTGTTTCAAGCAATGCCATTGCCAAATGTATCAAGTTTCCCTTGTAAAGCAGTATGGTTTGAACCAAAAACATACGGCACTCCTCTAATACAAGAATCTATTAAAAACATTTACGATGCCTTTAAAAACTGGCAATGGCCACTTATACCTGGTTATGAAACCAGATTTGTTTTTAGTGGACACATGAACATATGTCTGCAGGTAAATGTTCACTACATTCGCGGCCCTAATTTTATTCTTGGCTTTAATGGTTCGCGATTTCCAGAAAATAATACGGCTAGTTTTAATTTTGCGGTTATTGATGGTAAATGCTTTGAGTTCAATGGAGACAAACTTGGCTCGACAATGTATGTGTACAAAGGCAATGATTGGGCCTATGAATTAAAAAACATCCATTTTGAAAATTTGCATGGTCACTACCATTGGAAAGAACTAAGCACACAAAAATTTCCTTGGAGCACATACGAACATACAATGAGACGGAAACTCCATGAAGTTTATTGTCAAGCACTTTCACAATGAATGGTGGTAAAATAAATCTCAAAATCTCGCATACATTCGCCAAATTTCACTTTATGTGTTTGAATGAACGTATCCAAAACTTTTACTGTTTCAACTCGCAAACTTTTTCGTTTGGCAGATACGCAATTGTAACATCTATCTTCTGCGAATCTCCTAAATTTGCGCTGCACAAAATCTGTCATCATTTCCAACGAAAACATAATATACAATTCAGTGATATCCCATTCACCATGCACCGACTCGGCCATAGTGAGCACATACACCATTTTCAAAGATTGGTCAGGAGATGTAATTTTCGTACATCCATTTCTGGCCGTTCCAGATACGCGTGAGCTCTTACACAAGACCAGTCCATCATATCCATGATATGTTCTTGCATCAGCATTGTATGTGGAACTAGAACTTAACTTGACAATGTTACCAATACCATCCATTGGATTAAATTCCCAAAGAGCGTATATATTGGGCGTCTTCTCTTCTTTTTTGGGTTCCATACGAACCTACATGTTTGTTCTCTATGCTCTCTTCTTTATTTGGGAATTGAAAACCGGTGAGAAAAAAAAAGTTCTTTTTATTTTTAAACACAATTTATATTTTCATGTTCTGCGTGCCGCATCGCTTTCACCACAAAGCCAAATCTTTGCAACAATTTTACCTCGAATGCAACATGTTTAATACCACCGAATACAACAAAATCATCGGTTTCATGCGCCAACACTGAACTTATTGCTATTAAATCAACCATTTCTTGTCCTGAGCGTTGGTGTTCTGTGAATAGTTCCCCCATTGTTGCTGCTTCTGATTTTTCAACTGCAAACGCATGTCTTCTGTCAACAAATTCATCTAATTGAGTGTTCCAGATTTTTTTGTCAGTTGGACGGCTCAGTTTGTTTGATTTGTTACGAACATATGTCACGTATGTATCCAAAGCGGAGTTTCGTATTAAGAATGGCATGATGACCCACTCCAATAAAATTTGGCGAAAAAACTCAGCATGGGGATCTTCATTCGTTGCATGAAAATCATGAACATTTACCAACTCATTTACGATTTGCATGGGTGGGAAAAAGTCTTTTCTTGTATCAAAACCAGTTAAGTTTTCATATCCGAGTTCTCGATGTAACATTTCAAACGATGTATCATGTTGTTTCTCCTCTTCTTGGGCTCGTCCCCAAAGAAATGGGTGAATTTCCAGTAACAATTTGCATTTTTGTGATTTAACCCATCGAATAATGGTTTTGAGTATGTGTGTCATGTTTGGATCACATGTTTCACTTTCTTGAGTGTCGTCCTGATTACCATTTTCACATGTGGGCGCTACGTGATGTTCACCTACTAATAAGATGTTTTGATCATTTCGTTTTAACCAAACAATCTCTGCTGCATAGCTTATCTGCTTTGATTTAAATAAACATTGCAATTGTTGAGCCGTTAGTGGCATTTTTTTGTGTGTGTGTATTTATTTCTCTTGTGTTAGGTGGAAACAAATGGAAGCCAAGCTCGACTATCTTGAAAGTCCTGAGTGTTCCATTCAAGAACGTGTGGACGCTGCAAGATGTGCACTTCAAGAATCCAGATTACAAACAGCATGGCAAATTATGTTTTGGACTTTAAAAGCAAAAAACTGGGTTTATTCCATGTGTGATGACAATAAGGACATGTACCAGATGTTGTTACAGGCAAGTCCGTTGCCTAATGTGTCTTATTTTCCATGCAAAGCGAAATGGCTCAAACCCAAAAATTATGGACCGTCCATCCTGTGCGATATAGCACAAACGATGTTCGCAACTCTCAAGGCACACAAATGGTACATTCCTGAGTACGAAGTCGAGTTCGGGTTTTCTGGATGGCTAAAATCGTATGTTACAGTTCATGTGGAAAATATTCGCGGACCTGGCTTTTTGCTTGGTTTCTCTGGTGCACAAGGTCATGTGGAAGACGATTTTGAAAGAAATGATACTAGTGGGTTTAGTTTCATTTACATGGATGGAAAATTCATGCACTTTTATGAAGATAGGTCTAGTCCTTCAATGTGCATATACGACGGTTTCGACTGGCACGCTGAACTCAGGACTATTAATTCAAGTATTTTTATTGCACGCAACCATTGGAAAAAATTAACCAGAGAAGATGCATATGCTGGAGATTGGGAAGCAGAAATGAAAACGAAACTATTCCTGCATTTGAAACATATGCGTGAAAAAGTGCAAACAACTTTATGATGCGTTCGGGAGAAATTAATGCATTGCAAACGATTCAAGAAACAACGGCGATACAGTCCCAAAACAACATTCATTTATTTAAAACAAACACAACATATACTGGTGTGACCTGCGAAAATCTCGAAACACATTTACAAGTTCACGTTCTGGATGTGTTTTTTTGGGCGTTGGCTTTGCAGCAATTGTAGCAAACGTACGCTTTTTGGGCTTTGGCTTTGCATCGAGCTGAATAACTTTTGCTTTTTTCTCTTCCACTTCGCGGACATAATACTCAAAATCGGAATCCTCTCTCAGAGTGTCTTCTGCAATAAAGGGATATTTTTGGATCGCTTTTTTAAAAGTAGGACACCCGGTTGCAATAAAGACTTTCATAAGCCACGTTCTGTATCGATCATACAAAAAATCCGCCAGCCATCACAGCCTAAATATCCAAATTCATTATCGAATTCACAGATATCTTCTCCATAATAATCCGCAAGATCTTTCTGAACATATGCATCCGTCTTTGCAAATGGCATTCCTAAAAAAAATTAAACATAATATATCTAATTCTTCTCATTTTCTGAAAATGAAAAAAAAAATGTGTACTTATGTTTTTTTTGCAGGTTGAAAGAATGGCTGGCAAACATGAGCGTGAGCCAGATGAATACCATAATATTCAGTTGGCATGTGGTGAATGGATTGAATATCCACTAAATTATGATGGATATCACACCGACGAGCAATATGAAGAGCATCGACTAGAATGCCTACTATGTGCAAAAACAAGGAAGCTTGAGAATCACGATGATATTCGCTATGATGTGCTTTTGAGTTGTGGAACACGTGGAATTATTCGTGTTTTAACAGAAGAACAGTACAATCAACATCGAAAAGCTTGTAGGAAATGTGGAGTTTATCCATTTCATTTTTTAAAATCTGTTTTGTGTGAGCTTACAGAACAACTTAAATATATCACCGATTCTCTCAAACTATGTAAAGACGATATGATAAGTATGCTCCATACTCTTATGAATTTGCAAATTCAAGTTGGCAATTCGCAACCTGATTTAATGCACACTATTCAAACCATGTTTAGCACATATTCCCAATTGCTCAACCTGAATGACTACTCGGTGACACAACCAGTTGTAAAATCATGTCAAGTTGGCACATTCGAGGAAAAGCTAGCACAAATTCAAGAACGACTTGCATTGGAAAAAGAAAAAAAATATCGTTTGACTGCAGAGCGCATACTGATACAGGATGCAATTGTAGAGTTGGCTGGTTCAAACGTTTATTCGCTCACCAAAAGGTTGTTTACAGAAAATGACACGTTTAGGTACAATAAGAAAAACACAGTTGTTTGTGTCAACACCACAGCCTTTGAAGAGTTTCACACAGTTACAGAAAAAGACGAAATACTGATTGGATGGAAACACAAATCAACAAAACAACACAATTACTTTCGATGCAATCAAACTTTATGGCGATGTTTTTTGCGAACATTCTTTTTAGTTCAAGAAAAAAATTTTAATCGTGAAGTTGAAAAATGTTTGTTGAAATTTCCAGATGCGCTTATTGCTTTGATGCATGATTTTCTTGTTTTCTCGAGTTTTCAGCTATTGAATTGTTTGTATGAATTCTTTTGCCAGATTCAGACGAGTGTAACGCAAGATATTACCGAATGCGTAAATGAGTATCTCAAAGATTTATTGGTGCAAGACATTTGATCTGGATCTTCTTGGCTGTTAAAATCGCACTATAAATCGGCTTTGTTTGCAGCAATTTAACAATTTCTGAAAAATACGGCTCGACATAAGAACTTGTTCCACCAAAAGGCCCATGGTCACATAACCTCTTGATTTCAGATTCAGCAACATGCTGGTCATCGTCACACACGATCACACCAGTATTCTTCAAACGAAGAAGATTTGCAGCTTCGTCATGGCATCCGGACTCTACATCGCCACATGCGATTTTTCTTGATGCGCGTATAGAAACATTCAATGCATAGGGCTTATTAGAATGAACTTTATAGCCTTTCAACACTTTGCTTTTTTCAGGGTCTTCGCCAAATAAGTAAATAGAAGAGTTTTCATGACGAAATTTGGTCTCTATGGCATCAAACGTCATACCCTTGCCTTGATCGTATAAACGCATAATTTGCATTTGCGCCTCCATCAGCGTAGGGAAATTCATTTATCTAAAGAAAGAGGTCTTGCTCCATACTGATTAATAATTGTGCATACATCGACACAAAAAGGAAGTTCTTCTACTACAAGATCGCGTCGACAAGCTCGATAATGTTCAAGATCCTCTCGTGCACTACGGATCATTGCTTTTAAGATTTGGATCGATGTTCCATCTTTTTTAGATTCTGGTAATTTGAATTGTGACTGTGCCTGCAGAACCCAGTCTTCTGCAGAAACCCAACAGTTTGTAATATCCTTGCTATTCGGTACAGATACAGAAACAAATAAAAACACATCAAGGTCAACAGTTGGAATTATTGCTAGCAAACTTCGGACATGAGCAAGTTCACAACAAATCACTGCGCTTCGCAATGGATTGGAGTTCATATGCATGCACAAATCCATGCGATTGCATAGCACATATGCACCGTCTTGCAACAAGACAAGTTGCAGAGCCGTAATTAACCTTTTTGAAGCTGGATCCAATTGTGGAAATGATGTTGATGCAAGTTGTGAAAAAATATTTAAAGCAGACGGTATTACGTCAAGACGAAAAATATCAGGATGTTTTAGCAGACAATCCATTACCGTACCATTGATACGTTCGTTTTGAAATACACTGTAATATAAGTTTTTGTTTTTTGCATCATCCTGTGCCGAGGTTTTAAGCAATACGGCAAACAAATTTTCAAACACCGATACTTTACATTTTGTATTTGCTGTCCACTCGAATTGAGCCCAATATTCAAACAAACATTTGTCTGTATTGACCGCACCGTAGAGACGACTATTATCCAACGATGTGCCACATTTTTCTGCAAACTCCAGCGCTTCTGGAAATTTGTTCAATATAATGAAATTCTGAAAAATAGCACTGTTTAAACGAACCTGTGCATCTTCATGTTTAGCACGTTTTGAACAGCATGCATCATTCATCTTTGAGAATAGTAGATTTTTTTTTCCTTTCGTAAAACTTACATAATAATTTTTTATTATTAAAAAAAAACAAAAGAGAAGAAAAAAAACTTTTTTTTAGAATACAACAATGGTTGAAATTTGTGCGCATGTACCAATGACCATTCAACGTTATGTTGGACCTGTGACTCCTGCATTGGTTGGGTGGCATGAATGGGTGAAATTTCATTGTGTTGATTGTAATTTGGACTGTTATCGCCAACGTTCTTTGGGACGAATGTACAATAGCAATTGGGAGACATGGATTCCTAAAGATCAAAGCAACGAATTGCAACCTATTGGTACCGCACAACCAATTCCAGGCCAGCAAGCACTTTGTTTTCATGCATTCAAAACAACCACTAGCAAATGCGAGTCATTCTTTGTTGCGGATGCTGTGCAACCTGTTGCTGTGCAACCTGTTGCTGTGCAACCTGTTGCTGTGCAACCTGGTGCAAAAGAAGCAGAGCAAAAGACAAAAGAGCTTCTTGTTGAATCGATGAAAATTGGAGACCTCAAGAAAGCAAAACCAACTGGCAACATGCAAATGAAAGAAGTGGCCACGTTTTCATGCCAAGATTGCAATATGAAATGCACTCGACAACGTGTTGCTGCTCCTGGGAGTCTTGCAAGCACACCATGGGCAAAATGAGTCTGTTTGTTGTTATTGTTGTTGTACATTAAATAATGTCCTTTTTTTAAATAAATAAAAAACACAAAAATGAATTTCCCACGAGCACTCGCGCAACTAATCGGCGAATATACTGCCTTGTGGCAAATAGAACCATGGATAACAGATCACGTTTTTGATATAGTTGATATCGAATCGATCATTAACACACATCTTTGTTCAAACCCAATGGCGATGGATGTTATTGATATAACAAATTTGAATTGGTATATGCTTTGTACCAACCCGGCTGACTGGGCATTGGACCTCATAGAAGCAAATCCAAATATGATTGATTGGTATTGTTTAGCTCGCAATACCAACCAACGCGCCATCGCACTTTTAAAAGCGAATTTGGATAAATTTGATCATGACTGCTGGGAAATGCTCTCAAGCAATTTTAGAGCTATAGAGCTTCTTCGCGCACATCCTAAACTCGTTGATCATGCATATGTTATGTGGAATCCTAATGCCAGAGAGTTGATCAAAGACTTAAAAATACCGATTTTTATTGGTTCACTTACTGTAAATCCTGCTGACTGGGCCGTGGATATACTGTTGTCGCCCAATACTGCAATTGAAAATACATATAGTCTTGGATGCAATACAAACCCGCGTATGGTAGCATATTTACTCGCAAATCCACATCTAGTAGTCTGGAAGACGATTTCGCGAAACTATGAAGCTATCCATCATCTGCGTGCAAATCCAGACAACATACACATTAGTATATATGCCAATTCTGCGATATTTCATCCAGTTGTTCCAACAGGATTGGTGGCGCTATTGTTGGGCATGCGTGCTTAAAAAAATAAACAAAATAAACAAAACAAATAATGGAGGCTAAATCATTGCCAGCGATAGGAAGCCATGATTACAGGGCATATGTAGGACCACCAGAAAAATATGATCTTGTTGCCGCCATGCAATTTCGTTTATTAACTCTTTTGGGTTTAAGAGACACTCATTGTTTATTAGATATAGGTGCAGGTTCCTTGAGAGCAGGTCGATTATTTATACCGTATCTTAAACGGGAACGATATTTTGCAACTGAACCAAATAAATGGTTAGTTGAAGATGGAATTAAAAACGAACTTGGGAATGATATGATTCTACTCAAAAACCCACAGTTTGCATTTATTGATGATTTTACCATTCCATTTGGAGCTCAGAAATTTGATTATATTTTAGCACAGTCTATTTTATCTCACACAGGTCCTGTTCAATTTAATACACTCTTGCAAAGTGTCAAGCACGCTCTTGCACCAAATGGTATTTTTGTAGCTACGTTTTTAAAATCTGCAAATGTTGACAACACGAAAGAAGGCTGGGCATATCCAGGATGTGTTGCATACACTTGGTTAAAAGTTGTTCAATGGGCTGCAAACAATGAACTTATGGCAACACAGATATCGTTTCGACATCCCAATGGACAAACATGGAGCTTGTTTGCACATACAAATGCAGTTTTGGACAGTTTTGTTACAACTCTATCAAGCAATCAATAAATTATTCTTCAGTTGCAAAAAAAGGATGAATGAAAAAAAACTCGAAATTACGCAAACGGATCTAGACATCTGTATCCGTGTGTTGGAAACTATTATTCAGCAGCCTGGTATTGCAACATCAAACCAAACATACAAAAGATTGTTGCAAAAAAATCGCCAACTCGCTGGAGATATTCGTAAAGATCGCAAAAAACGCAAAACCGAAACACAACAACCAACCAACATAGAATCACGAGATATTCGATCGCATTGTTATATATGTCGCTTAAATTATGACACTGCACATCATTTTTATCAATACATGTGTGAGGAATGTGGTGAATTTAATATGGTAAAACGCATGCAAACTGCAAATTTAACAAATAAAGTTGCCATTGTGACAGGTGCGCGGATTAAAATTGGATTTCAAACTGCATTAAAATTATTACGTGCAGGCTGTTTTGTAATTGCAACCTCTCGCTTTCCGGTGGATGCATTGGAACGATATACTGCAGAACCAGATTTCGAAAATTGGTCAGATAGATTACTTATTTTGAAAGCAGATTTTATTAGTCGTGTATCCGTTGAGTCACTATGCAAGACGATCGAAACACAATTTCAACATATTGATTTTTTAATAAATAACGCAGCTCAGACGGTTTTTCGCACCGATGATTTTTATGCAGAAGTGCTTGCAAAAGAACCTCAACAATTACTAACATGCAATGACGTTAAAGCAATAACATACGAAGAACAAGTTGTGAAAGTGTATGATAAACACAACCAACCTTTGGATTTACGCAAAACAAATTCATGGGTTGCAACCTTGGAAAATGTATCTATCGATGAATTGTTGCAAGTGCAGATTATTAATTGCACTGTGCCTTTTTTATTGATTCAACGTTTAACACCTTTAATGGCTCGTACAAACAGCAATCAAGATTGTGGATTTATAATCAATGTTAGTGCGATGGAAGGCGTATTTGATCAACCTAATAAGAGTTCCCGTCATCCACATACAAATATTGCAAAAGCTGGGCTTAATATGCAGGTTAGAACATGTGGCAAAGCCTACTTAAAAAATCATGGTATCGCTTTTAACGCAGTTGACACAGGCTTTGTAACAAACGAATTTCCACTTGGCCATGAATATTATCAAGAACAAACACCATTGGATGAAGTCGACGGCAGTGCACGTGTGCTCGATCCTATCTTCATGGCTGTAAACACAGGATGCATAACAACTGGCGTGTTTTTTAAAGACTATGAAATTGCAAATTGGTAGAAATAAATTTTCAAAGCAACGAATTTATTGCATTGGACATGCATGAAGTTTTTGGCTTAAATAATTAACCAATGGTATATTAATGCACATGAATTAAAGAATCAAGCGGTCATGGGTACTTACTTCGTTTCATATGTGCTGTCTTTATTTTCTAAAAATTCAGCTATGGGCTCAACTGTGAACTCAAAAACAAACAAAATATCGTAGTGCATTTAAATTCTTGTACTGAATTTCTCTATGGTATCTTAGATGTTTTTTTTTGTGCTCAAAATAAAATTATTGCACATAATAAAGCTCAAAAAAGGAAAAAAAAAAGATATGATTAGATTTGAAAAGGAAATATGAAGCGCAGAGCAGAGTCTGTTGACATTCACTTCACGAATATAGATGGAGATGTGGCAGAGTGCAACAAACATAAAGATAATGGCAACAGCACTGATGAGGAGGCCGACATACAATAAAAAGAACAAAAGGCTAAACAAAAGGAAAATGCGTGTTTATTTATCTGCAGGACCAACGCGGTCGCGAAAATGGGGTCATCATATTGTAACAAAGGATGCTGCAGCTACAGTATTACTTTCGTTAAACAAACATATCACCATTGTGACATCTGGCTCGGCAGACTATATTGTTGTTCCAAATGATGTACAACGCCCAACAAAGACTGCCCTGCAAACTGGGGGCAAGATATACAAATTCAATGATTTTATAGACAGACTTAAACAACATACGACATCGTTCAGAAAAGAATCCTTGTTAAAACGACGAAAACAACCCTCTTTGAAAAAGTCTTTGACTAAGCTTTATCAAGATATTGACACACTGTCTGACGAAATTACAATATATTTAAAAACATCTGAAGTACCAGTACAGTCACAAAAAAAACCAAGTACAGTCCAGAGAGAATATCTGAACGTTGACGATATGATTACATTATTTCTCCAACCACCAGAAAAAAATTATCCCACCTCCTCTGTACCCATCCCAAACCAATCTCTTGTTAATGCAGTTGAAGCAAAACATCTGCAAGAAATCGACGCAAAGCATGCACAACGTTTGCAAGAAATCGAGGCGAAACCTTTAAATGATATCGAGTCCAGACGTCAAGAAGCCGCAACAAAGCATTTACAAGATGTCGAAGCAACACGTCTACAGAACATCGAAGCAGCAAAACGTCTGCAAGATATTGAAGCAAAACGTCTACAAGATCTTGAAGCAAAACGTCTACAAAATGTCGAAGTAAAACGTCTCCAAGATGTTGAAGCAAAACGTCTCCAAGATGTCGAAGTAAAACGTCTGCAAGATGTTCAAGCAAAACGTCTACAAGATATTGAAGCAAAACGTCTACAAGATGTTGAAGCAAAACGTCTACAAGATGTTGAAGCAAAACGTCTACAAGAAGCTGAAACAAAACGTCTCCAGGACATCGAAACGAGACGTTTGCAACAGGAAGCTGAAACAAAACGTCTCCAAGACATCGGAATGAGACGTTTGCAACGAGAAACCGAAACGAAACGTCTTCAAGACATCGAAACGAAACGTCTTCAAGACATCGAAACGAAACGTCTTCAAGACATCGAAACGAAACGTCTTCAAGACATCAAAACGAGACGTTTGCAACAAGAAACCGAAACAAAACGTCTCCAAGATATCGAAACCAGACGTTTACAACAGGAAGCTGAAACAATACGTCTACAAGATATTGAAACAAAACGTCTACAGGACATCGAAACAAAACGTTTGCAGGATATTGAGACAAAACGTTTACAAGATATCGAAACCAGACGTTTACAACAGGATATCGAAACAAAACGTTTACAAGACATCGAAACAAAGCGTTTACAGGATATTGAAACTAGGCGTTTGCAACAAGAAGCCGAAGCAAAACGTGTCCAACAGGATATCGAAACAAAACGTTTACAAGACATCGAAACAAAGCGTCTACAGGATATTGAAACTAGGCGTTTGCAACAAGAAGCCGAAGCAAAACGTTTCCAACAAGTTACTGAACAGTTACAAAAAGAAGCGCTTCGACAAGAAGCCGAGGCAAAGCGCTTAGAAGAAATCGAAAAAACACGTTTGCAAAACATCAAAACCAAATCTTCACAACAGCCGTTTGAAACAACTCTAACTCCTATTCTACCGCCGTTGCCAGGTACCAATCGAAAGCTTTTTCAGGCCCGAGACGCCTTTTCACGCCTAAACGATGAGACGGCGTACGATACAACATCTGGAAACATCTATTCACTGGGATATCTTGCCGTTCTACTAACTTTTAACGAGCGCGGAAAAAGTAGGTATTATTATACGGGTGAAGAAGACGCTCTAAAAACATCTTTAAATTCTGGATTTATTACCCTTCCATCCAAAGAGTCCCAAAAAACAGCATTGCGTGAATTATATGAATTAATTGCGATATTTCGTGAAACACCAGCATTTGAACAAGTTGTGATATGGCCGGTATTAAATACGCTCATTGAAAACTATTATGGCGCAGTGATGGATCCAGCGCGATCAAGCGGAGACATATTTCAGGATATTGTAAATGATACAATGTGGACTGTTATTTTGGAAATGAAACATTATGCATCGGAAACTATCGATATCAATCGCGTATTGGTACCTGTTTTTAACAAATTATCACAGGATATTATTCATTCGGAGTGCCTTACCACAATACCAGAGAAAAATGCATCGGAATATCTCTTGCGATGGGAACGAATTACTAATGGAATCCTTAAACGAATTTGGTTTTCCTCCAAAGAGCCGGATGAAATTAAGAAAATACGAATTCTATTGCGGTTTTTTCCAACTCCATATACATTTCAACAAAGTGTATTGCCTCTGTTATATGCTACACCGGAATGTAAAACGTTTAATGCTAGCAATTTCATGAGCAATGTAAGTGAACCGCCGGACGGATGTGGCTGCACTTGTGCATGCAGCACACGTTTGGGATTGATGTTTGCGAATGAAACTGGATTATTGGGTATAAAAATCCATCAAGTATTTGGTAATGAGCCTGGTAAAGAGCATACTTATCTTGCTGTTGGTGATCGCATTAAGGATTGGGTTGATCACAAAGTGACTGTTATTGAAACCACGGCACGGAGTGCGCAAGATTTCGGTGAACAATGTAAACAACCATTAATCTTATTACGAAAAGCTCAGCAGACAAATTATTTTGCAGAGGATTATTTAGTCCCCGATATTCATGAATATTATCTTTTTGATTCTTTCAAATTGGTAAATGGTATTAACTCGAGCGAATCCAAACAATGGATCACAGATTTTGTTATTGCAAGATCAACAAATATCTTTGGATTGGACAAATTTTTAAATAGGCTTGCGTTTCATGCGAACGACGTATATGTTAGTTTGGAAAAGAGTGACGCATTACACCAGCAACTTGAGCGGCTCCTGGATGCAGAATTACAAGATTCATCGCTTCCAAACTTAGGACTTAGTATTCCAACAAGGATTCCCGATATTATTGAAATATATCTTGAAAAGGAATATTCTACACACACAGCTACAAAGATTGACAAACTGCTTCAGTTTCTTGCACAACACGGTAGAACATTTCCCAGGAATGTGGAAGTTCGGGATTTTTTTACGCAACATCGAAAACTTAAAAATTAAACATCGAAGAAGAGTGTTTTTGTTTTATTTAATTAATTAAAAATTTGCAGTTGGTATAGCAATTGTTCGTATGCAGAAAATGATATGTCATAGCAGCCTGTGCGTCCTCCCAATTTTAATCCAACACATATTTTTTTTTATTTGGCATAGTTTGGAAATGTTTGGTGAAAATTTTCCTATGCCTTCAATGCATAAAGATCTTGTGAAAATTTGTCATTGGCCACGCGGCGCAGGTGTTGACATAAAGATAATGAAATATCATCTTTTGTTAGCAAATTAATGTTCGAGGATTGAATAAGGCGAACAATTTCTTTTGCGTCGTGATTCCTTCGAGCTTCGTTGATTTCGTCGAGCATACTTTCTCGCGTTGCCATGCTTTGTTTTAACAAATTATTTCTTTTTCTTCTATTGGTGTGTGTTTTAATTTAATTTTACAAAACAAAGTCGTACAGACAGTTACTCTTCCGTGCTGTTTTGTAATTCGTCGTTACCATCAAAGTCTATTAATAACGTTTTCCTACATGCTTGTTTTTCCCAGATATAAAGCGTTCTTTTTGCTTCGGTGTTGCACGAACTCCAGATTTCCATGCATGTGTTGCTCTTGAAGTTAGTTTTGGCACAGACAGACGATACTGTGTCCAACCATCATAATCACATAAAAGATGCCGTTCTGTATGAGCACAGTCTATAAAATACTGCTTAAAATCGCATCCACCACATGCTAAAACCTCTGGTTGATCTGCTTGCTCTTCAAACGTAAGAGTCTGTAGGATAAAAAAATCTGAATCACAGCTTCCAGCAATTTCAAAATAACAAGGAATGGTATTAATAGATGGAAGAAGCCGCAAATTTGCTGTCTTTGCCAATCCAAGAGCCTTTTTATACTTTCGCTTTGTTTGTCTTTGCAAATCCATAATACTAACACAAAAAAAATATATGTATATCTTTTCAAATTTTTTTTTGTTTTAGATCAAATGATGGCGCAAGACAAAGTTATCACACTGGATGTTGGCGGAACCATTTTTCGCAGTACAGCTGCCACATTATTAAGTCACAAACCCAAAGATGCTGAAAGTTATTTTTCTGCTCTGCTTTCCACTGGTTCTGCAAATTCTTTTTTCATTGATCGAGATCCTGAGTATTTTCGCGTGGTTCTCAACTATCTCCGAGATGGCAATGTATGGCAATCTGGATTGTGTATGAGGCGGTTAAAGCTGGAGTTTTCATATTATGGTCTACTATTTCCACAAGAATTTGAAATCAAGTCTGTAGCGTTGGAGAAATGGATGAGTGGCACACCAGGTGAGATTCGTATTATTACAGTAACCGCATGTGACGGAGGCAATATCACCACAAAATCAGGAACAGAAAAAATCTATGCAAAATCAGGTTCATGGGAAATGCCATTCGAATCGCTAGAACAACATCTAGCGGGAAAATCAGCAGATATGGTATTATTATCAATTATGGGATCATTTGGATGGAATCTGAAAAATGTTCAACTCATCGACTATACATCGCGCTATTATTTACAATTTAACTTATGAAAAAAACAAAAGAATTTTTAAAAAAAATGCTACCAGTATGGTTCATTGTTTTGTTTGTGTTATTAATGGTTGGGTTTTTGATTTGGTTAATCATCATAACCGTGAAAATTTATTCAAGTTCAACAACTACGACACTTAGCACATCAACACCACAGACAGGAACTGAATTTATACCGGCATCTGCGCATGCATCATTGCCACAATTTACTATTACATCCCTTTCTATAGCAGATCCAAAATCTGGTGTAACTGCAGTTACTTTACAAGCCCGAACAACCGTGCAGTTTAGTATTGGAACGCCTATTGACAGTGTTTTTGGGTTTCGTATACGTGTTCCAGAAAACTTAGTACAACCTTCCACATCAGACCAAAATCTTCATTTTCTCGGCAATGCTGCCTGGTCAAGTGCGTTAAGTACCATCTCTGTTCCGGCCGCCACATTGATTAGTGTTGCACAACCAATTGGTGCACCATCGCCGTCCTTTGATTTACGATTTCGTGTTAGTAA
>Ga0207658_10001327_pt1 | contig 19385 bp, 22 predicted proteins | sample KBSS33metaG_FD_184322 | JGI IMG/M metagenome (GOLD analysis project Ga0207658, IMG submission 184322) | Switchgrass rhizosphere microbial communities from Kellogg Biological Station, Michigan, USA - KBS S3-3 metaG (SPAdes) (version 2) | ecosystem: Host-associated > Plants > Roots > Rhizosphere...
GAGCCGCAGCCGCCCCTCGGCCAAAGCGGCATAAAGAACTGTCGAGGGCCTTGCGCCTGCGAGCAACGCGCTGCTATAGGCCCGCTCGCGTCTGAAGGCGCTGCTCCCCGGTAGCTCAGCGGTAGAGCAACCGGCTGTTAACCGGTTGGTCGCTGGTTCGAATCCGGCCCGGGGAGCCATTTGTTTCAAGCACTTAAAGGAAAATCCATTCTTCCGCATGGCGCGGTGGGTGCTCCCCGGGTGTTCCGACGCTGACAATTCCGTCGGCATTTTAGTCCGACGCGGGTGAATCGTTCGCCATCATTCGCTCCCAAACCAGGATTTCTGGTGCAGGGAGCGGTGCTAGTGATCCGGCTGTTGTCGCTGCATACGAATCTACACACTCTTGCACGTGATAGTAGGGCACAGGCGCAAAGCTCGCGATCATACGGGAGCATCAAAGGTCAACACCATGGCTCGCGATGACCCATCCATGTCCGTGCCAATCCTTCACTGACAAGCTGGTCGCCAAGAGAATGTCCCTTCCGGGTCACGATGCGCAACTTCCGGCCGTAACGGCCCTCATCCCGATCCGGCAGAGATTCCAGGACAACCGGGCCTTGGTTGAGCAGATCGTGCAGGCGGACGGTTGCACGCTCCCCAAAATCAGCTTCATAGGGGCAGTGAGGAGGGTGGGTCTCGGGGGCATCAATATCCGCCACCCTGATCTTCACCCCTTCCATCCAGAAAGTATCTTCGTCGACAACGCAGTCCAACCGCCACCTGTACAGCAGTAGCTGAATGACAGCGATTTAGCGGTTCCGCCCACCTCGTCAGCTTTCGAGGCATCTGCAGTTCGCACAGTGCTTCGCGCATGCGGGCTAGCCTTTCGGACTTCGCCAAGATCGTCGAAGTGCTCGATGCGGCGTCCGCGAGCTTCGTCTCGATCACCCAGTCGTTCAATACCACGACGAGCATGGGCAGGCTAAAGTCACTTTGGGAACTCGGGGAAAAGGCGCACCATTTGTCCCGCCCAACAGACTGTAAGCGAGCCGTCATCATGCAGGTATGCTGATGGATCGCTCCACAAGCCAAGCCCGTATGCCACCATCACCTTATCCCCAATGTGCAAGCATTGCTGGCCTTCCGGTGTCTCGCCGTACCGTAGCGGACGACCGACAAATTGTTCGATCACAGCGATTGCATTTGGATTTGCTTCACCCATTAAATTGTTCCGCTTCAAACTTGCGAATGGGCGTAACCTTTGCGCTAGCCGAGCTGTCGCTGTCGCGAAAGGCTGTCCAACCAGTTCCGTTGCGCGCTTCCCGGGTGCTTGTACGTAGGAGAAATTGGGGGCTTTCCACGCTAGACGGTCATCTCTTTTTTTTAAGCAATCAATTCATGAGCGTGACGGCTCGTCCGATTGGGTGTCCTCGTCTCACTAGCACGTAACCTGCCCTTCCCCCGAGCGTTTGCCATGTTTCTGCCGGGCTACGGAATGTCCGGATTTCATCGCCCGGCACGTACCGCTCTGCGATGTCTACTAATTCCCGCGTTAGCCTATCAAAACCACGCGCGAGCACATCTTCGGTAAGCGCCTCATCGACAAACTGATCGTACGATAGCGAGTCAATCGTCCAGTCCGACGAGGGCCATTGGGGAGTTGTTTTAAGTTTGGTGAGTTCGGTCATTGCCGACCGTTCGGCATGATCAGCTAGGCGGCCGATGAAGGCATCTCCCAATGCTAAATACTCCGGATCCACCTCAGCGAGGATGCCTTTAACAGCGAGGTGTCGAGCGTGCTCAGGAGTGCCGGCAGCTAATATCTGTTCGGTCGGTAACGGGCACACTCTTGCCCACGCCGCTGGTCGGGACATCCCGCCATCTTCGAGCCAAAGTGCGTTAAGGATCTTGGTAAGGAGCCGGCCTTCAGGTGAGGCCCAGAGGTCGAAAATAATCCATCGGTTTGGTGCCGGCAAGCTTTTGATACGCTTATCAATTTTGCGCCTAAGCTCGATCATCCTTATCAACGTGGTTTCGGGACGATCATCCTCTGCGGCAAGGCGCACCCTTCGCCTGCGCCGCGGCAACCAAAGTAGCGCGATTAAAGCGCCGCAGATAATGCCGATCGATCCATACCAGCCTAACATTTTCCGTGACACAAACTTTCGGGCTACCGATCGCCTTCCACTGGGGGATAAGGGACCGGATGAGAGTACTCAACGTATCCAGCTTCTAGCCAAGCATTAGGATCGCATGATTTCTTTGTGTTCTCGAATCCGCATTTGTAGTTCGTACTCGCGTTCTCGGTAAGGTGATCTTTCTGGAATGCCGAGAAGTCGTGCCGCATCTGCAAGACGCGTGTGTTGTTCTTCAAGCGAGGCCAGAAACCAATCAGGATCAGTTTTTGGCTTTTTAGTCATGCTGTTATCCTCAGCAAAGCTACGCCCATCATCACCGCAGCGCCAAAAGTAGAAAAGAAGTTCAGCACCGTGAGCTTATCGCTAACTGCGGCAATTTCGCTCGCTCTGAAATCGAAGAAGTCCCCGCGGAAGCCGAGTCGCCGTTTAGCTGCTTCGGTTGCTTGGTTGTGCATGATGCCCCACGTCCAAAGCGATATCAGGGCAAATGCCGCCGCTACGCAACCCAGCCAAAAAGCGTCTCCGGTGAAGAGAAGCCATGCGGCACCCGCGCCAATGGCCGGACCAAGAAACCCCATGCGTGTGACTCGCTCAATATCCGTAAGCCGACCTACTTCACCCCAAGTTGGGGTTAAAATCAAGCCGACAGATTTCCGAGAGAGGCAAACGGAATTCTGCGTTGGCAAAGGGCATTCAGGATGAGCGATACCGTGCGTTGATCACAGCGATGATTGACGCTCGCAATCGGATGGGTTTGAGCCAGGCCACGTTCGCCTCAAGGTTGAGAAAGCGTCAGCAGTTCATATCGAAATATGAGACTGGCGAGCGGCGACTAGACGTGGTGGAATTTATAGATGTTGCAGTCGCTCTAGGGCTGGATCCCTTCGAAACGCTCCGCCGTTTGGTGAAGCCAAGCCAACCTGACGCCAATATGAAGAAGTAGCCCACCTACGATCCACCGCCGATTTCATTTTGGTTCAACCATGAAGCGTACAACCTGCATCGAACACGCTGCCGCACGGGCAGTGACGCAGGCCATCTTCGGGACACCCGTACGCCCATGTTCCCAACCCGTCAGACCATATGCGAGAGCGAGCTGCGTAGTGGGACGACAACAGCGAATCCGCGCACCGAATTGCAGCCCGGACATAATAGCGACACGTTTATGACGGCCGTCACGTTGCGGCACCGATCGGTCTCATCCAAGATGGGCACGTTGCAGAGATTCGAAGCACCAGTGCATGCTAGAAGCTTTGGTCTTCGCGCGCGTACGCGCGCGTGCACGCGATGGCGAGCATTTTGGTTCGGGAAGGGGTCCGGACCCCCCTCTAACGTCGGTCGCCGATCGTTCTAATCCAGGACGGACACGTCTGCAAAGATCGACCGAGCAATCCACGTTCAAAATCGGTGCCCTCGCGCGTACGCGCGCGGGCGCGAGACCGCTAGGGTTTCGGGTTTGGCAGGGGGTGCGAAGCCCCCTGCCTAACTCGGAATGGTTACGGTCCTTTCGACCATCTGGCGAATGGCTTCTGCACGCGAGATCTTACGAGCGGGCCCTCCTGGTTATTACGTCCCGCTGGGCCTCAGTGACTCTGACGCCCCACATGCGTTGTGACGCCGTAGCAGGCCTACCCATTCTTTTTCGATTATCAGATTTGCCGATGTCTATGTTTTCTGATTATCAAATTATCGGAAATTTGCCTGGATCCAATGGGTTAAAAAGGGAGGGGTGTCGGCACCCCGTCCTGATCAAGCACACAGGGGTTGGAGCCTCCGTCTCGCTCAAATCACCATCGGCTCGGGACGGCGCCGCTCGGGGCTTTGTCGTCTCCCTTAGCTGCCGGGCAGCAAGGCGCCTTATAAACGGTCATTCTCGGCGGATGCTCCGGATACCGAAAGCGGCCGGTCGGCTTCCTCGTCCTAGGGGCGGCTATGGGGGTGGTTTGCCGAACGGCCGGTTTTAGCGCCGCCGAAGTAGATAGCTGCCGCTGCTCGCAGCCGACCTACGCGGCGGCTAAGGCGCTATAATCACATACCGTACAATCCCTACCGGAATTTCACCTCAGCCAAAATTAACCGCCTCTTCGACTAACTTTCTCTAGCTGAAGCGACCGCAATCGGTGGGGAGGACGAATTTTTCTGAGCTCCGCGCCGAACCGGCTCACACCGCACAGCTAGGGGTAATATCTATGAAGAACATCGTTCGCTTCGGCGCCGCCGCCTTCATCGCGGCCCTCACCACGCCCGCCTTCGCGACGGACGCCACCTCGTCCCTCGACGTCAATGCCACCGTGACGGCGAACTGCACCGTCTCGACCACCGCCGTCGCCTTCGGCAATGTCGACGTCACGTCGGGCCAGGCCGCCGAGGGAACCGGGAGCGTAATCGTCACCTGCACGAACGGAACCGCCTGGAGCGCGGCGGCAGATGCGGGCGCCGGCACGGGTGCCGACCTCACCCATCGCAAGATGGCAAACGGCGCGAACCTGTTGGGCTACAGCCTGTTCACGGACTCGTCGCGCACCCAGTTGTGGGGTGACGGCGTCGAGGGCGCGACGTCGCTCTTCTCCGGCACGGGCACCGGCTCGGCACAGACCAAGACGGTCTACGGGCTCATCCCAGCCGGGCAAACCGGCGTTCCTGCCGGCGACTATGCCGACGCTGTCCAGGTCACCGTCTCCTACTGATCAGTAAGATGATAACGATCACATCCTTGGAGGGCGGCCGCCGTGCGGCGGCTGCCCTCATCCTCGCGGTCCCTGCGGCGACAGCGAGCCCAGTCGGAGCGAGCGCGTTTCGGATCGATCCCGTCTCCGTCGCAGTGGCACCCGACAAGGGTTCAGCCGAGCTGAGGCTTGAGAATGCGGACGCCAAGCCGGTCGCGGTGCGAGTGACGGCACTGCGCTGGACCCAGGCGGACGGCCGTGACCGGACGGAGCCGACGCGCGACCTCGTCGTGTCGCCGCCGATCTTTACCGTCGCGCCCGGCGCGCGGCAACTGATCCGCGTCGGCTTTCGCAGCCGCATTCCTGGTGCAGCCTACCGGCTTGTCGTCGAGGAGATACCCGGACCCAAGGCGCCGGGCACCGGGATCAGCGTCCTGCTGAAGCTCGATCTCCCGTTCTACGTGATCGCCGACCGCGGCGCACTCGCGACGCTCAGTTGGGTCGCTCGGCGCGGAACCGACGGCACCTTGATTGCAGAGGGCCGGAACACTGGTACGCTGCACGCACAGATCCTTGCGGTCGAGGCGCGGAACGCCGCCGGGCAAGCGGTCGGCCTAAGCCAGAGAATGGGCGTCGTGCTCCCCTCGAGCACTCGGACCTGGACGCTGGGCCGATGGACGGCGCTGCCGGCGGAGGTCGTCGTGCGGACGGCTCAGGGAGAAATCCACGTACCGGTCCGTGTGGCTCTTTAGCCTTGCAGCATCGGCAGCGGTGACTGCGGCCGCCACGCCCTGCGGATCGACGGAGATGGTGCTGGAGCTGCGGGTCAACGGCATGCCCGTCGGGCCCGCCATGGTGGTCACACGCGGTGCAGACGGCGCCTTCTGCGTGCCGGCGGCTCCTCTTGAGGCGCTCCGGGTGTGGACCGAGCGGCTCCATACAATGACGATTGAGGGACAGCGCTGGATACGGCTCGCTCCAGCGACCGGGGTAGGCGTCGCCTATGATCCCGCCTCGCAGCGGCTCGACGTGGTTCTGCCGCCGTCCGCATTTCGAGAGACCCGAATCACAGTGACCGCGCCGGCTGCTTCTCCGATGACCAGCTCGGGTGCCAGCACGTTCCTCAATTACGACCTTGAAGCGGTCGCCGGAAGCGGGAGCGGCCCGGCGGCGAGCGGCGCGTTCGAAATGGGCATCTCCGCCGGGTCGGTTCTCGCCCAAGGCACGGCGACCGCCGGCGTCTCCGGCGCCGGCGCCCGCGCTCTGCGACTCGATACCAGTCTGACCTGGGATGACCCCAGACATATGCGCTCGCTACGCCTCGGCGACACGATCACGCGCGGCGGTTTCGGCGCGACCCCGCTGCGCATCGGCGGACTCCAGTTCACACGCAGCTTCGAGGTCCAGCCGGGATTCCTCACCGGACCAGTGCCGACCCTCGCGGGCAGCGCCGCACTCCAGTCCGTAGCGGATCTCTACGTCAACGGCGCTCTCAACGCGTCGAAGGAGGTACAGCCCGGGGCCTTCACCTTCACCGGCTTCCCGATCGTCACAGGAGCAGGGACCGTCGAGATGGTCGTGCGCGACGCGTTGGGCCGCGAGACTGTGGTCCGCCAAGCATACTATGCAGCTCCGAGCCTGCTTCGGCCGCGCCTTTCAGACTTCAGCTACGAGATGGGCTTCCTGCGCCGCGACTATGGCGCAGCAAGCGCATCCTATGGCCGACTGGTGGCATCCGCGAGCTACCGCCTCGGCGTCACAGACCGTTTTACGGCCGAAGGTCACGCGGCGGCATCCGCCGAAACACAGCAGGCGAGCGCGGGCGCGGATCTCGCTTTGCCGCCGCTAGGCCTCCTCAGCGTCTCCGCCGCCGCGAGCCGTAGCCGCGGAGAGCTCACCGGCCAGAGCTGGAGCATCGGCTTCGAGCATCGCGGGCGCGGCTTCTCGCTCGGCGGCCTGGCACGGCTGACCAGCGACGATTATCGGCAGGTCGGCGACGACGGGCCCCTACCGACTCTCGACCTGGAAGCGTTCGCCGGTCTATCGGAGCGGTGGGGATCGCTCGGCCTCTCCTATTTGCGGCGCGACAGCCGAGACGGGGGGCCCGGCGTGAGCTTCGGGGGGACGAGTGCCTCCTTTCGCATCGGCGGTGTCGGCAGCGTCCATTTGGCAGTTCGCACCGCCTTGCGCGGGCAGCGCGACACTTCCGCGGAGCTTTCCTTCTCCACGCGGCTTGATTCACGCACCAGCGCGTCTGGGGCGGTGGGCATGCGCGACGGCGCCGGCTCGGGCTTTCTTTGGCTTCAGCGCAACGCGCCGGCCGAGGAGGGCTGGGGATATCGGATGCTGGCGACATTGGGGCCTCTGGAGGGCCTCAGCGGCGTCTTGGCAATCAACACCAACTTCGGTCAATACGATGCTGAGGTCAGCTACCGCGATGGCCGAGCCGGGACCCGCATCCGGGCTAGCGGCGGGCTCGGCATAGCGGGCGGTCAAGTGTTCGCGGCGCAGCGTCTGTCGGACGCCTTCGCCGTCGTAGATGCGGGCCAGCCGGGCGTTCGGGTATACGCCGACAATCACCTCATCGGTCGCTCCGGCAGCAACGGCCGCGTGGTCGTTACGCACCTGCGCAGCTATGAGGACAACGCCATTCGCCTGGAACTCGCCGACCTCCCCATCGACGCGGAGGTCACCATGGCTGAGACGCGGGTGCGGCCATATGCCCGCCGCGGCCTGGTCGTGAACCTGCGGGCGACGCGCACGCGCTCGACCCTCGTGCGCCTCGAGGTACCAGGCCTCGGTCCGCTCCCTGCCGGAGCAACCGTAACAGTCGGCGGCCACGCCTTCGTTGCCGCGCCGGGTGGGGAGGTGTTCCTCTCCGGCTTGTCGGAGGTAAACCAAGTTGAAGCGAGGTGGCCCGAAGGACGCTGCAAGCTCGAGCTACTCACACCAGCCGGATCAGATCCCCAGCCTGATCTCGGCACCCACACCTGCCGCACGTGAGGAGGGCGCGCGCGCGCGGATGAGGGCTGCCACAATACCGTTTTTTTTGTACCCATCTCCGGCGACATCCAAGTCAAGCTCATCCTCCCCATGCGGTTAAGAAGACTACGTAAGTCTACGGTACCGGCTCGTTCGACAACGTTAATTCGACGTGCTATATGGGAGACCATTATTTGTTGTAAGAGCGAAATGTTTAAAGCTGTTCATGTAATCGAAGAAGATGCCGCGCAGAGAGCCAAGACAAGCTATCATCTATCCAAGCACGGTTACTCTCCAATACCATACGCAAATCTCGATGAGTTCTGCGCATTAAATCATGAACCGATGGGGATCGTCCTGCTGTCCGCCGGGCCCCAGGCTTCGGACCTGCCTGATCAGGTTCGGAAAATCTTATCCGAAGCGCCTGCGCTTCCGGTTCTGATCCTCAGCCACTCGGCTTCCGCCGTTTCCGCGGTTGCAGCCATCAAGGCTGGTGCGACCGATTGTGTCGACGGTTGTTCGCCAGCAGATTTGATCGTCGCGATCCAGAATGCGCTGAGTCAGGACGCATATTGCCGCGGAACCCAGGCACAGCATCAAACAGCGATTGCTCGACTGAACCGGCTCTCGCAACGCGAGCGGCAGGTTCTCCAAGGCCTGGTTGGGGGAATGACCAACAAGCAAATAGCCAGGCATCTCGCGATCAGCCCGAGGACGGTTGAAATGCATCGGGCACACATGCTGAGCGAACTCGAGGCTGCCTCATCCTCAGAGGCAATAAAATTGGCGGCCGTCGCCGGAATGGCCCCCTTGGCCGATGCTGATAACGTCAGCGCGATCGCGCTCGCTCCTACTTACGCGCCCAAGAGGCCCGCGAGGCGGCAGGTGAGGTCGTTTCAAGCTGCCCCACTGGACGCTCTTCTACCCTCCGTTGTCGACGTACTGGAAGGGACGACTGACGGCGTTTTCCTGCTCGACCGGGAAGACCGTCTTACTTACTTCAACAAGACCGCGCTCGAAACGATCGCCAATGGTCGTGATCTTCTTGGCATGGATCTTTGGAGCGCATTCCCGGGCGCACGCGAAACAATTGCCTTTGGGAAGCTGCGCCAAGCTGCCCAGGAGCGAAAACCTCTCCGATTTGAGTTCTTTGAGCCCGATCTGTCGAGATGGTTCGACGTGAGTGTCCGCCCGATTCCAACCGGATTGCAGGTCTTCTTTCGGGATCTCACTAAAGAGCGCCAAGCCCTTGTTGAGGTTCGCCAGAGTGAGGAACGGTTGAGGTTGGCCCTGGAGGCGTCGGGAGACGGCGCGTGGGATTTAGACCTTGTAAGTGGGCATGTTGAAATGTCGCGTCGCTACCTCGGAAAGCTGCATTATGACCAGCAGCGAGTTACCCCTAGCCTCGATTGGGTGAAGTCCCGCATTCATTCGGAAGACCTGCCAATGTTCGAACGGTTGCTTGAAGAGCACCTCTTGGGTCGGACTTCCTCTTTCCAAGCTGAGTACCGGCTTCTTGATGCTATTGGCGAGTGGCGGTGGAATTTGGACCGCGGACGCGTCGTCGATCGCGATGCCGAGACGGGGCAAGCTCGGCGAATGGTCGGCACAGGCATGGACGTTACCAAATTGAAGCAACAGCAACTCGAAGCGGCAGAAGCGCTGCAGCGTCTGGAGCTTGCTCAAACCGGCGCGGGCGCAGGACTCTGGGATTTGAATCTGGATGAAAGGACAGTGCGGTTCTGCGCTACAAGTTTGGCGATGCACGGGATCAACGCTGCCCCCTTCTCCTCAATGCCCGAGCAGTGTTGGGAGAACAGCGTGAACCCCGAAGACCTGCCTTCCACCAGACGGGCACTCGAGGAGGCTCTTGTGACCGGTGGAATATTTCGCGCCAATTATAGAGCGCGGTCGGGTGATGGCGAACGGTGGATATTGGGGCTGGCCCGTGTCGTGCAGTCCTCGCCCGGAGATCCCCGTCGTATGATCGGCCTCAATCTCCAGCTCTCATCTGTACTCTGAGGGAAGCATACACAGGTCGGGGGGATCACAACTCGTTCAGCGGCCCAAAACCTCATGCGGCTCTTAAGGACGCGCCGACCTCCGATGCTCGGACGGGTCGGCCATAGAGGTAGCCCTGGCCGTAAGTGCAGCGTTTTTTAATCAGTATGTTGCGCTGCTGTTCGGTTTCGAGCCCTTCCGCCACCACCTCTATTTGCAGATCCGCTGCTAGGCTGATCACTGCAGACACGATGGCTGATATCTCCGTCTCATCGACCATTCTCTCGATAAAGGACCTGTCGATCTTTACCACATCGACGGGGAAATCTCGAAGATGCGAGAGGGACGAGTAGCCGGTGCCAAAATCGTCCAGCGCAATACGCACGCCTGCGCTGTTCAGCAGCTTCAAGGCTCTCGCAACGAACTCGGAACCGCGCTCGAGGAAAACGTGTTCCGTGACCTCGATTTCGATAAGATGTGTAGGGATATTATTCGTCTGGAGCACCCGCAGCAGCCGCTCTGCATAATCGTCGCGTAAGAATTCCGCAGGCGCAGCGTTGATGGAAATCCGGCCGAACGGGATTTGCTGCGCTATCCACAGATGCATGTCTTTGATGACCCCACGCAACATAAGGTCGCCGATCTTAGACGCGAGTTCATATTCCTTGAACGCTTCCTGCACTGTAGCTGGTGATTGCAAACCTCGTTGCGGATGAACCCAGCGAAGCAAAGCTTCGTAACCGGCGAGACTTCCGGTCCTGAGATTTACCTTCGCCTGATAATGCGGCACAACCGAACTTGCGCAAAGAGCTTCTCGCGCGAGGTTGAGTTGCGAAGCGATCTGCTGAGCTTGTTCCCTTAGGCGCCCATGGAATATGCGCGTACCACCCCGCCCGGACGCCTTGAGAGCATATAAAGCGGTATCCGCGTTGTTGAACAACTCGTTGGCGGACGAGGCCTGGCTCGGAAAAAGAGCCCCGCCGATGCTCGCGCCCGCACTGATCTCCCGACCGCCGACGCGCATCGGAGTCTTGAGCCGCTCAAGAATCATGCTCCCAACACGTTCTAAATTGAACTCGTCTTTGACCCCGTCCAACAATATGGCGAACTCGTCGCCACCGAGACGCGCCACAAAGTCATCCTCCCTAACGCATTGCTTCAGCACGTCGCCGAAAGAACAGAGGAGTTCATCACCCGCGGCGTGACCCAAGGTGTCGTTGATTTGCTTGAACCGATCGAGGTCAAGCAACAGGAGACCAAATGGTTTTTTGGTCCTCATCGTCCGAAGGGCGGCTGCCTGGAGTCGCGCCTGAAACGCATGACGGTTGGCAAGCTTGGTCAGCGTATCATGTTCGCTCGTCCACAAGAGCTGTTCGGCTGTCTGCTTGCTTTCACTTACATCGCGAGCAATGGATAAAAGGCTCGTGACCATCCCGGCGTCATCGATGATCGGCGTAACCATCACGTCCCACCATTGAAAATCATGGTCTGTTGAGCGTCGGGCCGTGAACCGCGCCACTTTCCCTTCACGAGCTTGGGCGAGTGCGCAGAGCGCCACTGCTCGATTCCCCTCGGGCCAGAGGTCACTCCACGACGTGCCAATCGCGGCCTCGGGACAGTCAAGGCCCATCGCCTTGGCGCCCGGGCCGTTCATCAGCTGCAACTCGCCAACCACGCTCATAACCGTGATGCAGTCGGCGCTGGCTTCCAGGATGCTGCGGTGGAGGCACTCACTTCGTTTCAGTGCAGCTTCTGCGGCCATGCGTTCGGTGAGGTCTCTTGAAACTCCGATGATACCTCTGATTTGGCCGTCCGACAGCCACGGTACTTTGACGGTCTGAAACTGGCGCTTCTCGCCGCGGACAGGGATGGTTTCGTCGACTATCACTGGCGCGCGCGATTCAATAACGGCCTGGTCGGCGGCCTCGTAGCCCTGCACCAACTCATCTTCGAAGAGGTCGCTGGTGCGGGATCCTATCTTAATGCCGCAGGCGTCCTGAAGTGCCCTATTGGATAGGATGAAGCGACCGTGGTGGTCCTTCGCAAAGATCAGGTCCTGAACGCTGTCGATGATGGTCGCAAGGAGGGAGCATTGCTGCTCGAGTTCCGCCTGGCGTTGCAGCGCCTCTGCGAGTGTTGGATTGATTGGCGACCCGCTAATTCCGTCGGTCCCCAGGTGCCAGCGGTCAATCATCTCGATCGTTCTCCTACGAACGATCTGCGCCTGATCTCCTAACCTCTGTTTGCGTTCCGATACAGTATTATCGCGACTGTCGCGGCCGTGATTCTACCGTATTTCCGGAACACCCAGCCCTAACATGTCGGGCGCAGTTTACGCTGATAGCACGGGGCATCAACATGTTGAAACGATTGACAAGCTTCCTTTTTGATACCGAGCCGGATCCGGTCGCCGATACCGACAAGCGTCAGCACAAGAGACACTCGGTTCTGCTCCAGGCAACACTGTATCCCATCGATGCCTATTGCGACGCCGTAGTGCATGATCTCTCCATGGGAGGATTGATGGGCGAGGCAGAAATCACATTGGCGGTTGGGCAGGTAGTTCATCTCACGCTTGAGAAAACGACACTTACCGGGGCCGTGCGATGGACGCGGGGGCAGCGGTTCGGCCTGGCGCTAATCGGCCCGAACGAGATCTGGTCCACTCTTTCGGAGCTGGAGCATGGTTATTGCGAAGGTCACCAGCCGCGAGACCGGCGGTTGCGTCTCGAAACGCCCGTTCGGCTGCGAACCGGACGACTGCCTCGCCCCGTCACAATCCGCAACCTCTCGCAGCGGGGGATGCTGCTGGAGGCGGCAGGAACCCTCGAACCCGGGCAGCATGTCCTCGTACACATCAGCAAGCGAGCGTTGATCGCAGGCACCGTTCAATGGTGCAACGGGGCTGGACGGCTTGGTATCTGGTCCGACGAGCCGATTGGCATCCTTTCCATCATGTATTCGGAAGGGTAGCGCCAATGGACCTGCATACAGAAGAAATACTGTACCTTTCAACGAAACCTAACGGCTCGAGCTGGGACAATCCGGTCCGGGTTTCGGGCAAGCGTACATAGCGCCAGAATGGCGAACTTCGGGTCGATTGTTGACCCGCCCGAACGTCAGCTTTTCGCGATCCTGCGTCTGATTCCAGACGGGCAGCAGACGGCCCGTTTGCCGCCGCGATGACGACGCATTGGGGTGGACGCCGAATGTCGGCTCCTGACGAGACTAGACTAGATTGAAGCCAGGTGACGTATGCGATTTCCGGCCAACCTGATCGACTGCCTGATCGACCATGACGCGTTTCGCGTCTGCCGGATCATGCCCGCGCGTGAGTTCATCCGCTATTGCAAGGAACGGGGCATCGATGTCGATCCGGCGCGTTTGCGCCAGTTCGAACGGATCGGCGTGTTTCGGCCGATGCTCCGCGTGTTCCAGCCCGAAATCACCTACAAAATCGAGATGGTCGACCAAGGCTGGCGCTATGCCGGCGAACTCGAGCCGGGTGAGAACTGGGACGGCGAGACGCGTGCCGAGATCGCCGAGTTCAACCCCCGCACGCATGCGGCGCGGGACTGGCGCGAGGAAGGACTGATCTGGTCGCCCGGGCAAGGCGATTGGGAGCACGAAGCGACGATCGACACGCTGCCGCAGCAGCACGAAGCCTATTATTCGCGCTTCCAGATACTGAAGCTCGACCGGGCCGCTACCATGCTGACGATGACCGTCCAGCTTGAATGGGCGACCTCTGCGGACGGGTTGTCCAATGACAAATGGAGCCCGAGGCTGCGGCATAACGCCGGGACCCGGGGACGCCGCGCGGTGGCCGCGCTGAAGAATACGACTGACGAGGACGTGCTGGCGGCGCTGCTCCAGCTCATCGCTAACCGCTTCTTCTACAAGACCCAGAGCGACGGCCGTCAGATGACCATCGGCCATTTCCACGACTGGGATTGGGGCGCCTATGCGCGCGCTTGGAAACCCGATCCGTTCCGTCGGGCCGTTGCACTGGACGAGGAAGAGTCGCGTGGCTTCTACGAGTGGCTCGACATTCGCTGGACTCATGTAGATCCGGTGTCGCGCTGGTACAATCTCACGCGCTTCATCTGCGTCGACAAGCGCAAGCTGCTGAAAGACGGTGCGCTGCACGGCTTGGCGCTACGCGAAATGGCGCAGATGCTTCGCCTGTTTCACCGCGAAGCCTTCGGCAGTGAGCTGCGCCCCTTGGGCGAAGTCGGGGTGCAGATCATCAAGCGGGTGCCCGATATCGATCCCGAAGCAGATCCGATGCGCGCACTGGAGTTCAGCGCGAACGATTTCGGGGTCAACGGCAAGCCACAGCTCGTGCTGTTTGTGGAGGGGGCGACCGAGCAAGCGGTGCTGCCCGTGATCTTCGAACGGCTCTGGGGCGCGCCGGCTTCGCGCTACGGGATCGAAATCGCCAACCTCGGCGGCGTCGACAATGCGGCGGGCGGCAAAGAGGCGCCGTTCAGCGCATTATGGCGCCTCGTCGATTATCTCCATCACCATCAGACGCTGGCCTTCGTGCTGCTCGACAATGAAGGCATGGCCGCGCGCAATATCGGCACCGGTCTGCCTAAAGCCAATTCGGTCCATTCTGTCGATCGCAAGGCAACGCGGCGCGATCATATCAAGCTATGGCGCACATCGTTCGAGTTGGAGAATTTCAGCAATACCGAGATCGCCGAGGCGCTCAACCGAATCGCCGGCCAAAAGCTGTTTGCTCATAGTGATGTGGCGGTTTGCCGGGCGGCCGTGCTGGCGGGGCCGACAAAGGGGCAGAAGCTCCGGACGATCGACCGGCTCTTCGAGGAGCGCATGGGCGGTTTGCTCGACAAGCCGCGACTGGGGATGATTCTGGTCGATATCATGATGTACCCCAAAGCCCGGCGAAAGCCCGGCAATCGCCCGATAACCAAGTTCCTGATGCGGGTCGCGCGCAAGGCGAGCCTCAACTTCCAACCGGTGACGCAGGAGGATTGGGAGAGCAACCAGCGCTCGGGCTATCTGGGGACCTTGCAACCCGCGGCGCGACACGCCCGGCGGCGCCGGATGGACACTCGTCGCCGTCAGCGGCGGCGGGCATCAGGCGGTTGACCAGTGCTGCCGCCTAGAAGTCGTCCCAGACTTCGCGAGCCACCAGAAATGGCGCGATGATGGGACTGACGTCGTCCGATCGCTCGGAGAGGCTCAGGTCTCCAAGCGTACCCTGCGCAACTCTGAACCGCTCACAGGCTTCGATCCTGTCCGCGGCATCGGCGCCTTCGCGTTCAGGATGAAGCCCGTGAAGGGCTCGGGTTATCTCGCGATCCGGCCCACACGAACTTCGCCGCTCGGCTTTGCGGGTGTCGGCAAGCACCACGCCGGTCCAGGTGCCTGTTTACAGTCCACATTTGGCCGCTCGATTACAGAGCGAGAGCCCAATCCACGGGCGGCAGCTTTTGCCTGACCAACACTAAGAGCAGACAGTCGGCAGTTGGCCAAGATCCTGTCCTTAAAGAAAGCCAGCCGGGCTAACGTTGAACGTCAGCTTCTGACAAAAGCCGCCGTTCGACGTGTCGCGCGAACGTCGGGAATGTCCCAATAGCGGCTATTCTCGGCTTTGGCACCTTGCCGAGTCCACGCCCAAAGCTTGGTCTTCGGGCGCACGCGCGCGGGCGCACGCACGCGATGGCAACGGTTTTGATTTCGGAACGGGGTCCCTAACTCCTTCCTAACGTTGCGCGAACACGCCCCGTTCGACCAGCTGGCGAATGGCTTCGGCACGGGAAATCTTGCGAGCATGCGCCCAGCTGGTGATTACGTCCCGCTGAAGCTCGTTGAACCGAACACCCCACATGGGCTGGGAACCCGTAGTGGGCCTACCCCTTCTTTTTTGATTATCAGATTTGCTGCTGTCCATGTTTTCTGATTATCAGGATTTTTACGGGGTGCCTAGATTCAATGGGTTAGTGCAGGCTGGCGTCGTTACCCCCCGTCTTCCTAGCTTAAATGGTGTCAACGGGCGTCTACTCAAACCACGATCCGGTTAGGCCGAATCTTAAGTCAAACGCCTCCAGTATCAGCCGCTGACTGACGAGTTTGGTGCTGGGAAAGGACGGTGTCGCGCAGCCCCGCGTGGCCATACGACGTCATTCCCCCTGAACGGGATGCTAAATGCCGGGAAGTTAGTCTGCACCTTTGCGAGGCTCGCGTTCAGGACCCAGCCGGGTCATACAACGCCACCTGTGATGGGGCCGCTCGATCAAGGTTAAACGGAATCCTGCGAGATGCTCCGCTTGCCGAATCGTTCTTTATTTGTTCTCATATGCGACATGGGTAGTGTCTCAGTTTGAAATTTTCGACAAAATTTCGCTCAACAAATCAATGATGCGATCTTGCGCATTAGCTGTCGCCCTGCTCGCCGATGCGATTTCGTGAAGAATAAAAATTACCCAGAGGACAGCCATCGCAGGCACCCAAACCAAGAGTGCCTGCTCCAGATTGTGTAATTCAAACAAATTCGTTCTCCTTTTTTTTGTAAGGCCCGCGCGCCTTCGGAGCCGGAGCCATCGAATCGATTTTCTCAATGATGTCATCGAATGACCAAAGCCTATCGGTGATTCCCGCCGCCATAGCCGGAGAGACGCGAAGCGACTTATGGATGCGGCAAAAGTTATAGAACGCGAAATAGAGCGCCAGCGCGTGAATGTGGTTGTCGAGCTTCTTTGAAAAGCCGTTGGTCAATCGCGTGAACCGGCGCATGGACATACGCATCGTAAGGTTCTGGCGCTCGACATAGCTGGTCGAAATATGCTCGCCCTTGGGAAGACCGGAGACGACACGCTGGCGCGTACCGATGCATTCCGGCGGGCTGTAGCGGCCAGCGGTAGGAGCCGGGCCGTAGAGTTTCACAAGCTGGGCGTAATCGACCCGACCGCTAAAGGCAGCATCGACGGCCTCATAATAAGCGCGGTGGCCGTCCGTGGTGAGCTGGACGCGGTTCCGGAGCCGATCAACCAAATCATGCATGAACTCGGTCGCATAGTTGGCATCCCGTCCGCCGACCAGATACGAGACGATCAGCTTGCTATCGGCGTCGATAGCGGTCCATGTCCAAACGTCGCCAGCATCTTCCGGAGCGGCCTTCGCGGACGCGACGTTGCGTTGCTTGGCATAGCAGAACGACCAGATTTCATCGCACTCGACCCGCTTGGACAGCACGTTCTGAACATGCTCGTTATGGATCGCCAGACAGGCCTCCCCCGCCTCAGCGAGCAGCTTCGTCACCGTGTTGATAGATACGTCCGTGATCCGGCTGATGGAGCGCATCGAAACACCCTCGACCAGCATGGAGAGGATTTGAGTTCGCTTGGCGAGGGGAAGCTTGTTCATACGCATTTGATATGAACTTTTATGCTTAGTGTCAAGAATAAGTTCAGTTTGAAAATGCTGACTCGCGTTTCGCCGCGATTGTGCCAAATTGATGATGGGGAGTGCGATTTACCTCTTTTTAACGGGGAATGATTGACTTATATGTCAATTGAACACGCTTTGAAAGATCGGCTTGATGAAGGGAGATTGGTCCAGGTTCTCGCTATCATGGGTGGCCCAGAAGTCAGGGTTGTTTACGCAACCCCCGAAGTTTTCCAGCAGTTGGAGCCTGCAATGGCAGACGCTGAATACGCATCTAGCGCCGGTCATCTCCGGCGATGGCTAGACGGGTTCACTAACGGCAAACCACTTGTGATCGGCCCAAGGCGGTCAAGAACCTGCGACATGAAAAGACTCGATCCGCAGGCACAAGAGGTTTGGGAGATCAGAAAGCAGGATCAGCCAAGCGTTCGCCTCTTTGGTCGCTTTATCACCTTTGATGCGTTTGTCGTAACAAACATGGAGCTCGTTTCTACGTTATTTAGTATGGAATGGATCGTTCGAGGTGCTTCAACGTGGCCAGTCTGGAAGCGCGAAATCCGAAATTGCAAAGCCAAGTGGCGCCAGCTTTTTCATCCTTACCCACCCCATTCTGGGAGCAGTTTAGATGACTACCTATCCGCAGCAACTGCAGAACGCGATCTCTGATAACGTGATTCCACCGTTCTGGTTGGGGTATTTTCGTGAGGCCTATCGCGAGGCCATCAACGGGCAGCTTCTTGAGCTTTACAACACTGCGTCGAAAGACGGTGTGACAAAAAAGGAAATTGCTGAAAAGATGGGACGCAGGCCAGAGCAGATAACACGCTGGTTGGCTTCGCCCAGCAATCTGGAATCCGATACGATTAGCGATTTAGCCTTAGCGCTTGGGTATGTCCCTACGTTCGGATTGAAAAAAATAGCTCCAAATCACCACAGCCAGCAACGCCATCCTCTGACGTTGCGGATTAATACGCCGGGATATCTACAGGTGGATCCTCCGTCGATGACCTCCGCAAGTGCGTTGGCGTGATGGCTAAGCCCCAACATTTCAACATTATAAATCGCATAGTTTGCGAGGAAATACGGCAGGAAAAGAGTAATAAATTCATATTGTTAGGTGTGTTCTCTGGTGACATCCTAGTTGAAAAATTTCCGGCAGATGTGCCCTTAAGCCTGTTCCTTGAGGGTAAAGTGGATTCTCAGGACGAGGGGGTCCTGCACATCCGATTTTCGGGTCCCGGTGATGGATCTGCACTGATGAGTGTGCACTATAAGCCGCATGAGAGCGGCCTCGTTGCGCTTCCCACGCCGCGTTTCACGGTGACTATGGAGAAGCCTGGCACTTTCAAAGTGGAGCTAAGCGAAGATCAAAAAACGTGGGAGACGGTTGTCGAAAAAGAGGTCATCCTTGGCCATGATCTTTGGGCCTTGGCCCCCATCGTGATGCAGCCGCCTTCTTAGCAATCTCCGCACGCCGCTCGGGCGTCATGTTCTCCGCGCGCTTCTTACCGCCTTTGCTTCCTAGCTGGGCAGCCGCACTCTTGATCTCGTCCCGCTCGTCCTCGATCTCGCCGGTAGCGATCTTACCGACCATCACGGCTAGGCCGATCGCGTCGGCTGGGCGCTTCTCGCCGCGTGGGCCTTTAGGCATCGCGATCAACTTTGGTGAGTTTGTAGCCCAGTTTGTACAGCGCCCCTGTGGCAGCGTACGCGTAGTGCGTAGCGTCTTCTGTGCTGAGATATATCTGATCGCGCTCACCGCCGCCCTTAGCTTGTGGGTAATCAATGTTAGCGTTCTGAATCGCCATCACCATCGCCTGGAATGCCTCCGGATATTCACCATGCCAGTCCATATCGCCTCCATGCTTTCCGCTAAGCATATAGGATCGCGGCGGCCATTTCACCCCCTGTCAATCAGAACGAAATTGAAACTGAGACACTACCGCGACATGACATACCGAGTCGCAGATTCAGAGCTTGCGCTTACGCTTGAGGTCGCCTGGAGCGGCGTTCCGGCCGTCATGAAGGCTGACCTTCAGCACCATGACCGCCATCGGCGAGGAGAAGCTGTAGCAGCTCTTGCCAGCCATCTCGCGGCGCGCACGCGATGCTATGAGATCATCGGCAAGAACCGCGACCGGTCGATCACCCTTGCTTGTTCGCGGGGCTGTGACATGGCCGAGATGACGTGGAATGCCCT
>Ga0207658_10001343_pt1 | contig 19259 bp, 23 predicted proteins | sample KBSS33metaG_FD_184322 | JGI IMG/M metagenome (GOLD analysis project Ga0207658, IMG submission 184322) | Switchgrass rhizosphere microbial communities from Kellogg Biological Station, Michigan, USA - KBS S3-3 metaG (SPAdes) (version 2) | ecosystem: Host-associated > Plants > Roots > Rhizosphere...
GATCTCGAAAGCCCGCGGCGGCCGTCCAGCGGGCTTTCGAGATCGGCCAGGAAGTCAAGGGCCGCAACTTCTATGGCGCCATCGCGCTGCAGTCCATGATGCTGTGCGCGCACGGCCGCATCGACGAGGTCGAGATCATCGCCATCGGCCTGCAAGACCAGTACGACAAGTCCGGTGATCCGGTGATCGGTCTCGTCAACGACTTCGTGCACATCCTGCAGTACACCCTGCGCGGCAATACCGACATGCTGATCAGCACGGGACTGCACATGATGGACAACTTTCCGCCGCCCGAGACGGTCACCGATCCGCTGCACTTCTTCCATCCCCGCGTCTACTGCTGGATGGCGATCGCCGAAGCGGTCCGCGGCGACCTGGACGCGATGCACGAATACCACCGCCGCGCGCTGCATCTCGCGCAGAGCCGCGGCGATGTGTTCAACATCCTGGCCGCCCGGCTGACCTACGTCGAATGTGCGGCGGTTCTCGGTATCACCGACGGCATCGTCGAACTGGCCGATCAGGTCGACGACGAGTTCACCGCGGCGGGCAGCCCGCAATGGGCGGCGTGCGCGCGCATCGTCCGGGTCTGGGCACAGGTCATCGGCTCGGGCGACGGCGACGCAGCCGTCGCCTTCCAGGCGTTCGACGAATACACCTGTGACGGGACCACAGTCATGAACACGCTGTTCTTGTGCCTGCTCTCCGACATCGAATTGCACCAGGGCCGGCCCGACAGCGCCCACGCACTGGTGCACCGGGCGAGCCGTCTGGCGGATGCCACGGGCGAACAAGCCTTCGCCCGTGGCATCGCGCAGCGGCTGGCGGCCCAGTCGGTCGAGCCCGCGTGAGATCAGTCCTTCACGGTCCGGTCGGGCAGCTCCTCGCGCCACTGGCGCCAGATCGTCCGGTCCGTCATGAGGTCCAGCACGCTGCCGAACCCGGACGGGTACACCAGTGACACAAGCCATTTACGTGAATCGCCATGGCTCACCTCGCAGCCACCACGGTAGAACTGCCGGAGCCACTTGAGATTCAGAGCGTTCCGCGGGAAGTCGAAGATAACGACCTCCTCACCCGCGGACAGCTTCGCCTGGTAATCGGTGAGGCCCAATTCCTCGTCGACCCACTTCGCATACTCGGACGCAAGGCATCGCACGCGAGTATCCGTCAGTTCCAACTCAACGTTCACCCACCAGGTGTTGGAGCGACTCTTGAGCAGATAGGCCTTGGTCCGGGGTGGCGCTGTCGTCATCTCAGGGGGTGATCGCGAGCGATTTGTCGATGGAGTCCAGCGCCTGGAACAACTCCTGGCCCTGAGCCTCATCACTGGTTGCGTTCATCTGCAGGACGTACAGCCCGTCATTGCCCTTGAAGACAACGGTTTCCTGCCCGAACGCGGCCTTTCCGCCCTGCATGTCATACGTGCCGGCGATCCGAAACGCCGGGAAGCCGGCTGAGGTACCCGGCTCCTCACCGGCCGACGAGAATCCCGGAAGGTTCTTCGCCTCGCCGCCGGCAAGCGCCATCAACTTGTCCGGATCCACCGGGCCATCCAGCCGGGACACCAGCGCAATGATGTTCGGCGTGTAGGCCAGACTGTCCGCGCCGGGTCCGCTGTAGACGATGGCGCCGTAGGCGTAATCCGGGGTGTCGTCTCCTGCGTTCTGCCAGCCGTCGGGGAACTGGATCTCGACCTTCGGGGCGCCCGCATCCGTCCGGTGAATCGGCGTCTCTTGGATCTTCTGCTGCGTGATGTAGTCGGCGATCGTCGGATTCGCAGACCCGGGTGTGGCGTCCGGCACCTTGCGCGGCTTGAGCTTGGGCGCCGCCTTTGCGGACGACGAACTGGAGCTACTGCTGCTGCTCGAACTGGACGAGCTGCTGCTGGTGCTCGAGCCCTTGTCTTTGCCCCCGCCACAGGCACCCAGCGTGATGCTCAGGCACACCGCGGCGGCGACGGCGATGACAGGCCGATGCGACATCTGCATCGTGACTCCTCAGGGGTAGACGTCGGACGTCCTTCACGTCCGCGGGTCACGTTAGAAACCATGGATTGGAATTCCGTTGAATCGGCTGGCCCCCGTGGTTGGAACGACACGGTTCACCAATGTCTCCGGCACCAATTTCCAACCGGATTCCAATACCGCGGAGCTAACTTTTGCCGTCCGCTTTGCAAGTGCGGCGCCGGTGGCTGGCGCCCGAACTCAGAAGGGGTTGGCGCCATGACCAACACAACGTGTCAGAGGCTCGTTCTGGCATCCGCGATCACGGTAGCCGTGTTCGGCGCTGCGGCCTGCTCCAGCGGGACGCCGTCGGTGAGTAAGAAGGATGTCGAGAGCCAGATCGTCACCAAGATGACCGGCGCCGACGGCAAGAAGGCGGACTCGGTGACCTGCCCCGAAGATCTCGCGGGCCAGAAGGGCGCCGAGACCAACTGCACCATGAAGGTCGGCGACAAGACCAGCACCGTCAACGTCACGGTCACCAGCATCGAGGGTGACCAGGTGAAGTTCGACATGGTTCAGACCATCGACAAGGCGCAGGTCGCCAGCCAGATCAGCGACCAGCTGGGCCAGCAGTTCGGCACCAAACCCGAATCCGTGACGTGCCCGGACAACCTCAAAGGCACGGCCGGCGCCACGCTTCGTTGCGAGCTGAAGGACAGCGGCCAGACCTACGGCGTCACGGTCACCGTCAACAATGTCGACGGCTCCGACGTGAACTACGGGTTCAAGGTCGACGACAAGCCCAAGTCGTAGCGGATGGGAATCCACCGGGCCCTCCGGCGGGCCTGTGCGCTACTGGCCGTCTGCACCCTGGCCGTTGCCGGCTGCGGCGAGAAGCAACTGAAGCCGCAGGCATCGTCATCGTCGACGAAGCCGATGGCTCCGCCTGCCGAGATCCACGGCGACACCGCGGATCCCGTGAACAAGATCGTCGCCCAAGCGATCGGCGACATTCAGGCGTACTGGCAGAACGAGTTTCCCAAGCTCTATGACAATGACTACACGCCGGTCAAGGGCGGCTTCTACGCCGTCTACCCGTCGAAGGGCCTGATGCCGCCCTGCGCCGAGTCGCCAGATGACATCGCCGGCAATGCCTTCTACTGCGCCAAGGCCGACGATGTCGCCTGGGATGCCGAAGGACTGCTGCCCAGCTTGCGAAAACGCTTCGGCGACTTCGTTATTCCGGTTGTGTTAGCTCATGAGTGGGGCCACGCCATCCAGGCACGGTCCAACTTCCAGGGCGAGACCGTGACCAAGGAGATTCAGGCCGACTGCTTTGCCGGAGCCTGGGCCGCACACGCCAAAGACACCTTCAACCCCAGCGCCGACGATATGGACAACGCGCTCGCCGGTTTCCTGTTCCTGCGCGATGAGCCGGGTACCGCCAAACATGATCTGAGTGCGCACGGCAGTGGGTTCGACCGGGTGAACTCGTTCCGCACCGGGTTCGACAAAGGTCCGAAGGTCTGCGCGGACTACCGCAACGGCAACCCGGTGGTCGTCGAGTTGCCGTTCAACAATGCCGCCGACCAGGCGGCCGGGGGTGACGCCCCGTATGACGCGATAATCGAGGGCGTCCCAGAGGATCTCGAGGACTACTTCACGCAGCTGATCCCCGAGCTGACCGACGGCAAATACGACTGGACTCCGCTGAAGGCGCCGCGCAAGGTCGATCCTGACAAGGCGCCCGACTGCGGCGGCAAGTCGATGAAGGGCTCGGTTCTGTACTACTGCGTGGACGACGACTATGTCGGCTTCGACAACGTCAAGACGATGCCCGACATCTATGACAGCGGCGGCGATTTCTCGGTGGCGACGCTCATCGCAACGCAATACGGGCTGGCGGCGCTGATGCGGATGGGTCAGCCGCAGGACAGTAAGCAGACCTCGCTGCGCGCAGACTGTTTGGCCGGTTCCTGGGCTGCCAGCATCCTGCTGCACAACCGTCCCAACAGCAGATACAGCCTGTCGCCAGGTGACTTGGACAAGGCCGTCGCCGCGCTGCTGCTCTACCGCACCGACGGTGGTGACGTCGAACACCACGGCCAAGGGGCCGAACGCGTCGACGCCTACCGCCGCGGCGTGTACGACGGCGCCAAGCCCTGCCTGACCCTCTGATATCCCTCATCAAGGAGCCCCTACATGACCCAACCCGATCAGGTCGCCGTCACCGAGGCCGAGGCATCGGGGCAAGACAAGACCTCCGCCTGGCGTGGCCTGCTGAATTCGATGCACCCGAAGACGTTCTTCTCGATGGCCGACGGCTATCCCGTTGGCGTGAAACAGTTTCTGCAATTCTGCCTGCTGCTGGTCTACCCGGGCTGGCTGATCGCGGCGCCGCTGTGTGGGGCCATCTACGCCGTCGGGTACGGAATCCTGTGGGTTTTGTTCTGGCCCGTGCGTGCGTGGATGAAGAAGAACCGGCCCGAGGAGTACGCCGCCAGTCAGCGGAAGTGAGCGCCCTACCGCCGCTCGAGGAAGTCGAAGAAATGCGGTGTGGTGTCGACTCGCAACCGCGTCAGCTTGCGGTAGCTGATCAGCCACTGGCCGCCTTCCAGGCGGTACAGCTCGTGATAGTGGCCGTAGCCGTGCAGATGTTCCTCGGCCTCGCCATTGGTCCACCACAGCTGGTCCTCCATGGCCCAGATACCGGTGGCGGTGGTGTCGCTGGTGAGCTCGATCTCGGGGGTATGGCCGTGGTGGACGGTCGTGACGGTGGTGCCGCCGTCGAGCAGTGACCGAATGGCCCGCGTCAGCGGCTCCTTGCCGACGACGCGATTCTGGCTCCCGGGCTTCGGTGTCCAATTGTTGTTGTCGGGCACGCCATCCCAGGTCTCTGATATGACGTCATCGGTGTGCAGCATCGGATACATCTCCCACTGCTTCGTGTCCATGCACCGGAGCCGGCGGGCGAAGGTGCGCTTGATGGCCTCGATGGCGTGCGCTTGATCGCCTGTACTGAGGGTGATCTCGGTGGTCATTCACTCTCGTTTCGTCGGGTTCGGGTCCGTTTGCGCCAGGGCGCCAGCAGCAGTTCACAGGCGCGGCGCATGTCGCGTTCGGCTTGCTCGGGCGTCGTCTCGCCGGTGATGGCCCACGACAGGATGCCGTACGCGCATTGCTCCAGCAGGAGCGCGATCTGTGTCTCGTCGGTGGTGGGCGCCGCGATCCCTGCAACCGCGAGGATGTTCCGCCGCAAGTTATAGTCGCCGCGGGCCGTCGACTCGGCGCGCCGGGCGTTGACCGATGTGATCATCGCGCGGGCCAATAGCGGACGGGCCAGCATGTTCTGGATGATCCCGGCCATGAACTCTGTGACATCGGCGACCGGGTGCCCCGTCGTCGGGCCCGGCGGTGCGGCGGTCTGGGTGAGGTGAAACAGCAGTGCAGCGAACAGATGATGCTTGGTGGGGTAATAGCGGTAGACGGTGGTGATGGACACTTCGGCCTGGTCCGCTACGTCCTGCATGCGGACTTCTTCGAGTCCGTGGCGCGCCCCGAGTTCCGCGGCGGTCGCGAGGATGCGTTGGCAGCGGTCGATCTGCGCGGCGGTCCTCGGGGTCGCCGGTTCCCGGTCGAGTGGTGCTCGCGGCATGGTTACGCCGCCGGCCCAGAGGGCGTGTCCTGCAACAGTTTCTGAATCATCGCGTGGGAAGCCAGCAGCACCTTGTCGCGGTCCCGGGTGGCGTGGACCGTCGGATTCTCGGCGTGCGCGGAGACGATGTGCACCGGACCGTTCGCGAGGTTCGCCAGGCCTTCGCGCGCGACGTCGGCCGGATCCGAGACGGCCATGCCGGGAATGTCGAAGTTGAGGCCGACCCGCTCCATCGCCGGCGTTCTGGTGAGGCCGAGGACGAGCTCGAGTACGTGCACGTTGTGTTCGCGCAGCTCCAGCCAGAGCCCCTCGGCGTAGATCCGGCTGAATGCCTTCACCCCGCCGTACACGGTGTGCCGCGCCGAACCCAGGTGCCCGCTGAGCGATCCGACCAACATCAACCCGCCTCGGCGACGCTCGCGCATCGGTGCTCCGAAATGGTGGACCAGGCGCAGCGGCGTGGTGACGTTCAGATCGATGACCCGCTGGAAGGCGGCGAGGTCGCCGTCGAGGAACTCCGCGCTGTGGGTGTTGGCGCCCGCGTTGTAGATGAGGAGGCCCACCTCCAGATCAGCTGTGGCACCGATGATCTCGGCGATGCCGTCGCCGGTGGTCAAGTCGACGGCAAGTTCCCGGACCGTGACGCCGAGCGCGCGACACCGGGCCGCGGTGGCCTGCAGCGGCCCGGATTTGCGCGCGATCAACACCAGGTTGATGCCGGCCTCCGCCAGCAGCGCGGCGAACTCGGCTCCGACACCTTCCGAGCCGCCCGCGATGACGGCCCACGGCCCGTATTGCGCCCATTGCAGAGTGTGCTCGCTAGACAAGTTCTCGCTCCATATCTAAAATTCATTTTAGTTTTCTGCGTCCGAGGGTATCCGATCCAGACGCCACGACGGAAGGGCGCAGGTATGCGGATTGGACTGCAAACGCCGGTGGTCATCCAAGTTCCGGCCACCACGTCGACGTGGGAAGGGGCTGCCGGTGCCGCGGAGATCGGGGAGATCGCCGCCGTCGCCGACCTGCTCGGCATCGACTTCCTCACCTGCTCCGAACATGTCGTCGTGCCGACCGATGTCGCGGCAACCCGGGGCTCGACGTACTGGGATCCGTTGGCCACCTTGGCTTTCATCGCCGGACGCACATCGCGGATCCGCTTGGCGACCTCGGTGCTGGTACTGGGCTACCACCATCCGCTGGAGATCGCCAAGCGCTACGGCACGCTCGACCAGGTCAGCGGTGGCCGGCTGATCCTGGGTGTCGGTGTCGGCTCACTCCGCGAGGAGTTCGACCTGCTGGACGCGGCCTGGGACGACCGTGGCGCCCGGGCAGACGAGGCGATGGGCGCGCTGCGCAGTGCCTTGGCGACCAATCGCCCAGTTCACCAGGGCAAGTACTACGCATACGACTCCGTCGTCATGGACCCCTGCGCGGTGCAGCCGCGGGTGCCGGTCTGGGTGGGCGGCCGGACCCGCCGATCGCTGCGCCGCGCCGTCGAACTCGGGGACGGCTGGATGCCCTTCGGTCTCGCGGCGGCCGAGATCTCGACAATGCTTGCTGCCGTGGACCTTCCGGCTCCTTTCGACGTCGTACTCGCAACGCCGCCGCTGGATCCGATGGCGGCACCACAACGTACGCTCGATGACCTCGGCGCGCTCGAAGACGTTGGCGCGACGGCCGTCACGTGCGTCATCTCCTCCCGATCCGCGGCGCACTGCTGCGAACAACTCGGCGCCTTGGCGGACCTGACCAGCCTGCTGGCCACGGAGCAACGATGACCGAACAGCGGATCGCCGAGCTCGAAGCCCGGCTGCGACGCATCGAAGACGAACGCGCCATCGAGCGGATGATCGCCTCCTACGGGCCGCTCGTCGACGCCGGCGAGGCGGAGGCCGTTGCCGCGATGTGGGCACCGGACGGCGTCTACGACGTCGAGAACTGGCTCATGACGGGTCCCGGCGACGTCGCCGCGATGGTGCGCTCACCCGGTCACCAGGAATTCATCACCACCGGATGCACGCACTTCCTGAGTCCCGCCGTCGTCACCATCCATGGCGACGAAGCCGTGGCGGTGTGCGAGTCGACGCTATTACTCAAGCGCACAACGACTTACGAAGCCATCCGCGCCGGCGTCAGCCACTTCCACCTCCGCCGCGCGGCCGAGGCGCAGCATGGCTGGCAGATCGTCAAACGCGTCACGCGGCTCCTCGACGGAACCGAGCCGCCCCGCCGGCTGTTGGCGGACGGTGTCGCCGGGCGGATCCCGACCTAGCCCCGCATGCTGTCGAGCGTGTGCCCGGCCATGGCCGCCAGGACCCGGTGGGCCCGGGCCACCATCGCCGCGGCGGACTCCTCGGGATGATTGCGCCAGAACAGCATCAGCGCCGACACCATGTGTTCCCACACGCCGGTGGCGGCAACCAGATCGACGGGATCCGTCAGGCCGACACCGCCGAGGGACCGCGACACTCCCGCGAACGCCTGCTGCCGCAAGATCGTCCGCTGCTCGCGCGCCGCATCCCGTGCCGGCCCGTTGGGGACCGACCGGTCGAACAGCACGTGCCAGTCACCAGGGTGCCCCTCGAACGTCGTGAAGATGGCGGCCAGCACCGGCTCGCCGGCGGCCGCGCCGGCACCGGTCAAGTGATCGGGGGACTTGAGCGCGTCGGCGACGGCCTGCTCGATCTGGGTACCGATCTTGGTGACACACGCGGCGTAAACGGCCTCTTTGGACCCGAAGTAACTGATGATCAGGGTCTTGGAGACGTCGGCCAGCGCAGCGATGGCGGCCAGGGACGCACCCGCGTACGTCGCGCGGCTGAATTCGGCGATCGCGGCTTCGACGATCAGCTGCTCGCGCTCACCGCGCGGCACACCCTTGGTGCCGGTTCTGCCGCTGACGGGACGCGTGGTCATCGGGACAGCCTAATCAGGCGACAGGCACCTCTGTCCAGGGTTGACCGTTGCCCGGAACGAACGGGCCGAATCAGTCCGGCTGGACGTCGATCCACTCGAGATACGCACTGCCCGAGACCGATCCGGTACCCCAGGTACCGGTATACGAGTATGCAGCGGCGTATCCCGGTCCGTGGCCGTGGCGCCACGGACCGTCGACGGTGCCGATCAGAGCCAGAATTTCCCGGTCGCCATCACGCACCGACCACTTGAACTTGCGGGGCCTTCGCATGGTGTTCCCACGGTTGTCGACGAGGGGCTCGCCGTATTCGGTGACCGCAAAGTGGACGTCGGAGTACACCTCGGTCTCGCCGCCGAGGACACGCACGTGCGCCAACTTGCACGCCGTCCGGCCACGGGCGCGGACGTCGGTCAACAGCACCTGCGTGCGCTCGTCGAGGTTGATGATCTGGTAGGTGAAGAAGTCCAGCGGCAGCTTGAGTCGGGCGGGTACCGGCCGACGCGTAAGTGCTTGGTGCGTACGGATTCTCGCGTATTCGAAGGTGCCGAGGCCACTGACCTCCACCCCGTCGACGGTACCGGTGTAGGGAGCGAGCAGGCTCAGGTGGTCGTAGACGGGCGACTTCACGAAGTACGAAACCTGGTCGGTGACTTCGAGTTTCAGCTGGACATCGAACTGTGGGTAGCGGCCTCGGACGACGACACTGGGCAGTGCGACGTCGATGGCCAGGTCGTCGGCCCACCGCAGGCTGGCGCCGTCAACGGCGAACGAACAGTCGGCGCGCATGTCGTACGCCCGATAGAAGACCTGGTCCGCATGCGCTGTCGACGAGAAGACCGTGGCGGTATCGCGCGCATCGGGTGCCGCCAAGTGATCGAGATCGAACAACTCAGCGCCTGACGCACCCAGTAGTGTCATGGTGTTCACGTAGCGGTACGGGTCCGGCAGGTCCGGCACGAACACGCCGAAATGCGTTACGCCCCAGGCGCGCGAAAGATCGTGGGGCTTGAGGATCTCGGGGGCGTCGAACGGCCGGCGGGACGCCGGAAGCCGGCTGTCGATCAGCGGCAGCACACCGTCGATGACGGCACGCGACAGCATGCGGGAGATCAGGTGCGTTTTCATGGTTTCCTCGGTCTCAGCTTGCGGTCGGTGGCTAGGTGATGGCCGCGAGAGCGCGGTCCGCCGCGGCGGGGGAGATGAAGTCGATCGTCGGCAGCACTGCCCGTAGCACGGCGGGGCTGACCTCCACCGGCTGATGGGTGACCGCGCGCACGATCCAGCGGCCCGCTTCGTCCGCCGACAAGGCCGAGGCATCTTCGTATTCTGCTGTGGGGGCGATCATCTCGGTGCGGACCAGCGGGAAGTACACGTTGGTGGCGCTGATGCCGGGGTGGGGCCGCTCGGCGCCCAGGCTGCGGCCGAAGATCGCCAGCGCGCTCTTGGAGGCGGCGTACGCCGAGAAGCGCGGAAACGTGTTGGCGTGCAGGCCCCAGGTGCAGATGTTGATGATCTGCCCCCGGCCCCGCTCGATCATGCCCGGCAACAGGCCCAGGCTCAGCTGGACCGCTGCCAGGTAGTTGAGCGCCATCGTGCGCTGGTAGTCATGCAGCCGGTCGGTGGCGTCGGCGATACTGCGGCGGATCGAGTGGCCGGCGTTGTTCACCAGCACGTCCACCCGTTCCTCGGCGAGGTCGGCCAGCAGCCGCGCGGTGGCGTTCTGATCGGCGAGATCGCAAGTACGCCAAGAGCATCCGGTTTCGGCGGCGAGCGTCCGCAGTTCGTCCTCGCGGCGGGCGACAGCGATGACGGTGGCTCCGCGGCCACTGAGCTGGATGACCGCCTGCCGCCCGATACCTGCCGAGGCACCGGTCACGACGATGGTCAGCTCGCTGACGTCGCGACCCGGGCCGGCCAGCGCGGCATCGAGCCGCTCGGGCAGCAGGGTGCGGCGCTGGACGAGAGCCATCACGGCGTTGCGAATGGACATGGCTTCCTCCCACACGGTGTTCTCACCGGGACGTCGCCAATATTACCAGGTGGTCACTTGAGCTATTCCGCGCCGATCACGGCACCGCTCAGCCACAAGGCGCTACAGCCGATACATCTCGCGGTCGGTCGCCGCTTCCTCGAACAGCAGGTCGGGGCGGCCGCGATACGTGGCGTGCGCAAGTGTGGCGGCGGATCGGCGCACCCGAACTGCGACGGGCCTGTAAACCCAGGTCGGATTGCCGATCACGTTATGCTGGAATCGATTTCGCGGCGCCAGGACGACCGCGGCCAGGCTCTGCCGGCAGGATGATGCAGTCATCGTCGAACCCTACGGGTCGGAACCGGCGATGGGCATCGTGCTGCGGGAGGCTGCGTTCTCATACCGGAGACGGAGTGCGGTGACGTAGCGGCCCACGAATGTGAGTGCTGTGCCCGAATTCCGGCGGCCGATCCGCGTGCACAAGGCTCACAGCGGCGCTAGAGCAGAGGTATCAGACGGCCTCGACCTCGGCCTTGATGCGGTTGAGCGTGGTCGTCATGTCCCGGATGTTGCGCCGGGTGCGCAACTGGCCGCCGAAAATGCCGAACACGGTGTCGAGCAGGCCCGGCGTCATCCAGAACGACTCGGTGACATCGGTGCCATCACCGGCGGGCGCAAACGCGTAGTGCCAATTGTTTACCGCCTTATCGCCCGCAAGCACCGCGAAGCCGAACTCGCGACCGGGTTCGCAGGCCGTGACACGACACGTCGTCCAATAGATCGGCCCGATCTCATTGCGTTTGACGTGGCCGCGGAATCGCGCGCCGAGTGCGGGCCCGGTCGCACCATCGAGCCATTCAGACTCGAACACTTCCGGCGAATATTTCGGGGTGTTGCGAATATCGGCAATCAGGTTCCAGACCTGATCGGCCCGGGCGTTCATGTGGACGGTAACCGAACCTTTCATGGCGCGATCCTATCGATCAGCATCGCCCAGCAGGCCACCTTCTTGACTAGAAAAGCCGGCCACCCGCCAGTGCGGTGCACGAATTCCGGCCGACCCGCCTGCAGAAAGCTCGCAGCGACGCTCGACCAGATGCAAAAGCCGCGAATCCGATCCGGATTCGCGGCTTTTGTTGAGTTGAGTGTCCAAACGCAATTCAGCGTTCTCTTTGCGTAGCCGTTCAAGTTCGGCACGCTCATCAGCATCGAGCACCGCGTCAGTATCAGTGCCGCCGGCGCGTTGCTGGGCCAGGCGCACCCAACGCCCCAGCAGTTGTTCACCCACACCGATCTCGGCGGCCACGTGCGCGATCGGGCGGCCCGTCTCAATCACCAGGCGGGCAGCCTGCTCCCGAAACTCCGGGGTGTACTTCTTACGCTTGCCCGACATACGGACATCCTTCCCGCGGGACCAGCAATCCCACCAGTCAGGTGTCCACCATCAGGAGTCAACCCCATCTGGAGATTCGACGAGATGAAGCGCGGTTGGGGTACCCGCACTTCCGCGCACTGATCAATTGATCTAATATCAGCTCATGCGATCAGATGCGAAGGGCGCGGCAACCTTCACGCAATCGGCGCGGCGGGCGCAGATCATGGCTGCGGCGATCGAGGTGATCGCCGAGATTGGGTGGGCGCAGACATCGATTCGGAAAATCGCCGATCGGGTGGGGGTGGCCATGAGTGCGGTGTTGTATCACTTCGGCACCAAGGACAACCTGGTCGAGGCGATCATCGGGGAGATGTACCGCACAGCGCTGTCGGTTGTCGGACCCGCCGTCGATGCGGAGTCCACCGCGTCGAACAAGCTGGCCGCATACATCCGCAGCAGCGTCGCGTACTTCGACACCCACCGTTCGCACCTGACGGCCCTTACGCAGCTCAGCACGAGCTATCAGCCAGGTGACGGGCGCCGTTTCGAAGACCTCGGACTGACACCCGAACTCCAACAGGAGCTGGCGGCTTTGGACCCGACGCCGATCCTGACTGCGGGACAAGAGAATCGGGAGTTCGGCGACTTCCCGATCACGTCAGTGGCGCTCGCCGTACGCGGTGCGGTCAATGCCGTGGTGGAGCAGATTCTGCGCGATCCCGACTTCGACGCCCATGCGTACGCCGAGGACCTGGTGGCCATCTTCGATCGGGTCGTGGCGGTGAACCGATGAGCCGGATAGTCATCATCGCCGTCGGTAGCCGCGGCGACGTCGCTCCACTCACCGGGGTAGGCGTTGCCCTACAGCAGGCCGGACACGACGTCGCCATAGCCGCCTACACGCCCTTCAGGGACATGATCACGAGCTGCGGCTTGAACTTTCGTGAACTGCCGGCTGCTCCGCCTGCTGCCGATGGCGCCGAGGTGTCACCGGTCAAAGGCCTGGCGGCATTCGCGTCGCCGAAAGGTATGCACGCCTTAGGCAATGACATCCTGTCAGTCGTTGCCGACGAACCCGCGGACATTCTGTTGTTGTCGCCGTTCGCTGAAATGGCCGGTCACCCGCTGGCCGAGGCCAAAGCAATTCCGTCCCTCGGCGTCCGGTTACAGCCGTTGTCGGCGACAGCGCAGTACCCGCCGTCGATCATCGGCGCTTGGTCGGGCGGGGCCTCGACGAATCGGGCTGCAGCCGACACCGGAGCGTGGTTGGTCGACCGGCTCTATGGTGGCGTGGTCGCAGACTTCCGCCGTCAACTCGGGCTGCCGAGTACGTCGGCCCGGCGTCTACGTCGGCAGCGCACCCAGGCGCATTGGCCTGTCCTGCATGGGTATTCACCACTGGTTGCACCACGGCCACCGGATTGGCGGCCAGGATTGGAGGTCACCGGGTACTGGTGGCCCGCAACCTCAGACGGCTGGAAACCCCCGGTGGAGCTCTCCGATTTCCTTTCCGCCGGTCCGCCGCCGGTGTTCGTCGGGTTCGGCAGCATGATGACCACCCCGGCACGTACCAAGCAGCTATCCAACACGATCGGCCGCGCAGCGCGCCTGGCCGGTGTGCGTGTCATCGTGCAAGCCGGATGGAGCAACCTGCACGTTGCCGATGAGCACATGTTGACCATCGGTGACACCCCACACGATTGGCTTTTTCCTCAGGTTGCCGCGGTGGCGCACCACTGCGGCGCCGGAACCATGGCGGCAGGAATCCGAGCCGGCGTTCCCACCATCGCCCTACCCGTATACGGCGACGGACCCTTCTGGGCCCGGCGCGCCACCGCGCTCGGCATCTGTGCTGCCACCATCAACCAACGCATACTCGCACCCGAACGGCTTGCCGAGGCCATGAGCATCGCCGTCAGCGATCAGCAGCTGCGCGATCGCGCCCGCCAACTCGGGGCGCGGGTAGGTGCTGAAGATGGTGCCGCACAGGTTGTTTCGTTCGTCAGTGATCTCGTTCAATAACTCGCATAAAGGAGCACCGCATGGCCGCCGATCCCGAACTCGTCCACGCGATCATCACCGCAGGTGCGCTCACCGGTGGTGGCATCATGATGGCCGGCGGCGCGATCGGCGCCGGTATCGGCGACGGCATGGCCGGCGCGCAGCTCGTCGCCGGGGTGGCCCGTCAACCCGAAGCCCAACAACGAATGTTTGTGCCATTTCTCATCACCGTGGGCCTGGTCGAAGCCGCGTTCTTCATCAACATCGCGTTCATGGCGCTGTTCGTCTTCGCCACACCCGGCAAGTAGTCACCCCTTGGCGGGGTCCGGGCCACCAGGTAGTCCCGCTGGTCCCGCTGCTGCTCGACCGCCCCAGCGGGTAGCTAGAGCCGCCTGGTGTCGAGCTGCGTTTCGACGACGCCACCATCCAGTTTATCGATGAAATATGCTGCGGCGGTGTCATTTTCGGATATGGCTTCCGCGAACTGCGTCCCGCGGTACAACACACCGGCACCATCGTCGGTGGCGTACGCAGAGGGCAGCACCCCGTCGCCGATAAGTCGGTGCAGCAGCGGTCGGCGCTGATCCTCAGAGTCGTAATGAACGCCGTTGGCATAGGGCACCAACCCCAGGCCATTGGTCACCGGTCGCAGCTGCGGCCCGAAAGAGTCTGTTGTACCGCCGACGTGCCAGCAGATTGATCCTGCTGAGATACCGGTGAGCACCACACCTGCCTGCCAGGCGGCGCGCAGAGCGGTGTCGACACCGTGCAATCGCCACATGGCCAGCAGGCCCGCAACACTGCCGCCGAAAACCCACACCACGTCCTGCTCCAGCAGATGCCCGGTGATGTCGTCCACCGTCGGCATCGGGAACAACGAAAGGTGCGACGGGAGAAAGCCACGGTCCTGTGCAGCCTCGGTGAGGTAGTGCAGGACAGCCTTGTCATCGCCCATCGCGGTGGCCAACAAGCACACCCGTGGTGATCGACCGGTTACGCCCGAGAGCTCCACAGCGAAGTCGGTCAGAGCGGTGAAACGGAATCGGGTCCGCCGACCTGAGGCGATCCCGCCGCTGGAAGCCAGGATCGTCGGTGCGTCGGCGGGCATAGGGCGACCATATGCCCGCGCATTCGAAGTCAGCAACCGAGCTTGGGGCCAGAACCCAAAGATCGGTGTCTTCTATCTGGCACTGATTCCGCAATTTTTGCCGGCCAACGCACCGCATGTCGCGATGGGGGTGCTTCTGGCGATGATGCACGACGCCGAGGGCCTGGTGTGGTTCACCGCGATCATCGTCGCGATAGACCGTGCGCGAAACCTCTTGAGCCGCAGCATCGTCTGCCGAACAATCGATAAAGTTGCGGGCTCAATTCTACTGGGGTTTGGGGCGCGAATCGCGCTCATCAGTAGCGGGTAGGTTCCCCCGATGGACTCCGAACGCCGTGACCGCAAGTTTCAGTGTCACCCTCGGCTCTTGCCATGCCATGGCATGCTCGCTGTGCGCTGACTGGACACGATTACACGTCACAGCTAGCTGACTATGTGTTCACGTCAATGTCGTTGCGAGAGCGCGCCATCGTCGGTGACGGCGGCGGAAGGGCCTGCGCAGCCATCAAGGCTGGAGCGCGAGTGCACTCGCTGTCAGTGCGCTGTTGATGGATACCTCGGCGAGCAAGCCCGGAGCTGCCACGGCGTCACCGACCAGGTATCTACCCTCGCCTTGGTCGATCGCGGGACGATCGCGCCAGGTCCGTCCCGGCAGATCCACGGCGCCAGTGCGATTGGTCGCGGTCTGCTCGCGCCGCCACGTGAGTCGTTCGCGCCAGTCGGGAAACGCGAGATCAAACACCGCCTCCAGCCTGGCTAAGCCATCCGTCTTGGATTCGCCTGAGCACACGGGCATTTCGCCCTGCAGCAGATCATGACCGACAGGGGCCAGCGTCGGATCCTGACTGGTAAAGCACTCGATCATCGCGCCTTCGTCGAAGTCGAATATCGCGAAAGGGTCTTTGTCGCTGTGGGCTACTCCGACGTCGAGCAGCGCCGCTCGTCCGCCCTCCCAGCGCAGGGACTCATCGTCGAACAAGGACCGCGCCGAGTCCAGTGAGGTTGCCACGATCACCGGGCCTGTCTCGGGTAGCGCGCTGATGCGCGAGCTTGTTTCGATTTTCACGCCGCGCTCGCTGGCAGCACGTTCCATGCGGTCGATCACCACGCCCCAGCCGCCGCGTGGATAGCGGGTCACGGGCGGGAATTTGGGGCTGGTGACCCGCAGCAAGCGCTCGAACACAAACGCGGCAGACAGCCGGCCGGGATCAGCGTGGTAGATGGCCGGGCCCACCATGCCCTCGGCTGCCTTGCAGGCAGTCTCACCAAAACGTCTACTGGCCCACGTTCGGAAGTCACGATCGATGGGCGCTTGCACCCGACGACCGAGGGAGACCATGGCTGCGAAACTCGCCGGCGGTGTTCGCCTTAGCCGGCCGTGATGCCGGATGCGCACCCGGGCCATCTGGCGGATTCCTAGTTTCTCCGCGGGTTGGACCAGATTTCGTGTCATCAACCATTGCCAGGGCGCACCGTCGTAAAAGGCATGGGTGCCATCGTTGGCGACGTACGGCGCAACAGTGGAGCGTGCACGACCGCCGAGGGTGCTGTGCGCCTCGTGGACAGTTACGTCGGCGCCGGCTTCTGCGCAGGCAATCGCGGCGGTCAGGCCCGCGAGGCCACCGCCGACGACGGTGACCGTCGTCATCGGCTGCTTGGTGATGCGCTCAACTTGGCCACAGACCCAATATATGTGCTCTCTTATATTAGTCAATAGGGCTCTTATAAGGTGGGCCGTATCGTCCGCCTGGCCGGTCCCCTTCGGGCGGCACTCCGGTCAGGTCGTGATCCGTGGAATCCTGGGGGCGGGAGGGAGCGGCGGTGTCGGAAAAGTCGGGCTATCGCAGCGCGCAGTCACGGCAGCGCTATTTCGCGATTTACGACCGTGTGCGTGCGCTGAGTCCAAGACCAGATGCAGTGCATGATGTGCAAACCGATTTCGGTGTCGTGCGCGTGTATCAGCACGGGTCTGAGGGCGGGATTCCTGTGGTGTTGCTGCACTGCTTCTGGGCGACCTCGGCAATGTGGGCCGAGTACGTATGCGCTCTGGCAAGCGATTTCACTGTTTATACCGTTGATCTACTCGGCCAACCCGGCGCCAGTGTGCAGTCGAGGTCGATGAAATCCGGGCAGGACTGCGCCTGCTGTCTTGACCAGGTACTCGGCGGGCTCGGCCTGGCGGACGTGCACCTGGTCGGACATTCCTATGGAGGATGGACGGCCGCGCAGACCGCGGCGCGAATCCCAGGCCGGCTCGCGTCAGTGACGCTCATCGAGCCCGTCAACACAGTGGCGCGATTATCTGCGCGGTTCTGGCGCGCCGGGGCCTTACTGTTGCTTCCAGGTGCTGAGCGTAAGCAGCGCACCGTGGCCGATATTCTCGGCCACCCGGCGCCGGGCAGCCTCCTCGATAGCGTGATGGAGCTGGTGATGGCTGCCGGTTCCGCCTTCGCTTCTTTCGGCACGCCGTTTCCCCGGTACATGCCTGATTTCCTACTGCAGTCAGTTGATGTGCCCGTACAAGTTCTGTTGGCCGGAAACACCATTCACGACTCTGCACGAGGACTCGACCGGATACGTCGCATCGCGCCGTCATGGGAGCATCGCTTGTGGCCGGAAACAACGCATATGTTGCCGTGCGAGGCCGTAAGCGACATAACCGCCCGTATCCGCAACTTCGCATGCGAGCACGCCCCGGGCTGAGCGAAGCTAGGACCGCTCTCTTGCCGCGGCGAGGTCACTTCAGCGCGTCTGAATTGGTTGCATAGGTGCGGCGGCGCTGTCTGTACGACGTCGTCGTTGCATGTCCCGTCTAGCGCGGCGTCAGGAGTGCAACTGCTTCGGCCGCGCTGACCACCGCCGCCATGCGTCGTCCCGACTCGCCCGCATAGAGCGCCGAGCGCTCGACCCAGTAATCCGGCACATCCTTGTCGGGCGCCGCGGGGCTGAAGAACGGCAACCAGGTCCTTTGCCTTCGCAAGATGGCGTTGGAGTCGCCGTCCTCGCGGGCAAAGCGGGCCAGCACTGCACTCCGGACGTTGATGGCAGCTGGGAGGGCCTTGGCGGCTCCGTCGGCGCGGCACCATCGGCGCGTAGCGGAATTCGGGATGACCCGGTGTGGCGCTGGCCAGCCAAGCCCGAACAAGTCCGTACGAATTGTCTTATCAGACTGCAGGATTCGCTGCTGGTACACGGGATGCGCGGGCGATTCTTCAGTGAGCAGGAACCGCGTGCCGGCAACCACACCTGCTGCGCCGGCCTGCAGGGCAGCGCTGGTATCGGCGGCGTCGGCGATCCCGCCGGCCAGCAGTACCGGTCGGTCGTTACCCGCGACCGACAGCGCAGTCGGTAGGAATGCGAGAGCTGGTTGGCGACCGGTCAAATGACCGCCGCTCTCGTCACCTTGCGCGATAAGCCCGTGGGCTCCCCAGTCGTCCAACGCTGTGCGTGCTTGCGATTCGGTGCCCAACATGACGAACACCAACGCGCCGCCATCACGCAACCGAGCCACCAGTTCACGGTCGCCGCCGAACGCCACGACAGCCACGTCGACGCGCTGTCGGATACAGACCTCTACGTGCTGCGGTCTGACGAAGGGCATCAGCAGGTTGACGGCCACCGCTCGTCCGGGCGCCTCTTGACGAAGCTGGTCGATGCCATCTGCCAGTTTAGCCGGCGCGCAGGTGCCGAGAGTCCCAAGGCCGCCGGCCCGCGCGACCGAGACCGCGAGCGCTGGCGGCGCCATGTGGCTCATCCCGGCTTGAGCGATGGGTTGGTCGATCCGCAACCGATCCAAGACGTCCACCAGGCCACGATATGTCGATCCGATACGCAGCATGGGCAGGATTCTGTCTCGGTTCTAAAGACCTCCGATGACGCTAAGAGTCAAGTTTCAGCGCTTGGCGCGGATGTCCCGCGGGGTCGTGTGGACCCCACCGAGGCCCGGCCTTGGTGGCTTTGCAGCCTCGGTCAAGTGTTCGTTTTGCGTCGGTAGCCTGGCCACGGCGGAGGGTGGAGGCAGTGGCTGTGAAGGTGCAAGGGTTTCCAGGCTTACCCGCGACTCGGGTGTCGCGGTGGTGTTTCAACTGCTACCTGATCGACGGCGATGACGGCAATGTCGTCGTGGTCGACGCGTTCATGCCCAAGATCGTGACCGACCTCGCTGCGCTGCTGAAGGACCGTCGGGCCGTGACGGTGACCGCCACTCATGGCCATCCCGATCACCTCAGCGGCGCACCCGCGATCGCCGCCCGCTACGGCTCGGGCATCCATCTGGGTGCCA
>Ga0207658_10001357_pt1 | contig 19141 bp, 16 predicted proteins | sample KBSS33metaG_FD_184322 | JGI IMG/M metagenome (GOLD analysis project Ga0207658, IMG submission 184322) | Switchgrass rhizosphere microbial communities from Kellogg Biological Station, Michigan, USA - KBS S3-3 metaG (SPAdes) (version 2) | ecosystem: Host-associated > Plants > Roots > Rhizosphere...
TTCGCTGAAGAGCGGCGGTCGGGAGCGCGTATCGACCGCGTCGAGAACGCGGTGGTCGGCGCTGCGCCGTTCGAGCCGGAGCACTTCGGGATGGGCGAGCAGCAGCTCCTGCGCATGGTGCTGCCAGGTTTCGGACGGGGTCGCACGGCCGGGCAAGGCGAGGATGGCCTGCAGGTTGCGCTCGAGCAGTTGCACCAGCTGGTCGGCGGCGGTCGCCGCATTCGCCTCGACCGCGGCCTGCATTCGAGACGACCGGTAGTGAAAGGTCAGCGCGACCAGCAGCGACAACGCGGCCAGCAGCAGCACGACCAGCGCGGTCCACAGCAAGGCCCGTGCGCGCAACCACCGGGTCACGGTTCCGGCGGTGACAGCGGGCGGGTGGGCGGACATGGGCGGCACCGTTGCGGGGCTGAAACCTGCGCGGCGGCGGCGTGAGTGTAGCGACGGGCCCTCACGCAGGCGGGCCCCGTGCGGAGCCGGGGTGGCGGCGCCGCCCGTTACTCCTCCGAGAACGCGACTTCGCGCTTCGACTTGATCGACGGCAGCGTGACGACGATGACCATCAGCAGCGCCGCGGCCAGCAGGCCGGCCGAGAGCGGCCGCAGCACGAAGGTGCTCCAGTCGCCGCGCGACAGCAGCAGCGCACGGCGCAGGTTCTCTTCCATCATCGGGCCGAGGATGAAGCCGAGCAGCAGCGGCGCCGATTCGCAACTGAGCTTGTAGAAGGCGTAGCCGATGGCGGCGAAGAGGGCGGTCATGAACACATCGAACGTGCTGTTGTTCAGCGTGTAGACGCCAATGCAGCAAAACAGCGTGATGGCCGGAAACAGGAACCGATAGGGCACCGTCAGCAGCTTGATCCAGATGCCGATCAGCGGCAGGTTCAGGATCACCAGCATCAGGTTGCCGACCCACATCGACGCGATCAGGCCCCAGAACAGCTGCGGGTTCGAGGTCATCACCTGCGGGCCGGGCTGGATGCCCTTGATCGTCATCGCGCCGACCATCAGCGCCATCACCGCGTTGGGCGGGATGCCGAGCGTCAGCATCGGGATGAACGACGTCTGCGCGCCTGCGTTGTTGGCCGACTCCGGTCCGGCGACGCCCTGGATCGCGCCCTTGCCGAACGGCACGCGCGGATTGCGAACCAGCTTCTTCTCGACCGTGTACGACGCGAACGACGCGAGCAGCGCGCCGCCGCCGGGCAGGACGCCGAGGATCGAGCCGAGGGCGGTGCCGCGCAGGACTGACGGCCACGCTTCGTGGAAGTCGCGCATCGTCGGCCACAGGCCTTTCACTTCCTTGGTGAAGACCTCGCGGTGCTCGGCCGGCTGGCCGAGGTTGGAGATGATCTCGCCGAAGCCGAACACGCCCATGGCGATGACGACGAAGCCGATGCCGTCGGTGAGCTGCGGGATGTCGAAGCTGTAGCGCGCCGTCCCGGAGATGACGTCGGTGTTGATCTGCGCCAGCAGCAGGCCGAGGATGATCATCGCAATCGCCTTCAGCAGCGATCCCGACGCGAGGACGACGGCGCCGATCAGGCCGAGCACCATCAGCGAGAAGTACTCGGCCGGGCCGAACTTGAAGGCGAGCTCGGTGAGCGGTGGCGCGAACGCGGCGATGATGATCGTGCCGATGCAGCCGGCGAAGAACGAGCCGAGCGCGGCCACCGAGAGCGCGGCGCCGGCGCGGCCCTGGCGCGCCATCTGGTAGCCGTCGATCGCGGTCACCACCGAAGACGACTCGCCGGGGACGTTGATCAGGATCGCCGTCGTCGAGCCGCCGTACTGCGCGCCGTAGTAGATGCCGGCCAGCATGATCAGCGCCGGGGTCGCATCGAGCGCGTACGTCGAAGGCAACAGCATCGCGATCGTCGCGACCGGGCCGATGCCGGGCAGGACGCCGATCAGGGTGCCGAGCAGGCAGCCGAAGAAACCGTACAGGAGGTTCTGGACGGTGAAGGCGACGCCGAAGCCGATGCCGAGGTTGTGGAGGAGATCCATGCGAGACCCGCCGTTCTTGTGTGATCCGAAGCGATCGGCGCGTCGGTGCTAGCCGAGGAAGCGGGGCCAGACCGGAATGGTGAGCTTCAGGCCGTAGACGAAGATAAGCCACGAGAACAACGTCAGGACGACCGCGTTGATCGCGACGCCTTTCCAGTGGAACTCGTCGCCGGCGAGGCTGGTGACGACGATCAGGACCGGGACGGTCAGCGCCAGCCCGATCGGCTCGAGCATCAGCCCGAAGATCGTGATGGCGGCGACGATGATGATCAGCGGCCGCCAGGCGAACGCGCCGACCGGGTCGCCGCCCTCGCTTTCGATCGTCAGCGACTTGAACAGGACGAAGGAACCGAGGATGGCGAGCAGGATCGACAAGCCGAGCGGGAAGTAGCCGGCGCCCGGATGCGCCGACAGCTGCGACATGCGCGCCCAGAGATTGGCGGCGCACGGGTCGTTGGCGGGGCACCCCGGACCCATGCTGTAGTTGGTCGCGCCGACCGCGAAGATGACGCCGACGGCGATGAACATCAGACCCGACCAGAAGTCGCGCTCGCTCTTGATCTTCACGAAGCCTCGCTCCCCTGCATTGAAGCCGGGATTCTAGGCAGCGGCCCCGCCGGGCCATGTCTGGTTTACACCGAGCGTGCCCGGTGCACGCGCGCCCTACTCCCAGGCCGGCGTCGCGCGCAGCACTTCGTCGAGCGTCGTCACCCCTTCGGCGACCTTCATGGCCCCGGCCAGGCGCAGCGGCCTGAGGCCGTCCTGGAGCGACTGCTGGCGCAGCTTCCCCTCGTCGCAGACCGGCTGGATGGTGCTGCGCGCCGCATCGCTCACGGTGAGCAGCTCGAAAAGGCCGGCACGACCGCGAAAGCCGGTCATCCGGCATTCGAGGCAGCCGACCGCCTTGTACGGCCGCACGCCGCCGTTCAGCCGCCACGGCTTGACGACCTCGTGCAGGGTCTCGCGCGTGACGTCGGGATCGGGCGCCTTGCAGGCCGGGCACAGGGTGCGGACCAGGCGCTGCGCGAGCACGCCGATCAGCGTCGAGCCGATCAGGTAGGGGGCGACTCCGAGGTCGTTGAGGCGGGTGATCGCCGACGCGGAATCGTTGGTGTGGAGCGTCGAGAAGACCAGGTGGCCGGTGAGCGACGCCTGGATCGCCATGTCGGCGGTCGGCAGGTCGCGGATCTCGCCGACCATGATGATGTCGGGGTCCTGGCGCATGAGCGCGCGCAGGCCTTCGGTGAAGCCGAGGTCGATGCCCTGCTGCACCTGGGTCTGGTTGAACGCCGGCTGGATCATCTCGATCGGGTCCTCGATCGTGCAGACGTTGACCTCGTCGGTGGCGAGGCGCCGCAGCGTCGAGTAGAGCGTCGTCGTCTTGCCCGAGCCGGTCGGGCCGGTGACCAGGATGATCCCATGCGGCCGCGCCACCAGCTCTTCCCAGCGCCTGCCGTCGTGGCTGCCGAAGCCGAGGCTCTCGAGCGTCTTGACGGTGGTGTCGGGATCGAAGATCCGCATCACCATCTTCTCGCCGAACGCGGTCGGCAGCGTCGACAGGCGCATCTCGACCTCGTCGCCGGCGGGGTTGCGCACCTTGATGCGGCCGTCGAGCGGGCGGCGCTTTTCGATCACGTCCATCCGGCCGAGCAGCTTGACGCGCGCGACCATCGCGCTCATGACGCCGGGCGGCAGCTGGTAGACGGTGTGCATGACGCCGTCGATGCGAAAGCGGATGACGCTGCGCTCGCGCCGCGGCTCGAGGTGGATGTCGGAGGCGCGCTGGTCGAAGGCGTACTGCCAGAGCCAGTCGACGACCTGGATCACGCCCGAGTCGTTGGCGTCGAGCTGCTTGTTGCTCTTGCCGAGCTCGACCAGCTGCTCGAAGTTGGCGAGCGCCGCCGACTCGCCCATCTTGGTCGCATTGCGAACCGAGCGCGAGAGCGCGTAGAACTCGGTCGTGTAGCGCGAGATCTCGACCGGGTTGACGATCACCAGCTTGACGTGGCGCCGGGTGTGCGCCTCGATCTCGGGCACCCAGGCGATGTCGAGCGGCTCGCAGGTCGCGATCGTCACTTCGGTGAGGCCGAAGCTAAGCGGCAGCGCGTGGCGCCGCTCGGCGTACTGGATCGACATCACGTCGGCGACGCGGCCGACGTCGACCTTGAGCGGGTCGATGCGGATGTACGGCAGGTTGGTGCGCTTGGCGAGCCACTGGGTCAGCGTCTCGGTGTCGAGCACCTTGCCGTCGCCGACGCGGGTCAGGCCGGCGCTGCCGAGCCGCACCAGCGGATGCTGGGCGCTGTTGCCGCCGGCAAAGCGGCGCGCCGTGCGCTCGATCTCATCGGCGCTGACGATCTTGTCGTCGCGCAGCCAGGCGAGCACCGTGCGCCAGGTCAGCTTGCCATGAGAAACGACGTTGAGCGAGAGATCGATCGACTGCAGCGTGGTCGGCCGCGACGTCGAGACCGAGCGGTCCGACGCGCCGTCAGGGTCGACGTGGCCGTCGCGCGCGGCGTGGCCGTCCTTCGCCGCGGCGGTCTCGCCGACCGTCGCGCCGGTGTCGCGCGCCGGCGCCGCTTCGCGCCCGACCGAGCCCTGGTTCGCCGCCGGCTCGACCGGCCGCGGCACGGCGCGGATCCCGGCCGCTGCCGCCACCTTGGGAATCTCCGGGTCGCTTCTCGATTTCATGCGGGGGGTGGTCGGGTCGGCGCGGCCGCGGGGGCGACCGGGCGCATCATGCGCAGCCACTTCCGGGCCGGAAGCTGCCAGCGAGTTTCGATGTTTTCGGCACGCCGGGCAAGCTCGTCCCGGCCCGGTAACGTGACTTGCTTCATCGCCAGCACGATGGTGTTGCCTTCCTTGGTAGGCTGGACGGTCAGCACCGCCGCGGCGCCGAACGCAGCGGCGATGCGCTGGATGCTGGTCTCGAAGCTGGCGTTGTGGCCGAACAGGTTGACGGTCATCGCGCCGCCAGCAGCGAGCACGTCGAAGCAGGCGCGGTAGAACGCCGCGCTGTCGAGGACCGGGCTGGCCGCCTCGTGGTCGTACAGATCGACGCAGAGCACGTCGACCGTGCCGCGCCGACGCGGGTCGTCGACGAATCGTTGCGCGTTCATCCCGAGGATCTCGAATCCCGGCGATGGCGGCGGCAGCCTGAACCACTGATGGCAGACGTCGACGACGCGCGGGTTGAGCTCGACCGCGGTGGTCCGCATCTTGAGCCGCTTGCTGCAGAAGCGCGTGATCGCGCCGGCGCCGAGGCCGAGCTGGACGGCGTGCGCACCGGCGAACCCGCTGGCGTCGCGAGTCAGCGTCCAGACCATCATCCGGCGCACGTACTCGAGCTCGATCGCGAGCGGATCGTCGATGCGCATGGCGCCCTGGACCCAAGGTGTGCCGAGATGCAGATAGCGCACTCCGGCCGATTCGGAGATCGTCACTTCCGGCAGATCGGTGGCTGCGCCTTCAGTCATGCGGCGAATCGGCGAGCAGGCCGGCGAGGCGCGGCAGCGACGCGACCGCGTTCGCCGTCGTCGCGGCGGCGAGCGCCTCGACCGGCTCGCCGCGCAAGCCGGCAAGCTCGGCGCCGATCCGCGCCAGCTCGGCGGGCTCGTTGCGCATGGTCGCCCCGGCGGCGCGCGCCTCTGCGGTGCGGTAGCGCCATTGCGGCGGGATGTCGGGCGAATCGGTCTCCATCACGATCGCGCCGGCCGCGACCGCGCGGCCGACGCGGCGGATCCTGAGCGCCCGCTCGAACGTGACCGCGCCGCCGAAGCCGAGGCGAAAGCCGAGCTCGACGAAGGCTGCGGCCTGCTGCTCGCTGCCGTTGAAGGCGTGCGCGAAGCCGCCGGGCACGCGGCGCCGGCGCAGCTGCGCGAGCACCGGGTCGACGGCGCGACGAACGTGCAGCAGCACCGGCAGCTCGAACTCGGCGGCGAGGCCGAGCTGCGCCGCGAAGATCGCCGTCTGGCGCTCGCGATCGAGGCCGGCGATGAAATGGTCGAGGCCGATCTCGCCGACCGCGACCAGGCGCGGGTCGCCGGCGTGGCGCGCGAGCGCGTCGCGCAGCGCGGCGACGTCATCGGCGCCGGCAGCGCCGGTGCACATCGGATGGATGCCGAGCGCGTACGCCAGCCGATGCCGGTGCGCGAGGTCTCGCACCGGCTCGAAATTGGCGACGTCCACCGCCGGGATGACGATCTGGGCGACGCCGGCCGCGCGCGCCCGCGCGACGACCTCGTCGCGATCGGCGTCGAACTCGGCGGCGTCGAGGTGGCAATGCGTGTCGATCCACACGGTGCGATGATGCCTGCGGCCGCTCCTGTGACAGGTCATGGCCGGCGTGCTACCGTATTGACGAGGGCCTGCGGGGACACCGGCGCGCAACTTGCTCGTCGTCCCCGGCGCGGCCCTCGCGGCCCCGGATGCCCCCGATGAAACGAGTCCCGCTGTACAGCCGTTCGCTCCGCCCGACCGAGACTCCGGCCGAGCCGGCAACAGCTGCTGGCGACGCCGCCGCGACCGCGCCGAAACCGGGCCGCTGGGCGGCCTTCGCGCGCCACGAGCGGCGGCTCTGGGTGCTCCTCATCCTCGCCCTCGGCGTCGCGTTCTGGTGGTCGAACCCGACCTTTCGCGCCAAGCCGCCGTTGACGATCGAGCAGATCGACGCCGCCATCCGCCAGTCGATCGAGGAAAAGCCCCTGGTCGCTCCGGAAGCGCGCGCCTACGACGCGATCATCCCGTCGGTCGTTCGCGTCGTCGGCCTGATGACCGAGGGCGACGACGGCACCGACAGCAAGGAAAACGGCACCGTCGAGCGCGGCGTCGGCACCGGCGTGGTGATCATCGACAACGGCACGATCCTGACCAACCTGCATGTCGTGAGCGGCGCCAAGAAGATCCGCGTCACCTTCTTCGACGGCTCTGAGTCCGACGCGATGGTGCTGAGCACGCAGCCCGAGAACGACCTCGCCGTCCTGCGCGCCAAGACGATCCCCGACGACCTCGAGGCGGCGACGATGCGCTCGACCGCCGACCTTGCCTCGGGCGATCACGTGCTCGCGGTCGGCTTCCCGTTCGGCATCGGCCCGTCGGCATCGGCCGGCGTCGTGTCGGGCCTGAAGCGCCAGTTCCGCTCGCCCGACGGTCAGCAGATGCTCACCAACCTGATCCAGTTCGACGCCGCCGCCAATCCGGGCAACTCGGGCGGCCCGCTCGTGACGATGGACGGCGAGGTGGTCGGCATCGTCACCGCGATCCTGAACCCGAACCGCCAGCGCGTCTTCATCGGCATCGGCTTCGCCGTGCCGATCGAGAACGCCGCCGCGGCGGCGGGGATGCCGCCGTTCTAGGCGGCGCAGCCCGCAGCTCGACCCGCCGGCGCACGCCGCCCTTCATTCCTCTCGGATCCACGATGACCGACACCTCTTCCATTCCGGGCGACGCCGCGACGCTGATGGAGCGCATCCTGTACGAGGTCAAGCGCGTCGTCGTCGGCCAGGACCATTTCCTCGAGCGCGTCATGGTCGCCGTGCTCGCGCAGGGCCACCTGCTGGTCGAGGGCGTGCCCGGGCTGGCCAAGACGCTGACCGTCAAGACGCTCGCGCAGACGCTGCGCGGCACCTTCAAGCGGATCCAGTTCACGCCCGACCTGGTGCCTGCCGACCTGGTCGGCACGCGCATCTTCAATCCGCGCACCGGCGAGTTCTCGACCGCGCTCGGCCCGGTATTCACGCACCTGCTCCTCGCCGACGAAATCAACCGCGCACCCGCCAAGGTGCAGAGCGCGCTGCTCGAGGTGATGCAGGAGCGCCAGGTGACGATCGCCGGCGAGACCCACAAGGTGCCCGAGCCGTTCCTCGTCATGGCGACGCAGAACCCGATCGAGACCGAGGGCACGTACCCGCTGCCGGAAGCGCAGGTCGACCGCTTCATGATGAAGGTCCTGGTCGACTACCCGAGCGAGGAAGAGGAGTTCGTGATCGCCCAGCGCGTCACCGGCACGCCGGTGACGATGAGCCCGGTCGCCAGCATGGGCCAGCTCGCCGAGCTGCAACAGGAGTGCCGCAAGGTCTACGTCGACCCGTCGCTGATGCAGTACGCCGTGAAGCTGGTCAGCGCGACGCGCCGGCCCGATCGCTACGAGCTCGCCGACATCGCCAAGTACCTGACCTTCGGTGCGAGCCCGCGCGCGACCATCGGCCTGATCGAAGGCGCGCGCGCCCTGGCCTTCATGCGCGGACGCAGCTACGCCCTGCCCGAGGACATGACCGGCCTCGTCGCCGACGTGCTGCGACACCGGCTCGTCCTCTCGTACGAAGCGCTCGCCGAAGGCATGGACGCCGACGCCGTGATCCAGAAGGTGATGCGCAAGATCCCCGTTCCGGACAAACCGCTGGCGCCCGAGAGCAGCCATGGCCGCAGCTGACAAGCCCGCCGCGCTGGTCGACCACGACAGCGCCGAGGCGCTCCTCAAGCGCATGGAGTGGACCGTCCTGCGCCGCCTCGACGGCCTCCTCCAGGGCGACCACCGCACGCTGATGCGCGGCGCCGGCCTCGACCTCGCCGACCTGCGCGAGTACCAGCACCACGACGATGTCCGCCACATCGACTGGAACGTCACGGCGCGACTGCAGACGCCCTACGTGCGCCAGTTCACCGAAGACCGCGAGCTCTCGGCGTGGTTCCTGGTCGACCTCTCGGCGAGCGTCGACTTCGGCTCCGACCGGTTCACCAAGCGCACCGTCGCGCGCGAGTTCGTCGCCGTGCTGGCGCGCCTGTTGACGCGCCACGGCAACCGCGTCGGCGCGCTCCTCTACGGCAACAACGTCGACACCGTGCTGCCGGCGCGCGGCGGCCGCGTCCACGTCCTCAACCTGCTGCAGCGGATGGCGGCGCGCCCGGCCGAAAGCGCCGGCGGCGCGACCGACCTGCGCGAGCTGCTGCTGGCGGCGCAGCGCACGATCAAGCGCCGCTCGACGATCTTCATCGTCTCCGACTTCGTCAGCGCGCCGGGTTGGGAACGCGCCCTGGGCCACCTCGCGCAGCGCCATGAGGTGACGGCGGTGCGCCTGTTCGACCCGCTCGAGATGGACCTGCCCGACATCGGCCTGGTGACGATGAAGGACGCCGAGACCGGCGAGCAGATCGTCGTCGACACCCACAACAAGCGTTTCCGCGAGCGCTTCGCCGCCGCCGCCGAAAGGCGCGAGACGCTGCTGCGCGAGGCGCTCGCCCGCGCCGGCGTCGACACGCTCGAGCTCGGCACCGACGACGACCTCGTCGACTCGGTGCTGCGCTTCGCCGACCTGAAGAAGCAGCGCAGCCGGCTCGCCAACTGGACCGGCCCGGCCAACCGGTCGATCGCCCACGTGCGGCCGGTCGCGCAGGCGCCGGCAGGGAGCCCGCGGTGAACTCCAGCCCCTGGATGACCTTCCTCTGGCCCTCGATGCTGTGGGCGATGCTCGCCCTGCCGGTCATCGTCGCGCTCTACGTCTTCCTGATCACCCGGCGCAAGAAGACGCACCTGCGCTACGCCAACCTCGGCCTCGTCAAGGAAGCGCTCGGCAGCCGCAGCGCCTGGCGCCGTCACGTCCCGCCGTTGCTGCTCTTCCTCGCCCTCGCGACCCTGCTGTTCGCGTCGTCGCGGCCGGCGGCGCTGATCACCCTGCCGTCGGCGCAGGAGACGATCGTCCTCGCGATCGACGTCTCGGGCAGCATGCGCGCCGCCGACGTCCAACCGAACCGGCTCGTCGCCGCGCAGGAGGCGGCCAAGGCTTTCGTCGCCGACCTGCCGAGGAACGTGAAGATCGCGGTCGTCTCCTTCGCCGGCACCGCTGCCGTCGTCCAGGCGCCGACGCTCAGCCGCGACGACGTCAACGCGGCGATCGATCGATTCCAGTTGCAGCGCGGCACCGCGATCGGCAGCGGCATCGTCATCTCGCTGGCGACGATCTTCCCGGAAGCGGGAATCGACCTGTCGCAGATCACCGGCGCCCGGGCGATGCCGCCCGGCCCGAACGACAAGCCGCCGCCCGAGTTCAAGCCGGTGGCGCCGGGCTCGTACTCGTCGGCGGCGATCATCCTGCTTACCGACGGCCAGCGCACGACCGGGCCCGATTCGCTCGAGGCCGCGAAGATGGCGGCCGACCGCGGCGTCCGCATCTACACCGTCGGCATCGGCACCAAGGAAGGCGAGACGATTGGCTTCGAGGGCTGGTCGATGCGAGTTCGCCTCGACGAGGAGACTCTGAAGGCGGTCGCCAAGCTCACCAACGCCGACTACTTCTACGCTGGCACGGCCGCCGACCTGAAGAAGGTCTACCAGGGCCTGAGCACCCGCCTCATCGTCGAGAAGAAGGAGACCGAGATCAGCGCCCTCCTGGCGGTGATCGGCGCTGCGCTCACGATCCTCGGCGCGGGCCTTTCGGTGTGGTGGTTCGGGCGGATCGCCTAGCCCGATCGAAACGTCTGCTGACGTTCGCGGCGAACGTCTCGTTACCGACCTGACGCGATCGCAACGATCGCCCTCTCCAGAGTCGACACAAACCTGCCGAAGCAGACTTTGTACCGGCGGTGGCCGTGCGCGCGGATCGAAACGATCGGCGACACGGTACGGTCCGGGGTCGATGACGGGGATCGCGGCAGCGAACACAGAGCAATGAGCACGTACAGGTTGTACAAGTCGCCGAACGGCGACATCGTTCGCGTCAAGATGGGCTTCTCGTGGCAGGCGTTCTTCGTCGGATCGCTGTCGACGCTCGTCAGGCGCGGCTGGCTTCTCGCCGCCGTCGCCGCGATCTACTACGCGGGCGAGACCTTCTTCAACGGCGCGCCGACGCCGACCTCGCGCACCGCGGGCGTCGCCCTGGCGGGCGTCGGCTTCTACGCCGTCTACATGCTGTTCTGCGGCGTCAACGGCAACCGCTGGCTGAGCGACTCGCTGCGCCGGCGCGGCTTCACGCTCATCGGCGAAGAGCGCGGCTGATCGGTTCCGGCCGCCGGCGTCAGCCGAAGCGGCCGTGGAGGAACCAGCCGCTTGCGTTTCCGGCGGCAGCTGACAGCGGCAATCGCGCGCGGTAGATCCAGACCAGCGCGCCGTCGGCGGCCTCGGCGATGAAGTAGTCGCGCTCGGCGAGCTCGGCATCCCACCAGCCTGCCTCGATCCGCTCCGGCCCCGACAACAAGCTGAGCGGCCGGCCGTCGAGGAGCGGCCGCGAGTGCCGCTCGGCGAGCGGCTCGGCGACCGGATGCAACCAGACCGGATGCGACGGACAAGAAGTCGTCGCACCCGAGCTTGCAGCGGCCACGCGCGAGTCGGCGACGCGCGCACGCCCGCCGCCGCGTGGCGTCATGCGTGCCGGCCGCCCGCTCGCGTCGGCGCGCTGCCCTCGGCTCGCCCGTTCGGGTCGATGGTCCTCGACGCCGGCCAGACGCTGCACCCGGTCGGCGCCGAGGCGCGCCTGCAGCCGCTCGATCAGGCGCGTCAGGCCTTCGTTCTCGCTCTGCCGGGTCGGGAACAGCTCGCTGTTCGGCGCGGCGCGCTTGACGATGTCTTCGGCCTGCAGCGCGATCTCGAGCGTCGGCGCCGGCAGCTGGACCTGCGCCAGCCGCTCGCGCAGCAGGACGAGCAGGTGTTCGCTGTCGCGCGACGGCTCGGCGAGGGCGATCTCGAGCGATGTCGCCTGCGGCGTGCGGTCGCCCTGCTGCCAGCGCGTCTCGTGGTGCATCAGGAGACGAAAGCGGCGCACGAACGAGTGCTGCGCCGCCAGCCACGCGACCAGCCGGGCGAGCAGGACCTGTGCGCCGTGCAGGACCTGCTCGGTGCTGTCGGCGCGCGCGAACAGCTCGAGACGGCTTTCGAACAACCGCGCCGGAACGATCGCCTCGCGCGGATCGGGCCGGCGACCGAAGGCGGCGTCGATCTCGGCGAGCAGCGTTTCGCCGAAGCGGCGCGCCAGGCCGGCGCGCGGCAGGCCGAGCAGATCGCCGACCTGGCGCAGGCCCATTCCCTGCAACGCTTCCCAGTGCTCGCGGCCGGGACCGAGCAGCCACACCGGCGCGGCGGCGAGCGCCTGCCGCGTCGACGCCAGGTTCAGGCAGCGCGGCGGCGGCGCGACGCGGGCGAGCACCGCCGCGCCCTGCGCCGTCGCCGCGGTCGCGATGCGGACGGCGTGGCCGAGCGGAGCGATCGCGCGCTGCAACCGTTGCAGCAGGCGATCGATGCCGCCGAAGTAGCGCAGGCTCGCCTGCACTTCGAGCAGCACCGTGTCCGCCGCGGTGCCAGGCTCGGCAGCCGGCTGCAGCGAGACCTGCGGCGTGAAGGCGAGCGCGGCATGGGCGAGCGGCAGCATCGCCTCGGCGTCGCGCGCCGGATCGGCCTGGCCGAGGGTGAGGCGAGGCGCGAGGGCGAGCGCGGTCGCCCGCTTCAGCCCGGGCTTGACGCCCTGCGCCTGCGCCGCCGCGTTGGCGGCCGAGATGCGGTGTTCGTCGACGAGGGCGATCGCGGGCAGGGCGCTGGTGGCGCTCGCGTCGCCAGCGAGCAAGGTCGCCGCGAACGACTCGAGCGAGAGCAAGGGAAAGTGGAGCGCGACCCAGAGCACGAGGGATCCGGCAAGGAAAGCGAGCGCGACGAAAGCAACGCGAAGCGAGCAGGCGAGCTCACGCGAAATCGACGAAAGTGGCCGCGTGCAGCGCTGCTGCACGCTCGCTCGCGCGGGCCGAGCGCCGCCGCGCCGCCGCCGACAAGACCGTCGGCAGCTCGAGCGAGAGCGGCGCCTCGAGGGGAGGACCGCGCCGCTTCAGGACGCGCACCTGCAAGCGATCGGCGCCACCCGCTTGCAGGCCGAGGCGCAGCGGCGACGCCGTCGGCCGGCCGGCGACGGCGGCCTCGCGCATCACGAAGGCGGCGCCGTCGTGATGGTGGGCGGCGAGCTGGAGGCGGCGCAACCGATCGACGCGCAGGCGCGGCGGCAGCCAGGCGACGACCGCGCCGACGTGGCCGCTCTTCAGCGCCTGCTCGAGCGCCCACAGGCTGTCGCTGCCGGGAACCACCCGGGCACGGGTTTCGACGATCAGCAGCTCTTCCACGTCCAGGCCGAGACCGGCGAGCGCCGCCGCCGCCAGTGCTGCCGGCGGGTCGAAGAACATCACCAGCCGACCCGCCCGCTGCGCCGCGACCAGCGCCGGCGCGAGCAGGCGGATCTCGCCGACGCCGGCATGCGGCAGCAGCAGCTCCGCGAGCGCCCGGCGCGGCCAGCCGCCGCCGGGCAGCTCGGCGTCGAGGCGCGCGAAGCCGGTCGCCACGGCGTCGCTGCCGGTGCGGCCGAGCTGGTGACCGAGCCAGAGCGACGGGTGCAGGGTTTCGGGCGCGCGCAACCGATCGCGGGCGAGCGGGTGCGACGATTCGCGCGGCGGCGAACGCAGGAAAAGGCGGCGCTCGGCGCCCGGCGGAGCCGGACGCGGCGGCGCTGCCACGGGGGCAGGAACGGCATCCATCGGATAACTGTACGTTTATACAGTAACGGTCGCAAGACCGACTGTCGGCGAACCGGATCCAGCAGGGTGGCCGCCCGTTGCAAACGGCAACTAATTGATTGCTTTAGGCAACTACCTGGACCAGAATGCGCGCATGCCACAGGCCGCCGATTCGCGCACCGCGGCGATCCGCCGCTTCAACCGCTTCTACACGCGCCGGATCGGCGTGCTCCACGAGAAGCTCGCCGACACCCGCTTCTCGCTGACCGAATCGCGCCTGCTCTGGGAGCTCGCCCACCGCGGCCGCACCACCGCCGCCGAACTGGCACGCGACCTCGACCTCGACCCCGGCTACCTGAGCCGGCTGCTGCGCGCCCTCAAGGACCAGAAGCTGATCACCCGCGAGCGCTCAGCGAGCGACGCGCGCCACCTTCACCTCGGCCTCAGCGCCGCCGGCCGGCGAGCGTTCGCCCCGCTCGACCGCCAGAGCGAGGCCGACGCCGCGGCCCTGCTGGCCGCCTTGCCCGACGGCGAGCAGCGGCGCCTCGTCGCCGCCACCGCGGCGATCGAATCGATCCTCAGCGAGCGCCCGCGCGGCGGCGCGCCGTGGCTGCTGCGATCGCCGCAACCCGGCGACATCGGCTGGGTCGTCGAGCGCCACGGCCGCCTCTATGCCGACGAGTACGGCTGGGACACGCGCTTCGAGGCGCTCGTCGCCCGCATCGGCGCCGACTTCATCGAGCGCTTCGACGCCGGCCGCGAAGCGTGCTGGATCGCCGAGCGCGACGGTGTCAACGTCGGCAGCGTCTTCCTCGTCCAGGCGCGCGACGACGCCACCGGCGCTGTCGTCGAGGGGTCGGCGCAGCTGCGCCTGCTGCTGGTCGAGCCGGCAGCGCGCGGCCTCGGCATCGGCGCCCGCCTCGTCGACGAATGCGAGCGATTCGCGCGCGCCAAGGGCTACCGGCGCATCGTTCTCTGGACCAACAGCGTGCTGCTGGCGGCGCGCGCCATCTACGCCAAGGCCGGCTACCGGCGGGTCGCGAGCGAGGCGCACCAGAGCTTCGGCCATTCGCTGGTCGGCGAAACCTGGGAGCTCACCCTGGCCTGATGCGGGCAATCGACAGGCTCCCGGCTCTCCCGGCAATGCCATCATTGCCCGCATCGCCGCACAAGGCGCCCCCACGCTGGAGACGAGATGAATGGTTCGATGATGCAGCTGCCGCTGCTGATCTCTTCGCTGCTCGTGCACGCCGAGCGCCACCACGGCGAGCAGGACGTGGTCTCGCGCCGCGTCGAGGGCGACATCCACCGCACCAACTACCGCGAGCTCGCGGCGCGCTCGCGGCGCATGGCGAACGCGCTCGCCGGCCTCGGCATCAAGAGCGGCGATCGCGTCGCCACGCTCGCGTGGAACGGTTATCGGCACATGGAGATCTACTACGCGGCGTCGGGGTCGGGCGCGGTGCTGCACACGCTCAACCCGCGCCTGCACCCCGACCAGGTCGTCTACATCGCCGACCACGCCGAGGACCGCGCACTCTTCTTCGACCTGACCTTCCTGCCGCTGATCGAGGCGATCGCGCACCGCGTCAAGACGATCAAGACGTTCGTCGCGATGACCGACCGCGCCCACATGCCGGCCGACAGCAAGATCCCGAACCTGCTCTGCTACGAGGAGCTCGCCGCGGCGAGCAGCGACTCGTTCACGTGGCCGACCTTCGACGAGAACCAGGCGTCGTCGCTCTGCTACACGTCGGGAACGACGGGCAACCCGAAGGGCGTTCTCTACAGCCACCGCTCGACGCTGCTGCACACCTTCGCGATCGCCCTGCCCGACGCGCTCAACTGCTCGGCGAAGGACGTGATCCTGCCCGTGGTGCCGATGTTCCACGTCAACGCGTGGGGCCTGCCGTACGCCGCCTGCATGATGGGATCGAAGCTTGTCTTCCCGGGCCCGGGGCTCGACGGCAAGTCGCTCTACGAGCTGTTCGAGAGCGAGCGCGTCACGCTCTCGGCCGGCGTGCCGACGGTCTGGCAGGGGCTGCTCGGCTACGTCGACGCCAACGGCCTGGAGTTCTCCACCATGCGGCGCACGATCATCGGCGGCTCGGCATGCCCGCCGGCGATGATGAGGACGTTCCAGGAGCGCTACGACGTCCAGGTCCTGCACGCCTGGGGAATGACCGAGATGAGCCCGGTCGGCACCGTCGCGACCTTGAAGGGCTCGCAAGTCGACCTCGACCCGGAGCAGCGCTTCGCGATCCAGGCCAAGCAGGGGCGCGCCGTCTACGGAGTCGACATGAAGATCGTCGACGATCACGGCAAGGAGCTGCCGTGGAACGGCGAGCAATCGGGCGAGCTGATGGTGCGCGGGCCGTGGGTCATCGACCAGTACTTCAAGGGCGAGGGCGGGGATCCGCTGGTCAAGGATGCCGAGGGTCATGGCTGGTTCCCGACCGGCGACGTCGCGACGATCGACGCGAGCGGCTTCATGCAGATCACCGACCGCTCGAAGGACGTCATCAAATCGGGCGGTGAATGGATCGGCTCGATCGACCTCGAGAACATCGCGATGGCGCATCCGTGCGTGCAGATGGCGGCGTGCATCGCAGCGACGCACGCGAAGTGGGACGAGCGGCCGCTCCTCGTCGTCGTCAAGAAGCCGAACTCGGAGCTGACGCGCGAGGAGCTGCTCTCGTTCTACGAGGGCCGCATCGCCAAGTGGTGGACGCCCGACGACGTCGTCTTCGTCGACGCGATCCCGCTCGGCGCGACCGGCAAGATGCTGAAGAACCGGCTGCGCGAGCAGTACGGCCGGCATCTGCTCGACAAGTCCTGAGCGCGGCCCGGCCTCGTCTCTCGGCGCACGCCGACGCCGGCGTGTGGGCGGGCGCGCTCGCGTTCACGCTGTGGGGGTTCTTTCCCCTCTACTTCCGCGTCCTGCCCGGCGTCTTCCCGCCCGAGGTGCTTGCCAACCGGATCGTCTGGGCGCTGCTCCTCGTCGCGATCGTCCTGACCTGGCAATCGCGCTGGTCGTGGCTCGGCCCGGCGCTGCGCTCGCGCCGCGTGATGGCGAGCTTCGTCGCCAGCGCGTTGCTGCTGTCGGCGAACTGGATGACCTACATCTGGGCGGTCTCGAACGGCCACGTCGTCGAGGCGAGCCTGGGCTACTTCATCACGCCGCTCATCAACGTCGGCCTCGGCTACGGCGTGCTCGGCGAGCGGCCGCGCCGGGCGCAATGGATCGCCCTCGGCGTCGCCGCGGCCGGCGTCGTCTGGCTGACGGTGAGCGCGGGACGCCTGCCGTGGATCGGCCTCGTCCTCGGCCTCAGCTTCGGCGCGTACGGCCTGCTGCGCAAGGTCGCGACGCTCGGCGCGCTCGAAGGGCTGACCCTCGAGACGATGATCCTCGCGCCGGCGGCGATCGCGGCGATGGCGTGGTGGTGGGGCGGCAGCGCGACCAGCTTTCCGGCAGCGACGCTCGCGACCAATGTCTGGCTCGTCGGCCTCGGCCCGGCGACGACCGCGCCGCTGCTGCTCTTCGCGCTCGCCGCGCGCAGGCTGTCGCTGACGACGCTCGGCCTGCTCCAGTACCTGAGCCCGACGATCCAGTTCCTGCTCGGCATCTGGCTCTTCCAGGAGCCGTTCAGCGCGACCCGCTTCGTCGGCTTCGCGCTGATCTGGATCGCCCTCGCGCTCTACACGTTCGACGGCTGGCGTCGGCGCGGCGCCTTCATCACGCCGCCCGAGCGCGCGACGCACGAGACGACCGCGAACGATCGCGCAGACCCTTCTGCTCGCTGACCTGCGACGCCCGCGCCGGCCGCGATGCCAGGTCGTGGCATCGCGCGCCCACCACGAAACGAGCCCGGGTCGCCATCGCCCTGATTGATGAGGCGCAACGGCGGCAGCGATCCTAGGATCGGGGTCGGACCGAAGAACGCGTCACCTGCTCACGCGCGACGGTACGAGCGGAGGAGATTTTTTCATGGCAGCCAAGCTTCGCATCCAGGACGGCAACCCGATCTGGCTCTCGGCGTCGATCGTCCCGTCGAAGGATCTCGTCGTCTCGCCCAACTCGAGCCCGACGCTCGCCACGGTCAAGGTCGGCTCGGCCGATGTCTTCGTCTACGTCAAGGTCGAGAACACGGGGACCGTCGACCTCGGCGGCTGCACATGCACGGCGACGGGGGCGTGGACGGCGCCGACCGCGTTTGCGAACTTCCTCGGCAACACCACTGCCACCCAGACCCAGACGCAGGCTGGCGTCACCTTCAGCGCGGCGCCCATCAACGACTCGCTGAGCGGCGCCGGGATCAACGTGTCGTTCGGCAGCGTGGCGACTGGCCGGCGCGCCTGGGCCTGGAGCCCGGACGGCCGCTACTTCGCCTATGTCGCGTCGCCGAACGGCAGCGACTGGAGCCTCACCGTCGTCGCGCTGCAGCCGATCACGCGCAGCAACGGCACGACCGTCGCCAAGGGCCAGACCGCGGTGAGCGGCAATGGCATCTTCGCCGGCATGAACGCCGCTTCGTGGTGGAACAACGGCAATTTCAGCTGGGCAGGATCGCACGCCGTGCTCGCCCACGGCATCTATGCCGGCGGACCCGGGCTGTCGCTCGCGCTGATGTGCCCCGAAGCGCCGAGTCCGGGTAGCTGGGGCGACCTCATGCCTTCGTTTCCGGGCCAGGTCGATTGGGCGTTTCTCGTCAGTCCCTGCGGGACGATGGTCGCGTTCGCACCCAAGCGCTTGAACGCGACGGCGCCGCCGCAGGATTTCTTCCAGGTGTCGACGGCCAAGGCGACGACGACGACGTTTCGCAAGAACAACGCGTCGACGAGTGTCTCCAGCACCGGCGCGAACGTCTCGATCACGACCACCGCGCACGCCGCCAACGGCGTCACCATCGGCACCGGCAACGGCACGACGACGACCGTCGACGACCCCGAGTGCACGGTCGTGGGCGGAGGGATCACCGTCCGCGTCGATCGTGTCAAGGCGAGCACCCTGCCGACCGCCAACCTGGGCGTGCTGGCGGTCGGCACGGCCACGCTGGGCATCCTCAAGGTCGGCGCGTCGGCCTGGGTGCAGGTGCCGAACCAGAACGGCTGGGCCAACCAGTCCGAGACGCATTGGTGCTTGCTCGCCCAAGCCTACACAGCCGACGGCACGACAGTGCCGCGCGCGTGGAATGGCCAGGCGGCAAGCCCTCCTGCCTTCCCGGTCGCGCTCGAGAACTGCGCGCAGCGCAACATCCAGATCAATCCCTGAAGCCGGAGCGAGCCATGGCGATGCATCGATTCAAGGTCAACGTCCCGAACCCGACCGACCGCGCTGCCGTGGTGCAGCTGCGCCTCGAGCCTGGCAAGCTCACCGGCCTGGCCGAGTTCCCGCGCGGCGACAAGCGAGGGCCGCTCAAGGTCGTCGCCGCTGGGCTCGCGCTCGACCCCTGCGCCGAATCCGGTCGGGCCGAGCTGAAGCTCAGGATCGGCGCACGCGACAGCGTCGATGTCTACGCGATCGTCACCACCGCCGCGTCGTCCCGGCCCGCTGCGACCGGCTTTCACGTGATCGACCGCCGCGGCGGCAAGGACGTCGGCGGTGTCTTCGTCGTCTGCGCGGAGCCGACCCTTGCCGACACCGTGGCCTCGGTCGT
>Ga0207658_10001358_pt1 | contig 19138 bp, 19 predicted proteins | sample KBSS33metaG_FD_184322 | JGI IMG/M metagenome (GOLD analysis project Ga0207658, IMG submission 184322) | Switchgrass rhizosphere microbial communities from Kellogg Biological Station, Michigan, USA - KBS S3-3 metaG (SPAdes) (version 2) | ecosystem: Host-associated > Plants > Roots > Rhizosphere...
CGATCCTGTTGGGCACCTATAATTACATGGGGATGACCTTCGACCCCGACGTGATTGCCGCGGGCAAGGCGGCGCTCGATGAGTTCGGCTCGGGCACGACGGGAAGTCGCGTCCTCAATGGCACGTACGTCGGCCACCGGGCCGTCGAGCAGGCGCTCAAGGACTTTTACGCCATGGAACATGCCATGGTCTTTTCGACCGGCTACCAGGCCAATCTCGGCGTGATTTCGACCATCGCGGGCAAGGACGATTACATCGTCCTCGATATCGATAGCCATGCCTCAATCTACGACGGCTGCGCGCTCGGCAACGCGCAGATCGTGCCGTTCCGCCACAACGACATCGAGGCGCTGGAAAAACGGTTGAAGCGGATTCCGGAGGGTGCCGGCAAGCTGGTCGTGCTCGAGGGCGTCTATTCGATGCTCGGCGACATCGCGCCGCTGAAGGAGATGGTCGCCATCTCGAAGGCCAATGGCGCGATGGTGCTAGTCGACGAAGCACATTCGATGGGCTTCATCGGGGAGCATGGCCGCGGCGTTGCCGAGGCACAGGGCGTCATGAACGACGTCGATTTCATCATCGGCACGTTTTCGAAGTCGGTCGGCACCGTGGGTGGCTTTTGCGTATCGAACCACCCGAAGTTCGAAATCCTGCGGCTTGTGTGCCGGCCCTACGTGTTCACCGCGTCGCTGCCACCGTCGGTCGTCGCCACCGCCGCGACCTCGATCCGCAAGCTGATGGACAGCGCCGACAAGCGCGCGCACCTGTGGGAGAATTCAAAGCGCCTTCACGCCGGTCTGCGTCAGCTCGGCTTCACGCTAGGCACGGACGAGCCGCAATCGGCGATCATCGCCGTGATCATGCCCGACCTCGAGAAAGGTGCGGCGATGTGGGAGGCGCTGTTGAACGAAGGCCTCTACGTCAACCTCGCCCGGCCGCCGGCCACGCCGGCCAACATGACCCTCCTGCGCTGCTCGCTCTGCGCGCTGCACACCGAGGACCAGGTCGGCGAGATTCTCGGCATGTTCGCTGCGGCGGGCCGTGCAACAGGCTGCATAAGCTGAGCCCAAACTGTGGAACCTTTGGCTTTCGCCAAAAGGTTAACGAGTCTAGATTGAGGGGATGATCGGGGAAGGGGACGAGGTACGCTTCGACTGGAGACGTGGCGGTGCCGCGGCCGCGGGCCTGATTGCGGCCCTGATCCTGGTCGTCATCGTCTTCCTGGTGAAGTTCGCCAATGACGCGCGCGAACAGGCGCTGGGCGCCGAGCGCCATGCCTATGAAGTCGCCCTCGTGGTTCGCAACGTCAGCGCAAACGTCGCCCGCTCGGAAGCTGCCCTGGCGCGGTTCGTCCTCGACGAGGACGTCAAGACCAGCGGCAATATCTATGCCAGCGACTGGCAGCTGGCCGGTTTCCAGATCCGGCAGTTGAAGGACCTGATGCGCAACAGCCCCGCGCAGAAGCGCCGCGTGGGAGAACTCGAGGCACTGTACAACCAGCGCGGGAACGAGCTCGCGCTCGCCGCTCGCGCCGCGCTGGCCAAGCAGGGCGATGCCGGCATCAGCTATTTTTACGCGGCCGCGACGCGCGGGTCGGGAGATGCGCTCGACAAGAAGCTCAACGAAATTACGAACAGCGAGCGCGGAGCGCTGCGTGAGCGGATTACCCAAAGCCAGATATTTTCGGCCGAAGCCGACCGCTTCACCGATTATCTGAGTTGGCTGGGGATCGTCGTCGGGCTGGGCGCAGTCTTCCTCGGTGTCGTCGCCGTGCAGGCGTTGCGCCAGAATGCCGCCGCAAGGCGCGCCGCCGAAAACGAGGCCGAGCGCGCCGAGGTGCTGGAGCAAGCCGTGCGCGAACGCACCCAGGAATTGTGGGAAGCGAACCAGGCGCTCAAAGCCGAGGCCGAGGAACGCCAGGCGGCGGAAGCGCAACTTCGCCAGGTGCAAAAGATGGAGGCGGTCGGCCAGTTGACCGGCGGCATCGCGCACGACTTCAACAACATGCTCGCCGTCGTCGTCGGCGGCATCGACTTGGGGCTTCGCCGGCTCAACGGCCCGCGCCGCGAGGTCATGACTCATCTCAACAATGCGATGGAGGGGGCGACGCGTGCCGCCGCGCTGACCCGTCGCCTGCTTTCCTTCGCCCGGTCCGAACCGCTTCTCCCTGAGCGTATCGACAGCAAGGAACTGATCGGCGGCATGTCCGACCTGCTCGACCGCACCTTGGGCGAGCGCATCCGCGTCCAGGTCAAGCTCGCCTCCGACACCTGGCCGATCTACGTCGATCCGCACCAGCTCGAGAATGCGATCGTCAACCTCGCGGTCAATGCCCGCGACGCGATGGACGGCCAGGGCGTGATGCGAATAACCACGGCGAACGTGAAGCTCGCGGCAAACGAAGTCGGCGACGTCCGGGCAGGCGAATATGTGAAGATTAGCGTTTCCGACACTGGCTGCGGAATGACGCCCGAGGTGCTCGAACGGGCCTTCGAGCCCTTCTTCACCACGAAGCCGGTAGGCAAGGGCACCGGCCTCGGCCTCAGCCAGATTTTCGGCTTCGCGCACCAGTCGGGCGGCGAAGTTGGGATCGAGAGCGAGACCACCAAGGGAACTACCGTGTCGATCTATCTGCCGCGGACCGAAGTCGCGGCATCGGTACGCATTCATCCGGCTGTCCAGCGCGCGGCTGACTCCGAGGCACACGTCGCCGGCGCCCGAATCCTGCTGGTCGAGGACGATCCGCGCGTTCGCACAGCAACCGTCGGCGCCCTCGAGGACCTGGACTACGACCCCGTCGCCTGCGGCAGCGGCGCCGAGGCGATCGAGCTCTTCAAAGCGCATGAGTTCGACCTCGTCATCACCGATGTGATCATGCCCGAGATGACGGGTCCGGAGTTGATCCGCCACCTCAAGGCCACGCACGACCGCGAGTTCGCCGTGCTGTTCGTCACCGGCTACGTCGGCGAGGGCGAAAGCGATGATCTCAGGAGCCACGAGCTCTTGCGCAAGCCATTCACCGTCGGCGCCCTGGCGAGCGCGGTCGCTACGGCGTTGACACGCGACGCTAGCGAACCGCCCCGGACCTCAAGAGCCGCGGCAAAAGGGTGAGCGCGGCGAGCAGCGGGTGGCGCCGCTGCCACGGCCTCAGCGCGATCTGCGTGCCGGCGTGGCGGTTGATCTTCCACGCGATATAGTCGGCGCCACCGGCAAACGTCGCGCTGGCCTTCGCCAGGCGAAGCACTGACAGCGCCTTGCCCTCGATACGCCGCCACCGCCAACTTCCTGCCGGAGCGCGCTCGATGGCCGCGGCCGCCGGCGCCGCGAACTGCAGGTACCGATCGCGGTCGGCGTCAACGACCGATGCGCGCCGGCCCGGCCGCTCGGCGCGAAGCTCGGCGGAATAGGTTAATGTGAACGCTCGCCGCCACCAGTCTAGCGGCTTCTCCCGCGGCCGCCGCCCCGCGGCCGCCAGCAGCGTCGGCGCCGCGCGCGCCACGGCGTCGATCGCCCGCTCTCGCGCTGCTGCGCTCCTCACCCATACCAGCCGCGATGGCTGCGCAAACCGCGCCCACACCGACACGCTGCTCGTCTCAGGACCGGCGAGCCGATGAAAATCGGCCTCACTAAGCACCGCATATTTGGCCGCCAGCCCGCCGTGCTCGAAATAAAAGACATTGGGCGGAATGAACCGGTTCGCGGCGGCCAGCCAGCGCTTGCCGTAGGCCGCCCGGTAGTCCGAAACGATCAGATAGAAATCGAGCATCCGGCTTTCGAGCTCCCGCTCGCGCAGGCAGGAGCCATAGAACAGCACGGCGCGGCTTCCGGACCCGTGCCTGCCCGCAATCAATTCCGCCAGCGCACTAACGCGCGGATCGACGGCCACGGCCAGTTCTTCGGCCACGAGCGCTCGCAGCTCAGTCATGGAAAGCCCTCTTAAGCGGCGAGCTTGACGAACGACAGCGGCTGCGCGGGCCTGAGGTTGATCGGCCGGCCCGTCTCCGCGCTGAAAGTCTCGCCATCCAGGATGACATGCGATCTGTCACCCTCGATCGTGATTTCGTTCGATTCCTCGAAATGAACCCCGCGCACGCTCGACCGTCCGAGCTTTCCGGCGAGGCTCGCCATGAAGCCGCGAATCAGCGACATCGGCCGCTCCTCGACGGCCAGCAGCTTGAGCACGCCCTCGCGGCGGCCGCCGAGATCTCCGGACAGCAGCAGCTTCTCGAGCGTCGTCACCGCCAGCAACGAGAAGCGGCCGGTGATCGTATTTCCTTCTTCATGCAGCGAAACATTGAGCGGCGTCGGATCCGGCGGGAGGAACCCGCCCTTCATCCGCAGGAACAGCCTCGCCAGCAGCGCCAGCGCGGTCAGGACATGGCTGACCCCGTTCGGCAGACCCAGCGGATAGATTTTGTCGCGGCAATAAAGCATCGTGTCCGCGAGGCCGGCGCCTCCGAGGAACATGCCGATCACCGGCCAGTCCTCATGGTCGATGCGGCGCAGCGCGATGAGCTCGCGCGCGACTGTGTAGGGCGCGAGGTCTGACTGAGCGAGCGTAATCAGCCGCTCGAGCGTTTCGATGGGGTCGCCGCGCGCACCAAGGTCAAGCGCGATGAGGTTGGTCTTGCCGCTCGGCAAGACCGCGACCGGCGGCCGCTCGTCGCCGAAATGCCCGCCATTGTAGATCTCGGTCAACGCCGCCTGCACCGTTCCGTCGCCGCCGTTGATCGCCAAAACCTTGGGCCGCACGCGGGCGATCGTCCTCATCGCCTCGCCGATCTGGCTTGCATGCTCGACTTCGTAGTGGAAGACGTCGGGGTGATCCGCGCAATAAGCGCGAATTCTCGGCAATTGGGCGATGTTGCCGGTCGATCTGGGGTTCGAAAGCAGCGCGACGCGCGGTCGTGAAACGTGTTTTTGGCATGCCGTCGATGGGCACGCCTGGGCGCTCGCCGCCTCAGCGGACACCGCCGTTACCGTCTCTGGACTCGTTTTCGGCATGAATTCCCGAACCGGTTCGCTATAGACACTATGGGCGGAGGCGCTTGCCGCGCATTCCGTCCATGATCTGATTTCGGCTGCGTTTGCGGCCAAATGATGGTGGTGGGACGACATAAAATTGCGCCAAGTCGGCCTTATTGACCGCTATCTCGCTCGCTCGATCGCTGTCCCGCTGATCGGCTCGCTGATTCTCGCCGCAATGCTCCTCGTCCTCGATAAGATGCTGCGGCTGTTCCAATATGTGGTCGACGCCGGTGGCCCGGTCAGCGTTGTCTGGCGGATGCTGGCCAACCTTCTTCCGGAGTATCTATCGCTCGGAATCCCGATCGGGTTGATGCTCGGTATCCTGCTCGCGTTCCGGAAGCTCGCCTTGTCGTCGGAGCTCGACGCCCTACGCGGGATCGGCATCGGCTTCCGGCGCCTGCTGCGCGTGCCTTATTTCTACGCCGTTCCGCTGGCGATCATCAATCTCGGTATCGTCGGCTACCTCGAGCCTTACACCCATTACCGCTACGAGGGCCTGCGCTTCGACCTCAAGTCCGGCGCGCTTGGAGCGGCGATCAAGGTGGGTGAGTTCAACCGGCTCGGCAGGCACCTGACGCTGCGCATCGATAGCAGCGAAAACAAGGGCACCCAGCTACATGGCATCTTCATCGAGATGGACCGGGGCGGCGGCGAAACCGTCGCAGCGACGGCCGACCACGGGCGCTTTCTTTCGACCGACGATGCCGACACCATTCTGTTCCGGCTGAGCAAAGGGCGGCTGGTCCAGGATTCCCCGAAATTCCCGACGCCGCGGACGCTCGCCTTCGATAGTTACGACCTGCCCATCAGCCTGCCGATGATCGACCAGTTCCGCAGTCGAGGCAGCAATGAATCCGACGAACTCTACCTGCATGAGCTGTGGCGGCTCGGCTATGGCGGCGGGGCGGCCACGCCGGGTCAGCGGCTCGAATCGCAGGCGCATTTCAACTTCCGCCTGGTCGAGGTGGTGATGATGTTGATGCTGCCGTTGCTGGCGATCGCGCTGGCGGTGCCACCCAAGCGCAGCTCCTCGGCGCTCGGCATCTTCATCGCGATCCTGATCGTGGTCGCCTATCACAAGGTCAACCAATATGCCGAGGCTGCGGGGGCGCACGGCCAGATCAACCCGGCGGTCGCGCTATGGCTGCCATTCGTGCTGCTCGCGGGCCTCGTATACTGGATGTACTACATCCTCGCCCACCGACCGGGTGGTCAGCCGATCGGCGCGCTGGAATGGTTCTTCGCCAAGACCGCACTATATATCCGCAGGACGGCTCGTGCGATGCCGCGACCTGGGCCGTCGGGCAACGCCGCATGATCAATCTGTCCTTCTTTCCGTCGCGGCGGATTGCGACCTACATGGTCCGCCTTTTCGTGACCCGCAGCCTTGCCGTGCTCATCGCGCTGGTTCTCATTTTGATGACGCTCGATCTGCTTGGAGAGTCCGGCAAGATCCTCGCCATCCCTGGCAACGGGGATGCCGAACTCTGGCATTATGTCGCGCTTCGGATCCCGCTTCTCGTTTCGCGCTTCCTGCCCTTCTCGGTGCTCCTTGGAACGCTGATCGCGTTCGTCGGCCTCAACCAGCACAGCGAAGTCGTGGCGATGAAGGCCGCGGGCCTTTCGGCGCATCAAATCCTCGCGCCGCTAATCGTCGCCAGCATCGGGATCGCGATCGCCCTGTTCGCTTTCAATGAGACTGTGGTCGTAAAGTCAGGGCGAGTTGTGACCGCCTGGTCCGACAATGATTACAAGCCGGTCCCTCCGGAAAGCGGCATTTTGAGCAACGTCTGGCTGCTCAGCGGGGACGATCTCGTCCGTGCCGGAATCGTCGTCGGCTTCGAACAGAATCTTCGCGTCGATCGGATGAGCATCTACGACCGCGGCGGGGGCATCCTGCAGCGGGTGATCACTGCCGACCGGGCCGTGCCGCGAGCCTCCGGCGATTGGCTGTTGCAGAATGTGCGGATCTACGACGCCAATATGAACGTCATCGTCCGCCGCCGGGCAATGACGGCGCTGGCCGGCGTAACGCCCGGCCAGCTGCGACTCGCGAAGGTCGATCCCACACAGCTCGATTATTGGACCTTGAAGCGCCGCATAGCCGAGCTCGAGGCCGCTGGCCGTCCTACGGACGAAGCTCGCGCCGGCCTGGCTCACAAAATCTCCGGTCCGATCTCGACCCTCCTCATGCCTCTGCTTGCCGCGGTGGCTGCTTTTGGTCTCGCGCGGTCGGGCCAAGTTCTGCTCCGCGCCGCGCTGGGCATGGCCTTGGGATTTGCTTATTTCGTTGCCGACAATTTCAGCCTGGCGATGGGCAATGCGGGCGCTTACCCGCCGCTCATCGCCGCCTGGGCGCCATTCCTCTTGTTTCTGTTGATCGGCGAGACCGTGCTGGTCAGGACCGAGGAATAGTTTCGAAGGTCAGTGGACCAGGGGCCGGCGCACGACTGCGACGAGGCTGACTCCGAACGGCATCGGCACCCGCCCGATCAGCCCGGCCTCCAACCCAAAGACGCTGTTGAGCAAGGCATTGACCCGGGCACCGGGCAGCGTGTCGTCGGCGCTATCGGTCCCGCGCGCCTTGCCGATCAGCCGTGCAGCAGCGATCGGCGGAAACAGCAGGCTGTTGAAATAGCTCAGCAGCTGCACATCGAACCCCGCCTGCTCGAACAGCTTGCGCAAGCCGGCGCGCGTATAGCGGCGGAAATGGTGATGGGCGACGTCGTGCGCGCTCCACATCCACGGATTGGCCGGCACCGTCAGCAGCAGCGCGCCGCCCGGCTTCAGGCGGCGATGGATCGCGCGCAGCGAGCCGATGTCGTCGGGCACATGCTCGAGTACGTCGAGCAGGGCGACGAGGTCGTAGACATTGCGCTCGAACATCGAAAGATCAGGCAGCCGCGCGTCCTTGACCTTGCGTCCCAGGCGTTTGCTGGCGAGCGCGCGGGCGCAGCGATCGAGCTCACACGCCTCGATTTTACCGAACCGGCCGAGCATAGCGAGATTGTGCCCGGTGCCGCACCCAACCTCGAGGACGCGAGCGCCCTGCGGTGGCCGGATCACGCGTTCGACCAGGCGTTCGAGAATGCGTCTGCGCGCGAGGAACCACCAATGTTCCTGGTCCAGCTCGGCCATCCGGTCGAACACCGCGCGTTCCATGCTTCCTCCACTCCCTGTTTTCGCGGCCATCTTTCGCGGCAAGAAGTAAAGGTGTCGTAAACCATTCCCCTTTAGCTTTGGCGGCCAACCGGGGGATGACGTGACCTACCAACCGCGCACTATCGCAGTCGCCGGAGGGCCAAAGCGGCCGCGCCGCCGCACGCCTGCTCGCGGCGGCAGTAAACCGCTGCTGTCGGTGATCGTCCCGGTCAAGGACGAGGAGCAGTCGGTGCTTCCCTTCGTCGAGCGCGTGTCGCGGATTCTCGACAAGGCCTGCAGTCGCGACTGGGAAATCCTGTTCGTAGATGACGGCAGCAGCGATACGACGCTAGCCGTCATCACTGCCGCGCATCAGCGCGATCCTCGTGTTCGCGCGCTCTCGCTGTCACGCAATTTCGGCAAGGAGGCGGCGCTGTCCGCGGGGCTCGATCACGCCCGCGGCCGCACGGTCGTGCCGATGGACGTCGACATGCAGGACCCGCCCGAAGTCCTGCCCGAGATGCTCGCAAAATGGCGCGATGGCTTCGACATGGTCTTCGGCGTCCGCCGCTGCCGGGCGGCCGACACCATGGCCAAGCGGTGGACCGCTGGCCTTTACTACCGCGCGCACAACGCGCTGACCTCTGACAAGATTCCCGCGAATGCCGGCGACTTCCGTCTGCTCGACCGCAAGGTTGTCGACGTCATCAAGGCGATGCCCGAGCGCAACCGCTTCATGAAGGGCCTGTTCGCCTGGGCCGGCTTTCGCCAGGCGGCCGTCGAATATGACCGCGCCGAACGCACGACCGGGGAAACCAAGTTCAACTACTGGAAGCTATGGACCCTCGCGCTCGACGGAATCACGTCCGCTTCGACTGTTCCATTGCGCATGTGGAGCTATGTCGGCGCATCGATTGCGCTCGTCGCGCTTGCCTACGCGGCCTTCATCGTCTCACGCACCTTGATCTTCGGCAATACCGTTCCCGGCTACGCGTCGATCATGGTTTCGTTGCTGTTTTTGGGTGGGATGCAGCTTCTCTCGCTCGGCATCCTCGGCGAATATGTCGGACGCATCTTGACGGAGACCAAGCAGCGCCCGCTCTACGTCGTTCGGGGCACGGTCGGGATCGCCGACCGCGTCCCCGGACGATCAGACTAGCTCAACGCCTTCGCGATCTCTTCGCGCGACCGCGCGTGAAGCGCCCAGAAATCGCGCACGTTCCGACCCGCGAGCTTTTCTTGCAGCACCGTGAGATGCGAGCTCCAGCCACTGCCGAAATCCTGCGCGCCAGTTCCGCTGACGATCCCGCCGTGGGTCAGAACAAGCCGGGTTCGTCCACTCTCTTGGCTGAGCTCATAAGTGACGTTGCCGTTCTTGCCGCCCTGGAAGGTGGTTTCAAGCAATCGCGGCGGTTCGAACCGGATCACCTTCTCGTTCCAGGTCCGTCCTTTGTACGGTGCGTAGCTTTCGGGATACGGAACATCGTCGGTCGATAGATTGTCGTGGTCGTTCAACAGCTCGAACTCGCCGCCAGGCACCGCGTCGGTCCCACCCATGAACCATTCGCGACGCAGATTCGCCTCCGTCAGGTAACGCCACACCGTCTCAATCGGTGCGTCCAGCATGCGCTCGAGCCGGATCGTATCGGGCATTGGCCGGGTGATCGGCGCGGCCGCCTGCATCGTGTCGGTCATTCTACTTCTCCTCGTGCTTGCCGGCCTCTATCGCGGCTTCGAGCCGGTCGAGACGGACGGTCCAGAATTTCTCCCATTGCCGAAGCCATTGCTCAGCTTCCGCGAGCGGCCCTGCATTGAGGCTGCAAAGGTGGGTGCGGCCCGTCTTTTTGCGGGCGACCAGGCCGGCGCCCTCGAGCACCTTCAGATGCTTCGACGCCCCGGCGAGGCTCATGGAAAAAGGCTCGGCGAGATCACCGACCGAAGTTGCGCCGAGCGCGAGCCGCGCCAGCATCCCGCGACGGGTGGGATCGGCGAGTGCATGAAAGACAGTGTCGAGTCGATGTTCAACCATGTGGTTGAATATTGACTGTCATCCAGCAATTGTCAACCGGATGGTTTAATAAGGTGAGCTTAGCGCAGCTTGGCTATCCTAAGGCCGTCCGCCTTGGCGCGCTGCTTGATAGATTCTTCGCTGCGCACGAGGGCCTTGGCGATCGCCTTGAGCGCCATGCCCTTGCCGGCGAGCACCTTGAGCCGGTGCAACTCGTCTGCTCGCCACGGCTGGCGGTGCCGTTCGAACCTGTCCTTCATTTGCCCCCCTGCGTGCCCTCATAGCACGGATTGTGCTCCGTGCCTTCCCGGCCACAGTTGAGATGGAAATACGCTCCGGCGGCGGAATGTCGGGAACACGACAAATTCGTGGGGAATTTAATGCGGATGGACGAAGCAACCCTCGCGAGCATGCGCGCGCGTGTCGCGCAATGCCGTCGCCTCGCTGATACGATCACCGACGCTCGCGCCGCGGCAATTCTCCGGCAAATGGCCGATGAAGGCGAGGCTGACATTGCGCGGGTGGAGACCAAGCAAGCACAGGCCGCGCGCCCCGGCCAGCCCATATTGCCCGAATGAAACTCCGCCCCGGCTCATAAAAAGGGCCGCCTGCAAGGCGGCCCTTCAAAACTTCTACTTCGGCGGCAAGTCGGCCAGGATTTGCGCCGCGCTGGTCGGCCCCCGTGCGAGCGTGTCGCTATGCGATGCGATATATTTGCGGAAATCCAGCGAAGCACGCATGCCGTATGCTATGCCCATCTTCTTGGCCGCTGCCTCGACCGCCGCGTCCTGGGCGTCGGTGGTCACCGGGTTGATGACCATATAGTCCCAGCTGTCGCCGTCGGTGTGAACGTAGATCTGGCTCGCCGGCAAACCTGCAGCAGCCGAAGCACGATCCTGATCCGCCATCCAACGCAACAGCGCTTCCTGCTGCCCGGGCGCCGCATGGTAGAGCGACACAATCGCGCGGCCGGGCGCGGCCTGCGCTATCGCCGGCGTCGCAATCAATGCGCATGCGGTAACGGCCGCCGTCGCGGCAAGTCTTGAAATAAGATTCATGATCATTCCCCCAAGTTTGATGAAACGCTGTCGGATTGCACTCGGCGCGCCCGCCCCCGCGCCGCCGAGGGGCTGCGCTCATTGCCTCGCCAAGTCAAACAACAGTAGTGCGAAGCTTTGTGATTCAGTGGCTTGCGACGCGGCGGAAGCGATAGCGCCCGTGGACGGGCGTTGCCTGGTAAGAAGCGCCCGAGGTGCAGGCGACCGTGTAAACGCCGCGCGCGCCCTCGACGGCGCTGGTCGACGCGACCTCCCCGCAGGCGTAGCCGATCCGGTGGATAGTGCGCGCGACGACCGCGTTGGAAAGGGGCATAGCCGCCGGGGCCGCTTCAGTCGGCGCAGTTGTCGGAATTGCTTGCTCAGTCAGAGTCTCGACTAACGGGCTGTCTTCCGCTTGCACGGCTTCGGCGAGTTGCGCGATGCGCGGTGATGCCGCCGGACGATGCTTGACCGGCGCGCGCGGTTCCCGTCGCCGCTGAGCAACCGCCTCGCCGCTCACCCGATCCGGAGGCAGCGCGGCGGCGGCAGGCTTGGCTGCGGGGAGAGCCGTGGTCACCGCGGGCTCCGATGCCGGCTCCGCCCCTTCGCCGTTTCCGATCGAGGACCCCGCCAGCGCCCCGGCCAGTACCGCGCTGGCGATGAGCGCGCCTGCGACGATTGCGGTCCGGTTCCATTGGCCCGGTCGCTCCTCCGCCTCGTCGAGGCGCAGATCAGGGGCGGCGCGAGGCGCGGGAGCCACCGCGACCGGCGGTTCGGAGCGCTTTGCCGCTTCCGGTTCTGGTTGCGGGTCCGGTCGCGGCGCGGGCTCGGCCGGCGCTCGCAGCGATGCGGCGATGAATGCCGCTGTCCTCGGCTCGGAACGCGGATGCGGAGTGGCACGGGTGAAATATTGCGTGTCCTGGCGCCACGCCATAACCGCGTCGCGCGGGTCCGGCTCAGGCCCCAGTCCGATCGCTGCGTCGTAAGCCCGCCGCTTGGCCGGATCGCGGAGCACTTCGTAAGCGATGCTGACCTCGGCGATAGCGCCGAACGCCCGCGGACGGCCGATCTCCCGGGCGAAGGCGCGCGCGATCTCGTCGCTGCCCGCATCCGGCGCCAGACCCAGCATCTCATAATGGTTCGGCCGTGAGCGTACCGTGCTGACCATGTCCGATTCCCCCGCCAGGAACGCACTCATCCCCGAGTCTCAAGTCGCGGAAGCTTCTACCTTTTTTGGGGGAAATCCAGTTCGGCCGGGCGCAAGCTGAAGCCTGTTCGCCTTCTACCGATTCACGCGGTCCGGGTTAAATTGGAAGTGAATCAGAAAGGGCCGCTGTTTCCAGCGACCCTTCCTTGGCCAAAGCCAAGTCCGCGATTGAGCGGCTCAGACGCCGAACAGGTCCCCGTTGATGAACAGCTGATCGCTTCCCACCTCGAAGCCGGTGATGTGGACGGTGGCTCCAGAAACGTCGAGGACCGTCAAATTGCCATTACCGTTGTTCACCACCTGAACGTCGTCGTCGTCGTTGATGAAGATCTTGTCCACGGCGCCGTCGCCGAGTCCGTTCAAACCGAGGTTGATGGCGAACTCCGTCACTTTGGTGCCGGAGGGGTCGTTGATGGTGATCGTGTCGGCGCCTGCGAGCGCATTGACCGTGATATTCTCGACGTCGTTGAGGGTCATCACGATGTTACCCTGAACCCGCGTGAACAATGCGTCGTTCGCCGTGTCAGCCGTAAACGTGAAAGTCTCCGCGTTCGGATTGCCGTTGAACAGCAGCTGGTCGAAGCCGGAGCCACCCTCGACCCGGTCGCTGCCGTCGCCCTGATCCCAGCGGAACACGTCATTGCCGTCCCCAAGAAAGCCGATGTCGGCCCCCTGATCGCCGTCGATGAAGTCATTGCCGGCGCCACCAAATAGTCTGTCGTTGCCAGCGTGGCCGATCAGCGTGTCATTGCCAGCCTGTCCCTGCAGAATGTCGTCCCCGCTTCCGCCGGTCAGAAAGTCATTGCCAGCGCCGCCGAACAGCCGTGCGGCCGGGAGCGGGCCGTTGGTTTCGTCGAGCGTGATCACGTCGTTGCCGCCATCTCCGAACGCGCGAATGACATCGATGTTGTCCACCGTTGCCACGCCACCCGAGATGGCAATCGCGCCGCCGTTCCCCAGTAAGTGGCCTGCGCCGTCGCGGCTGATCGTCAAGGAATTGTCGAGGCTATCCCCGAAAAAATCGAGGTCCTTGGCATGTGCAATGAATTTACCGGTAATGCTCATTTCCAATCTCCATTTGTGCGTAAGGTCGAGTTCTTAAATCGCGGCAAACAGCCGTGATCAGGCATTTTGTCTTCATTCGCCCTGCTCGCTTCATGAAGATATGTTCGTGGAAACTTCAGGGCACAGGAGGTCCTTGTCCGGAAGCTATGCTTCTCGGAATTGAGTTACCTCGACGCGGTGAGACAGCGTTAGCTGGCGCCCGAAATGGCAAATATGATCAGATCACCGGGAAAATTGATTAAAGCACCGCTGACGGATCAATTTCTCGATCACTGAGATCATCTCCGGCGATCAGCGAGAACCGCGCGCGCCGGGCGTGACCCATCAAAAAAGGGCCGCTGTCGCCAGCGGCCCTTCCTTGTTTCTGAACTCGAACGCGCTTGGGACTAGCCCAGCATTTCCTGCTCGAGCTTCTTGGCCATTTCCTCAATGTTCTCGGGTGGCCATCCGGGGATGTCCATGCCGAGGCGAAGGCCCATGCTGGCGAGCACTTCCTTGATTTCGTTGAGGCTCTTGCGGCCAAAGTTGGGCGTGCGGAGCATCTCGGCCTCGGTCTTCTGAACCAGGTCGCCGATATAGATGATGTTGTCGTTCTTCAGGCAATTGGCGCTGCGCACCGACAGTTCGAGCTCGTCGACCTTCTTGAGCAGGTAACGGTTGAGCTGGTTGGTGTCGGCCTGCGTCTCCATCGGCATCGCCGCGGCGGCCGCGCCGATCATCGGCGACGGCGCCATCCGCACCTGGCTCTCGTCGAAGTGGACGAACAGTTGCAACTGATCCTGGAGGATCCGCGCGGCATAAGCGAGCGCGTCCTCTGGCGTCACCGTGCCGTCGGTCTCGATGGTCAGCGTGAGCTTGTCGTAATCGAGCTCCTGTCCAACGCGGGTGTTCTCGACCTTGTAGGCGACCTGGCGCACGGGGCTGTACAGCGCATCGACCGGGATGAGTCCGATCGGCGCGTCCGCCGGGCGGTTGGCCTGGCTCGGCTGATAGCCTTTGCCGATGTCGACCATCAGCTCCATGTTGAGCGTCGCGCCCTCGTCGAGGTGACAGATCAGGAGGTCGGGGTTGGTGACCTCGATGTCGCCGGACGCCGCGATCATTCCGGCGGTGACGTCGGCCGGGCCGGTCGCCGAAAGATGCAGCCGCTTGGGCCCCTCGCCTTCCATCTTCAACGCGATCTGCTTCACGTTGAGCACGATATCGGTCACGTCCTCGCGGACGCCGGTGAGGCTCGAGAACTCATGGAGCACGCCGTCGATCTTGATCGAGGTGACGGCGGCGCCCTGAAGCGAGCTTAGGAGCACCCGGCGCAGCGAGTTGCCGAGCGTCATTCCAAAGCCGCGCTCGAGCGGTTCGGCGACAAACGAGGCGCGGCGGCGGCTGTCGCCCCCGACCTTTTTCTCGAGCGCATTGGGCTTCTTGAGTTCCTGCCAGTTCTTTGCGTTGACGGCCATGTTCATCCCTTGGCAGTGCGAGGTTGGGTTCAACCTCTTGTTAAACTTAATCTTTCTCAGCTTCGCTCAAAGCGGCACCTTGAACGAAACCGTTAGACGCGGCGCCGCTTCGACGGCCGGACCCCGTTGTGCGGGATCGGGGTCACGTCGCGGATCGAGGTGATCGTGAAACCGACCGCCTGTAGCGCCCTGAGCGCGCTCTCGCGGCCCGAGCCGGGGCCCTTAACTTCGACCTCAAGCGTGCGGACGCCATGCTCGGCTGCCTTCTTGCCCGCGTCTTCAGCCGCGACCTGCGCCGCGTACGGGGTCGATTTGCGGCTTCCCTTGAAGCCCATCATGCCGGCCGAGCTCCAGGCGATCGCGTTGCCCTGGGCGTCGGTGATGGTGATCATCGTGTTGTTGAAGCTGGCGTTCACGTGGGCGACGCCGGCGGTGATGTTTTTGCGCTCCCTCCTGCGAAGGCGCTGCGGTGCTTGGGCCATTTGAATCTCGTTCCTAATCCGGTTCGCCCTTCAGGAGGGCGTGCGTTCAAGCTGCGAAAAGAAGCTACTTCTTCTTCCCGGCGATCGGCCGCGCCTTGCCCTTGCGGGTGCGGGCGTTGGTGTGCGTGCGCTGGCCGCGGACCGGCAGGCCTTTGCGGTGGCGAAGCCCGCGATAGCAGGCAAGGTCCATCAGCCGCTTGATGTTCATCGCGGTCTCACGGCGGAGGTCGCCTTCGACGCTGTGGTCGCGGTCGATCTCCTCGCGGATGTGGAGGACTTCCTGGTCGGTCAGGTCCTGGACCCGCTTTTCGGCGCTGATCCCGAGCTTCTTCGTGATCTGCTGGGCCGTGGTCCGGCCAATTCCGTGGATGTAGGTAAGCGCCACTTCGACGCGCTTGTTGGTGGGGATGTTGACCCCGGCAATACGAGCCATTCTTTACCCTTCTTCAAGCTCCACGGGGCCCGATGCCCCATCTCGTCGCTTAAGACACCCGGTCCAAACGAAAAACCGACGCGCGCACGAATACGCCGCCGGAAACCGGTGAAACGGGATGACGGCCAAATAGGAATGCGGAATAGCTGAGTCAAGCAGGCCTTGACCTTTTGACTCTTAGCGGGCGTTGGCCCGCGCCATGCAGGAAAAACGCATTCACGAGATTTTCGTCGTCAGCGTGCTGTTCAAGGGCGTCCACGCGCTCATCGAGATTGTCGGCGGCATCGCGCTCTACCTCACCAGCACGCAAACGATCGTCGATCTCCTCAACCGCGTCACGCGCGAGCAACTGCTCGACGATCCCGACGACTGGGTCGGCAACCATTTGCTCAAGTTCGCGCAGGGCTTCTCGGTCGAGGCGCACCATTTCTACGCCTTCTACCTGCTCAGCCACGGGCTCGTGAAATCGGTGCTGATCGTTGGCCTGCTGCGCGAGAAATTGTGGGCCTATCCGGCGAGCTTCGCGGTGTTCGGCGCGTTCATCGCCTATCAGCTCTACCGCTACACCTACACCCACGACATCGCGCTGATCCTCCTTTCTATCTTCGACCTGTTCGTGATCTATCTTGCGGCCCACGAATACCGGCTGCTTCGCCGGTGGTCGGCGCGTTCATCGCCTATCAGCTCTACCGCTACACCTACACCCACGACATCGCGCTGATCCTCCTTTCTATCTTCGACCTGTTCGTGATCTATCTTGCGGCCCACGAATACCGGCTGCTTCGCAAACACCTCCCGACCCACTAAGCGGTTTGCAATGCAGCGCCTGACCCTCGCCGGCGGCATCCCCGATGCACTCAAGGGGAGCATCGTCGCGCTCGGCAATTTCGACGGTTTCCATCTCGGCCACCAGGCGGTGGTCGGACGCGCGATCGCGCGCGGCTTCCATGAGCGCCGCCCGGTGATCGTCGCGACCTTCGATCCCCACCCGGTCAAATTCTTCAAGCCCGACATTCCGCCGTTCCGCCTGACCACGCTGGACCAGCGCGAGGCTTTGTTCGCGCACGCCGGCGCCGACGCGATGCTGGTGTTCCACTTCGACAAGGCGCTGGCGATCACCTCGGCGGAAGACTTCGTCAGCGATGTCCTCGCAAGGCAGATCGGCGCCGCTGGTGTCATAACCGGCGACGACTTCACCTTCGGCCGCGGGCGCAAGGGCGATGTCACCCTGCTGCAATCGCTGGGCGCTACCCACGGCATCGCCGCGGAGGCGGTTGCGGCCTTGCCCATGGGCGGCGAGAAGATTTCCTCAGGCCGGATTCGTGAGGCGCTCGCCACCGGTGATATGAGCATGGCCACGCACCTGCTCAGTCGCGATTTTGCGATCGAGGGCGTCGTCCAGCGAGGCGACGCGCGCGGCCGCGAGCTCGGCTACCCGACCGCCAACGTGGAGATGGGCGACTACCAGCGCCCCCGATACGGCATCTACGCAGTGCGCGTGACGCTCGAGGATGGCGGCGAGCATCCGGGCGTTGCCAGCCTCGGCGTCCGCCCCACGTTCGAGCCACCGCAGGAGTTGCTCGAGGCTTATCTGTTCGGCTTCGACGGCGATCTCTACGGCCGCAAGATCGAGGTCGCGCTCCACGCTTTCATCCGTGAGGAGCGGAGGTTCGATGACGTCGACGCGCTTGTTACACACATGCGCGAGGACGAAGCTTCTGCGAGAAAGTTACTCGCAATCGAGTAGCCGTCATGCGAGCGAGTTTGCAATTCCCGCGCCCGCCCCGCTAAGGCGCCGCATCCATGTCCGACGCCCCTGAGACCACGACGCGCGACTATCGCTCGACCGTCTTCCTTCCGCGCACCGACTTTCCGATGAAGGCCGGTCTGCCGCAGAAGGAGCCGGCGATCCTCGCCCGGTGGCAGGCGGAGGACATCTACGGCCAGGTGCGCAAGGCGCGAGCCGGACGAACCAAGTTCATCCTCCACGACGGCCCGCCTTACGCCAATGGCGACATCCACATCGGCCACGCGCTCGACCGCACGCTCAAGGACATGGTGGTGCGCACCCAAACCCTGCTCGGAAAGGACGCGCCGTTCGTGCCCGGCTGGGACTGCCACGGCCTTCCGATCGAGTGGAAGATCGAGGAGCAGTATCGCAAGAAGAAGCTCAACAAGGACGAGGTCCCGGTCAAGGAGTTCCGCGCAGAGTGCCGCGCCTATGCGCAGCATTGGGTGGACGTTCAGCGCGAGCAGCTGCGCCGCCTCGGTACGCTCGCCGACTGGGACAATCCTTATATGACGATGGCCTATGAGAGCGAGGCGACCATCGTCGCCGAGCTGATGAAGTTCGCCGAGAGCGGGCAGCTCTACCGCGGCGCCAAGCCGGTGATGTGGTCCCCCGTCGAGAAGACCGCGCTGGCCGAGGCCGAGATCGAATATGAGGACATCGTCTCGACCCAGATCGACGTGGCGTTCGAGATTATCGAGAGTCCGATCCCCGACCTGGTCGGCGCGCATGCGGTGGTGTGGACCACGACTCCGTGGACGATCCCGGTCAATCAGGCGATCGCCTATGGGCCGGATGTCGAATACGTTCTCGTTCGTCCGCTCCTGACGGTCCGGGAGAGCGACCAAGACGCGACCGAAGACCTAGCGCGAAGAGTCGGAGAGGCAGCATCATGGTTCGCAAACTGCGGATCGCTGCTGATTGCCGGGGACCTAATTCCGGCTGTCGAAGCGCGACTGAAGCAGTCGCTAAGCGCCATCGAAACACCGGTAGAATTTACAGGCCGGCTTTCGGATCCGACATGGCGAGGCAAAGGCTCCGACCTCGCCGGCACCGTCGCCCGCCACCCGATGCATCATCTCGGCGGCTTCTTCGCCAAACCGCGCCCGTTCGTTCCCGCCGATCATGTCACCACCGACGCCGGCACGGGCCTGGTCCATATGGCGCCCGACCATGGCGAGGAGGACTTCGAGGCGTGCAAGGCGTTCGGGATCGACCCGGTGTTCGCGGTCAACGACGCCGGCTTCTACCGCGACGACTGGCTGTGGCTCCCGGGCGGCGGCAGCGTCATCAACGCCAAGTTTAACGCGCCCGACGGGCCGATCTGCACGGACCTTCGCGAGGCCGGCGCCCTGCTCGCCGCTTCCGCCGACTTCACGCACAGCTATCCGCATTCATGGCGGTCGAAAGCCAAGGTCATCTACCGCTGCACCCCGCAATGGTTCATCGCCATGGACCGGCCTCTGCCAGCATGGCAGTGCGAAAGCTTCG
>Ga0207658_10001384_pt1 | contig 18935 bp, 18 predicted proteins | sample KBSS33metaG_FD_184322 | JGI IMG/M metagenome (GOLD analysis project Ga0207658, IMG submission 184322) | Switchgrass rhizosphere microbial communities from Kellogg Biological Station, Michigan, USA - KBS S3-3 metaG (SPAdes) (version 2) | ecosystem: Host-associated > Plants > Roots > Rhizosphere...
CGCAGTACTTGTCCTCGTTCGGCGCAGTGTTGCCGGCCCTGCCTGTCGCCGAACCTGCCGACATCACCGACGCCGTGCTCTGGCTGGCCGGACCCGCCTCTCGGGCGGTGACCGGGACACAGCTGACCCTCGACATGGGCGCCACCAAGGTCTGATGTCCGACACCGATCAGACGAACCCCAGGACCGAGGACTGGGCGACACTGGAGCGCCGTGATCGCGACTCGGCGCTGTTCGTTGAGACCTCCGACGCCGGCCTGCTGTTGTGCCGAGCCTGCCGATCACTGCAACGCTGCCGCCTCGGCATCGAACGCGAAACCCTCACCGCCGAAGGGCTTGTGGAGTTCGAGACGACCTGCCCCGACGACCACGAGGGCGGTCCCGATGTCGCTCACGGCGGCTGGATAGCCAGCGTCCTCGACGAAATGTCCGGTCACGCGCTGCTGATGCTCGATGCGTTCGCCGTCACCGGAAGCCTGACCGTCAACTTCCTCAAACCCATTCCCATCCGACGACCACTGCTCGGGCGGGCATGGGTTTCTGGACGCGAGGGCCGCCGGGTGTACGTTCGCGGGGAACTGCGCCTGGCCGATGCCGGCGACGTGGTCGCCACCAGCGAGGCGGTGATGATCCGCCGCCCGGCCGACCACTTCGACCGCCATCAGCGCTGGCTAGCCTCGCGCGAGCAGCCCAAGAGTGAGCCCTCTACCTGATAGCCGCCGCGACACCGGTCAGCTGGCAGCTACTCGGTAACGACGTAGGCGCGCCGTCGACACACCTCGTTGATCCGGCCGACCGTCGTTGCCGTTGAATGGACGCCGGGCTGCGGTCAACCCAGGTACGTCGACGGGCGGGGGAGTATGGCTGGAAAACGACGCAGAGCGCTCTTGCGTTCATGGGCGTCACGGCGCACTGACCCGATACCGTACGCGCTCACGGTGCTGGGCCTCGTCCTCAGCGCATTTGCGGCCGGATGGGGAGTTGCCCACGATTGGCAAGGATTTGCGCTCAACTTGTCGGCCAGCCTAGCCATCGTCGGCCCCGCGCTGTTTCTGTCGAACGTCATCGTCAAATACGTTCAGGCTGCACGAGCCGAGGTACTGCTCAAGCCCATGCTGCTGGTAGTACTGACCGAGCTCAACAGCACAGTCAACCTCGTGCATCACGCATGCGACATGCTGGGCCTCGACCTGCCGAATGATCCACCCCCATCACCGGTAGGCATGGACCGGGCGACGTTTGTGGCAGTTCGCCTCGACAATGTTGCCCGGGCGTTGCGCGATGCGCAGTCGGCGCTCACCGACGCGCGCACGAGACGCACCCCACCGTCCGAGCTCTCCCTCAAGGCCCCGATCGTGTTCCCACGTTTTCGGCTCATGCTCAGCATGGTGGAACAGATGCATCGGATGTACCCCATGCCCGAAACCGTTGTCGGCGTGGCTGTTACGGAGGATGGCAGCGCCGTCTTCGGCATGCGCATCATACGTCGGTCCGAGCCCGACGGCGCCGTCTCCGTTCAACGCGCCGTTGGGTTCATGCACATCGCGCACCAATCCGCGATGGCTGGCAAGCACGCCACCATTGACACTGAGCGCCTTTTGACCGCCGTCGACTTCTGCCTGGACCAGTCGCTGCTCATCGCTGAGTTTCTCAGGCAGGAGCTGCCACCCCACGTTGAGGAAGTAACGGCAGTTTGAGCTTCGGCACGTCCGGGGTTACCCGCTGCGCTCGGTGCGCTGCGGGCTTTCCATCAGCGGCATCCGTGGCCAACCAACGGCAACGAATGGCCTAGCCGCTCAAAAACAACGCCGCTGATACCCATTCAACAGAGTATCGCCATGACGCCGGGAGCAGCGTTCGGCGACTATGTCGCGACGTTGCAACCGCCGGGATACCCGCCGCCACCGAACGTGGCGTCCAGGGCTTCGTAATCGGGCCGCCCACCGATCAGGGGCAGTTCGTCGATGAATTCGACGAACTTGGGCTTCTTGTAGGAGGCGATCCGCGACCGGCAATGCTCGATAAGATCCTCGCCGCTGGCCGAGTGACCATCGCTGAGGACGACCACGGCCTTGACGGACTGCGTGTATTGCGGGTCAGGAACGCCGATCACAGCGGCGGCCTTGACCGCTGGGTGTGCGGTCAGGCAGCGCTCCACCTCGGCGGGATAGACGTTCTCGGCTGCAGACTTGATCATCCGCGTCATGGTGCCCAGAAATTCCAGAGTGCCGTCGGGTTCGATGCGTCCCAAATCGGTGGTATGCCACCAGCCGTCGCGCATCCGCTCGGCATTGCGATCCGGACGGTTCCAGTATCCCAAGTGGACGTTGTCGCCACGCACGATGATCTCACCGGCCTCGCCAATAGGGACCTCGTGTCCGTCGGCGTCGACGATGCGCACCTGACACAGCGGTGTCGGCCGCCCGGAATTGCCGATTCCCTTGCCGCCATAGCCATTCAAGATGCACAGCCCCGTGAGTTCGGTCTGGCCGAAGCCGCCGGTGAACCGCGCCCAGGCGCTGGTATCCGGAGGCAGCGCGTCACCCCACAACGGGCCGAACGGTCCAGCTCGCAGGGACGAAATATCCAGGCCACGAGTCGAATTGAGGTCTTTCATCTTGAGGATCGTCGGTGGCATCAAGAACGCCGAAGTGACCTTCTCCTCGGCGATCAAATGTAGGAGTTGCTCTTCGTCGACTCGGCGGACGTAGACGTTGGTGCCGCCGCGGACGAAGACCGGCAATGAATCGAATTGGAAGTTGCCAATGTGGAACAGCGGGCCGGAGTTGATGAACACGCTGGCGTGATCCACTCCCGTGATAGCCCCGGTCATAGTGGCCATGGTCATGAGGTTGCGCTGGCTGAGCATGGAGCCTGCCGGCCTGCCCACAGTCGCGGCCGTGTAGATCACCAGCAACGCTGAGTCTGGATCTACTCCCGTGTCGAACGGAGCCACGTCGCAGTGGGTGACCAGATCGGCGTAACCGCCGGCAGCGTCGGTGTCGTGGTGAATCCACACCGCGCCCTGGCCTGCGGAGCGGGCACGCGCATCGGCGACTGCGGCTCCGATCTCCTGGTCCTGCCACACGATGACGGCCGGGTCGAAGTCGGTGATGACGAATGCGAGTTCTTCACCGGATTGGCGCCAGTTGGCCGGGCAGATCATGGCCTCTAGGCGCGCACACGCCAGCATCAATTCCAAAAAGCGCACGGAGGTCTGAGCCAGCCAGAGCACGCGGTCCCCGGCGCCCACTCCATGCGAGGCGAGCATGCGTGCCACCTGATTCACCCGGGTGTCGAATTCTGGCCAGCTGTAGCGGATATCGCCGTCGATGGCAGCCACGCCCTGCGGGAAACGACGCGCGTTCTCCCGGCAGACATCGGACAAATTCATGTGTGTCATAGCGGGGTCCTCCGTTGGTGACAAGGCTCGTTCCAGGGCGTTGCTTGTGAACTACCTTACGTGTAAGAATCATTCTGACTTTACGTGTATACCTACGGTGAAGCCAAGTGCCCACGGGGCCGGTCCCCGGCGTATGAGCGGCAGCGAAATACGGAAGTGAGAATGATGACGGTCCACGTGAACCTTGGGGGAGAGGCCGCCCTCGACGGTGCCGATGCACAACGGCGCTTCCTGGAGCCCGGAATCGAGACGCTGTCGCGACCAGAACTGGCACAGCTACAGCAAAATCGCATCGTCGAGTTGGTCAACTACGCGTGGACCAACTCTGCGTTCTACCGCGAGCATTGGTCGAACGCCGGCGTGACGCCCGCGGACGTCACATCGATCCAGGACTTCATCGAGCGAATCCCCACCATGTCGAAGTCCGATGTGCAGGCCTACCGAGACCGCACCGGTGACCCGTACGGCGGCCTGCTGTGTGTCGATCCTGCTGAATTGACCTCGATCACCTCGACCTCGGGAACCACCTCACTGCCCGAACCCATCCCCGAAATTTGGTCGACCGCTCCGCCACTGCCCACCATCTCAGCGCGCGACCTATGGGAGATCGGAGTGCGCCCCGGTGACCGCGTGATCGTGCAAACCGGCACCATGCGCAACTACTTCGACGACTTCCTGCACCAACTCGGCGTCATCCCCGTGTTCATCGACACCTGGGTCGGTGAAGGGGAACGCGTGCTGCAGGCCATCGAGCGCTACCAAGTCTCCTACCTCCAGTTCATGCTTCCGCTGGTGATGGAGTTCGAGCGGCTCGAATCCAGCTATGACATGCGCGCCATGCTCTCCTCGCTCAAAGGCGCCGCCTTCGCTGGGCAACCGCTGGGCACGGTTCTTACCAACAAGATTCGCAACGACTGGGGCGTGGACCTCTACACCTACACCAGTGCCGGAGACACGGGAACCGCATGGGAGGGCCGTGAACACGACGGCTATTACCTCTGGGAGGACACCGTTTTCGCCGAGAGCCTCGACCCAGTCACTGGCGAGCCGGCGGCTGATGGCGAGCTCGGGGAACTCATCGCCACCGACCTGGACAACTGGGCCTCGCCGTACATCCGGTTCCGGTCCGGGGACCTGGTCCGCCTCACTCGCCAGCCCGGAGCTCACGGCCGTACCCATAGTCGGGTTTGGGTTGCCGGCCGCAAAGGCGACGAAACAGTAGTGGCCGGGAAAGCCATCTTGGTCGCCGATGTGTGGGAGGCAGTGGAAACCATCCCTGAACTCTCCGACGGCATCTTCCAGATCGTTCGTGCCGCCGAGGCCATGCACCGGCTACGCGTACGGGCCGGATATGCACCCGACCGCACGACCGATAAAGCCGAACTGCTCGCCCGCGCGACAGTCACGTTGCAGCAGCGACTCGGTGTCGACGTAGATATCGAACTGTTCACATCCGACGAGCTGCTCGCCAAGAGCACCAGCGTCGCCAAATTCGCCAGGGTGGTGAAGGCATGAGCCGACAGACAATGATCGACGCCACAGCTGAGCTGGGCCGCCCCCCGCTGTACGCGATGGCAAGCTGCCGCGTGGGTAACCAACACCTCGACTTCGAGATCGGATGGCCCGAATTCGAACGCGACACCGCATGGGCAGCATCGGTACTGCAGCGCGCCGGTCTGGGCAGAGGTGACCTGGTGCTCATCACCGTGACCAACTGGGAATCCCCATGGGCCAGCCCAGTTATTCATGCCTTGCGCCAACTCGGCATCACCTATGCAACTGCCGAGGTATTCGCCTGGGACGTCCGGCGCGTCCTGATGTTCTTGCAACGCTTCCCCATCAAAGCGATCATCGGCCTGAGCGGACAGACCTTGACCGCATTAACCGAAGCCGGCGCACCAATCAACAAACTGCTCGACAAAGTCGAACTCGTTTGGGCCCGGCCGAAAGCCGCCGCCACGCTCGCCGAACAGGGAACCAATGTGTTGCCCTACGCGCGGTTCGGCCCCGCATTGGCGATGGGCCTGCCGGGACAAGCAGGAGCTCTGGTCAACGCACAGGAATGGGACGTCGCAGCCACAGACGACGGGTTGCTGGTGTCCAACATCGTCGAACGCGCCACCACATTCCGGGCCACCCCCACGGGATTCCGCGGCACCGCAACGCCGATCGGCAACGAGATCGCCGTGTACGGCGAGCCCATCCAGTGAGCACTGCGCGCCTGGAGGCCACCAACTACAGCACGATCACCGCCGATCTGACCGGACCCATCGCACGGATGACGCTCAACCGGCCCCGCGCCGCCAACGCCATGAACCATGACATGGTTACCGAGCTGGCGGACGCCGCGGCGCGCTGCGCTTTCAGCGACGCCAAAGTGCTTGTACTATACGGCACTGGCAGATTCTTCTGCGCCGGTGGGGATCTCGGCGACTTCGCCGCGGCGCCAGACCGTTCCCGGCACATCAAGGCAATCGCCGACGCCCTGCACCGGGCGCTGTCCACATTGGCGCGGATGGACGCGGTTGTCATCGCGTCAATCAACGGCACCACGGCCGGCGCTGGCCTGTCATTGGCCGCGAGCGCGGACTTGGTTGTGGCGGCAGAATCTGCCACCTTCACTATGGCCTACATCAAGGTGGGTCTAAGTCCCGATGGTGCGGCCTCCTACCATCTTCCGCGATTGATCGGCATCCGGCGTACCCAGGAGCTGATGCTCACCAATCGCACCCTGAGCGCGCAGCAGGCTCGCGACTGGGGCATCGCCACTGGCGTCGTGCCGGACGATCAGCTTCAGGCGTGCGTGGACGAGATGGCGAGCCACTTCGCCACTGCGCCAAAGCAATCCAACGCTGCGGTCAAGAAGCTACTGTTGGCGACGTTCGGCAACGGGCTCGAGGAACAGATGGAGCTGGAGGCGCATCTCATCGCCCACAACGCGGGCAGCCCCGATGGTCATGAAGGTGTGGACGCTTTCCTGGCCAAACGACCGCCTCGCTATCACTGAGTAGCTTGAAAACCTCACTCACGGAATCTGATTCGACAAAGATGCGTTCGCCGCCGCCAGTGGCGGGTCTTCGGTTCGCCAGGAGGATCGATCGGCGAGGTGCTCTCCCCGGGACCTCGCCGTTGCTGGAAGTGACAAAAACCGCCTCGGCTGCCCGCGCAGGAGCAAGCATTCAAGGGATGCTCCGGACCCGCCACGCAGGCTCTGAACTTGTGGTTTGTGTCACAAGGTATGCCGTGTATAGTCCCACCTTACATGTAAAGGTGGGGTGTGTGAGTGGCCACACAATTGGCTACAGATGAGCAAGGGAGTACAGGATGACGTCGATATCGCTCGGCGCGTTCTCTGGCCCATCGAAAGCGCTGGGGCAGTTCTTCGCGATGTCGCTGGACACGATCGTCGGAATGTTCAGGCCCCCGTTCGCGTGGCGCGAATTCCTTTTGCAGACTTGGTTTGTCGCGCGGGTATCACTGGTCCCGACCATGATGCTGTCGATTCCTTTCACGGTCTTGACGGTGTTCATCTTGAACATCCTGCTGGTCGAGATCGGCGCGGCAGATGCGTCTGGCGCGGGCGCTGCGCTCGGCGCGGTCACCCAGATCGGCCCCGTCGTCACGGTGCTCGTCGTCGCGGGCGCCGGTGCCACCGCAATGTGTGCGGACCTGGGTGCACGCACGATTCGAGAAGAACTCGACGCGCTGCGCGTGATGGGCGTCGATCCCATCCGGGCACTAGTGGTGCCTCGCGTGCAAGCCGCCACCCTCGTAGCTTTGCTGCTGTCATCCGTGGTCACCCTGATCGGCCTGACGGGCGGGTTCATCTTCTCGGTCTTCATCCAGCACGTCACCCCTGGCGCGTTCGCCGCCGGACTGACACTGTTGGTGGGCCTACCGGAGGTCATCACCTCGGTCGTCAAAGCCGCGCTGTTCGGATTTGCCGCAAGTCTTATCGCCTGCTACAAGGGCACTCACGTCGGCGGCGGACCTGCCGGCGTCGGTAACGCAGTCAACGAGACCGTGGTCTTCTCGTTCATGGCGCTGTTCTTCATCAACGTCATCACCACCGCCGTGGGCGTCCAGGCATCATCATGAGCGCACCAACGACCCAACCGATGCTGAGGCTGCGTACGCAGTGGGAAAATCTGCGCGCCGGCTGGAATCGCGTCGGCGTACAGACTCTCTTCTATGGCAAGACACTGACCTCCGTCGCCGACGTCCTGCGGCACTACCGCGTTGAGGTCCTTCGCCTCATCGCTCAGATGAGTTTGGGCACAGGCGCTTTGGCCATCATTGGCGGCGCAGTGGTCATCATCGGCTTTCTGACCCTCTCGGCAGGCGCAGTCCTGGCCGTGCAGGGCTACAACTCGCTCTCCGGAATCGGCGTGGAAGCGCTCACTGGGTTCATCTCCGCGTACGTCAACGTCCGCATTGCCGCACCGCTGGTCGCGGGAATCGGTCTGGCCGCCACCATCGGCGCGGGCGCAACAGCACAGCTCGGTGCCATGCGGATCAACGAAGAGATCGATGCTCTGGAGGTCATGGGCGTGCGCTCCATTGCCTACCTAGCTTCGAGTCGGCTGATCGCCGGCGTCGTGGTGGTGATACCGCTCTACTGCGTCGCAGTCGTCATGTCTTTCCTCTCAGCACGATTCGCAACTACTGCGGTATACGGGCAGTCAACCGGCGTGTACGACCACTATTTCGGCACTTTCCTCAACTGGACCGACCTGATCTGGTCGTTCCTGCAGGCGATCGCGATGGCCGTCGTCGTCATGCTGGTACACACGTACTACGGCTTCAACGCTTCTGGCGGACCAGCCGGTGTCGGCGAGGCCGTCGGCCGAGCGGTACGCACGTCGCTCATCTGCGCGGTCTTGGTCACTTTGTTTGTCTCACTGGCCATTTACGGCCAATCCGGCAACTTCAATCTCTCGGGCTGAGGCATGGAATCATTTGTCAGGGAGTCGCGCCTACGTCCCGCGTGGGCGACGGCCATTCTCGTTGTCATCATCACATCGCTCGTCGCGCTGTGTTCGATGTTGTTTGCCGGCACCTTCACACCGCACGTGGCGGTCACGCTGACCTCAGAACGATCGGGTCTGGTGATGGAGACCGGCGCCAAGGTCAAGCTGCGCGGTGTCCAGGTGGGCAGCGTGGCCGCGATCGCAGGCGGCGGCTCACAAGTACACCTGAGGCTTGACCTCAACCCCGACCAGGTGCAGTACATTCCGGCCAACGTCGAAGCCCGCATCCGGGCGACCACCGCATTCGGAGCCAAGTACGTCGACTTGGTCATGCCAAAAAACCCTGCCGCTCAGCATATTTCAGCTGGGTCAGTGATTCACTCTCAGAACGTGGCCACTGAAGTCAATACCGTCTTCGAAAACCTCACCGACGTGCTGAAAATGATTCAGCCCGACAAGCTCAACGCGGTACTGACCGCCATTGCTGACGGTGTCCGAGGACAGGGTGACCGCATCGGCGAAGCCACTACCGACGCGAACCAAGTACTGACCGCTTTGAATGCGCGCGCAGACACCATCCAGGGAGACCTGCGCTCGTTCAAGGGATTCAGCGACGCCTACCGCGCCGCAGCCCCCGACATCGTTCAGATCCTCGACGCTGCGTCGAACACCAGCGCAACCGTCACAAACCAGGCTAGTGATCTGTCCAACGTCCTACTCAACACAATCGGATTCTCCACTGCCGCAACCAATCTGCTCGCGCCCAACGAGAAGAACCTGGTCGATTCAATCAATGTGCTGCAGCCCACCACCGACCTACTGATGAAGTACAACCCGGAATACACCTGTCTGCTGGTCGGGGCGAAGTGGTGGCTCGACAACGGTGGATACGCGGCGGTCGGAGGCAACGGATACTCCGACGTTGCCGATGCTGCACTCCTGTTCGGCAAGAACCCCTACGTCTACCCCGACAATCTGCCGATCGTCGCAGCAAAGGGCGGCCCCGGCGGAAAACCTGGTTGTGGCTCCCTGCCCGACGCCAGCAAGAACTTCCCCGTCCGGCAGCTCATCACCAACACGGGCTGGGGCACGGGTCTCGACATTCGACCGAATCCGGGGATCGGCAGCCCATGCTGGGTGGATTACTTCCCGACCACCCGGGCAGTGCCCGAACCGCCATCGATCAGAAAGTGCCTGCCGGGCCCAGCGATCGGTCCGGTGCCTTACCCCGGCGCACCCCCGTACGGTGCACCGCTCTACGGAACCGATGGACAGCCCCTATGGCCCGGTGTACCGCCGGCGCCGCCCGCAAACCAACCGGCCCCCGCCCCTGCGCCTAACGACGTACCGGGCGATCCAGCCCCACCACCGACCCCGCCAAACCCCAATGCGCCACAGCCCAATCCAGGTTCGTGACACCAAAGACTTCCAACCCGAGGTGAATCGATGAGAGACAACCTTCGAGGTGCCATCTGGCGCCTGCTGATATTCGTAACGGTGTGTGTATTCGGCATGTTCGCGCTGGTTGCCGTGTTCGCCCAACTGCGCTTCCAATCCGAAAACACCTACAACGCCGAATTCACCGACGTCTCCGGGCTCAAAAACGGTCAATTCGTCCGCATGGCCGGTGTTGAAGTCGGAAAGATCAAAAGCATCTCGGTGCAACCCAACGCCGTCGTGATCGTCAACTTCACCGTCGACACCGGGACCGTCGCCCTGACCCAGGGGACACGGGCGGCGATCCGCTACGACAACCTCATCGGTGACCGCTTTCTGGCGCTCGAACAAGGTGTCGGCGATATCCACCCGCTGAAGCCTGGCCAAACCATTCCACTATCGCGCACTGAGCCCGCGCTCGATCTCGACGCGCTGATCGGCGGCTTCCGCCCGCTGTTCCGGGCACTCAACCCCGACCAGGTCAATGCACTGAGCGGACAGCTCATTCAGGCCCTGCAGGGCCAAGGCGCCACCATCGGCTCGTTCCTCGACCAGACCTCAGCATTGACCAACACCCTGGCCGACCGTGACCAACTGATCGGCGAAGTCATCACCAACCTCAACACCGTGTTGGGCTCGTTGGGGGACCAAAGCGGTCAGTTCGACAAGGCAGTGACATCGCTGTCGGACCTGGTTCAAGCGCTGTCCAACCGACGCAGCGACATCACCAAAAGCGTTGCCTACGCCAACAATGCGGGCTCCAGCATCGCCGACCTGCTCGAGCAGACGCGCGCACCACTGGACAAGGTGGTCAAGCAGACCGATCGCGTATCGGGTCTCGGCGTCGCCGACCACGAATATCTGGAAAAGATTCTGGACACCCTGCCCGACAAGTACCGAGCGCTCGGGCGTGAAGGCCTCTACGGCGACTTCTTCAGCTTCTACCTCTGCGACGTCATCCTGAAAGTCAATGGCAAAGGCGGCCAACCTGTTTACGTCAAAGTGGCCGGCCAGCCCTCGGGGCGGTGCACACCAAAATGAAACTCTTCTCTGAACGCAATCCCCATGCTATGGCGCTCATCGGCGTGGTACTCATCGGTGCGGCGATGATCGCCGCCCTCGAGTACAAGAAGCTGCCGTTCTTCGATACGGGCAAGACCTACACCGCTCACTTCGCGCAGGCCGGCGGACTGGAGTCGGGTGCCGCTGTTCAGGTCGGTGGCTACCGCGTCGGGGACGTCACCGAAATGAAACTTGATGGCCCCCAGGTGCTCGTGACGTTCACCGTCGATGAGCACATCCCGCTCGGTGATCGGACCGAAGCCGCCATCAAGACGAAAACAGTGCTTGGATCCAAGGTCCTGGAAATCATGCCGCGCGGGGACCGCCCATTAGCTGGCACCATCCCTCTCGATCGGACCCGGTCGCCGTACCAGCTCCCGGACGCTCTCGGTGATCTGACGATGACCATCAGCGGCCTCAATACCGGCCAGGTATCGCAGTCCCTGGACACGCTGGCACAAACCTTCTCCCAGACGCCACCGGAACTGAAGCTGGCGGTACAGGGTGCCGCCAGATTCGCCGACACCCTCAACCAACGTGATGCACAGCTGCGCAATCTCCTGGCCAACGCACAAAAAGCCAGCAGCGTCCTGCAGAAGCGGACAGACCAGATCGTCAGTCTCATCTCGGCTACCAACAACTTGCTGGCCGAGTTGCGGACGCAGAGTTCATCGCTGGAATCGATCTCCCGGAACATCTCCGCGGTGAGCCGGCAATTGACGGGGTTCATCAACGACAACCACAAACAGCTCCGGCCGGCTCTGGAGAAGCTCAACGGCGTCTTGACGATCGTCGACGACCGTAAAGCCAAGGTGCAGGAGTCAATCAAGCGACTCAACGCCTATTCGATGTCGCTCGGCGAATCGGTGTCCTCGGGCCCCTTCTTCAACGCGTATATCTCGAACCTTCTACCGGGACAGTTCGTCCAGCCATTTGTCGATGCCGCGTTCTCAGACCTCGGGTTGGACCCGAACGTCCTGCTGCCGTCCCAACTCACCGACCCGCAGACGGGCCAGCCGGGCACGCCCGCATTGCCGGCGCCGTTCCCACGCACGGGGCAAGGCGGTCCGCCAAATCTGAATCTGCCTGACGCGATCACCGGTAAACCGGGTGACCCGCGGTATCCGTATCGGCAGCCGGATCCGGCACCCGCGCCAGGCGGCCCACCGCCAGGACCACCCGCGCCGGGCACCGCCGGTATCCCCGCCCACGCACCGGTCTACGTCACCGCACCCGGTGAGCCGCCCGCGTCATCGCAGGAAGGATCGCGGCCATGAAAACACGACGCGTGCGCGCAGGGCTTGCCGCTGCGCTCGTCCTCACCCTGATCGCTGCGGCGGGATCTGCGATTCTGAGGACCGACCGGCTGAATCGGACAACGATCACCGCCTACTTCGCCAACAGCAACGGGTTGTTCACCGGCGACGAAGTGAGGATCCTCGGCGTACCGGTAGGCAAGATCGTCAGCATCGAGCCGCACCCTGACACGGTCAAGATCACCTTCTGGTTCGACAAGGACGACTCGGTACCGGCCGATGCCAAGGCCGTCATCCTGTCGCCATCGTTGGTAACCGCCCGAGCCATCGAATTGACCCCCGCGTACACCGGGGGCCCCCGGATGGCCAACAACGCGGTGATACCCCGCGACCGCACCGCGGTGCCGGTCGAATGGGACGATTTCCGGTCCCAACTGCAGCGACTAACCGACATGTTGAAACCCATGCAACCTGGCGGCGTCAGCACACTGGGCGCATTCATCAACACTGCTGCGGACAACCTTCGCGGGCAGGGTTCCAACATCCACGACGCAATAGTCAAACTTTCCCAAGCTGTTTCAGCGCTGGGGGACCACAGCACCGACATCTTCACAACCATCAAGAATCTCGCGACCCTGGTGTCCGCCCTCCAAGGCAGCGCCGGCCTCATGCGCAACCTGAACCAGAATCTCGCCGCCGTGACGGGCATGCTCTCGAGTGACCCCGGAGCGATCGGCAGTGCCGCGGACGACCTGAATACTGCCGTCGGTCAAGTCAAAGACTTCGTGGCGGATAACCGTGAGACGCTGGGCGTGTCGGTGGACAAGTTGTCGTCGATCTCGACAGCACTGACCGATAGCCTGGGCGACATCAAGCAGACGCTGCACGTGGCGCCGACGTCGATCGCCAACTTCACCAACATCTACCAGCCGGCCCAAGCCACCTTCACCGGTGTTCTGGCTGCATCGAATTTCACCAATCCGATCGGCTTCTTGTGCGGCGCTATCCAAGCCGCATCGCGGCTCAATGCCGAACAGTCGTCCAAGCTGTGCGTCCAGTATCTTGCGCCGATCGTCAAAAACCGCCAATTCAATTTTCCGCCAATTGGTCTCAACCCGATCGTGGGCGCACAGGCACGTCCCAACGAGGTGACCTACAGCGAAGACTGGATGCGACCGGACTACGTCCCGCACCCGGGTGGCGGCAGCCCTCGTGACCCGAAACCCGATGCGGCGGCACAGAAGCCTGCGGATCCACAACCGCCGCTACCGGCGGAGGTGCCCTCGACAGACAATCCGGCGCCGACCTCGGTCTCTGCCAACCCCGCCGCCGGACTCACAGGCTTGATGGTTCCGCCTGGAGGGGGAAGCTAATGTCCGCATCGATCAAACGCTTCGGCGTCGCCGCGATTCTGCTGATCAGCGCCATCGCGATGTCCGGCTGCGGCTGGCGAGGAGTGAACTCGCTACCGCTGCCGGGAACACAAGGTACCGGGCCGGACTCGTTCATCGTCCAGGCGCAGCTTCCTGATGTCACCAATATTCAACGCAATTCACGCGTGCGCGTCGGCGATGTCACGGTCGGCAACGTCATCAACATCGAGCCCCAAGACTGGCATGCGTTGGTGACCATGAAGCTCAACGCCGACGTGGACCTACCCGCGAACGCGACAGCAAAAATCGGTCAAACCAGCTTGCTGGGTTCGTTGCACATCGAGCTCGCCCCGCCGACCGATGCGGCACCGGAAGGCAAGTTGCACGCGGGATCGCTGATCCCTCTGGCGCACGCCGGCGCCTACCCCACCACTGAACAGACTTTGGCCACGGTCTCCATGCTGCTCAACGGCGGCGGAATCGGCCAGATTCAGGACATCACTACGGCATTCAGTAAAGCGTTCGCCGGACGCGAACAAGACCTGCGCAGCCTGATCCAGCAGCTGGACACCTTCATCGCGCACACCAACGACCAGACCAAGGACATCATCGCCGCCACGGACAGCTTCAACGGGTTGATGGGCACCTTCGCCAATCAGAAACCCGTGGTCGACAAGGCATTACGGACGATTCCCGACGCGCTCGCTGTGCTCAAGGAGCAGCGCAATAATCTCGTCGAAGCACTGGACAAGCTCGGCAAGCTCAGCGCCCTGGCGGCCGACTCAGTCCATCAGAGCAAAGAGGCGTTCGTCCAAGAACTCAAAGACCTCGGCCCCGTTCTGGAGTCGCTCGGCAACGCTGGGCCGGCGATGACCCGCTCGCTCAGCATGTTGACGACGTATCCGTTCCCGAACGAGACGATCGAGAACTGGATTCGCGGCGATACCGCCAACCTTACTGCCATCGTCGACCTCACCCTGAGCCGCATCGACAACTCCTTCTTCACAGGTACTCGGTGGGAAGGCAACCTGACTGAACTCGAAATGCAGTGGGGACGGACTATCGGCCAGATTCCGAGCCCGTATACCGCCGCCAATCCGCTGACAGTTCCCTACCATCTCGATCAGGGGCCCTAAATGCGACTTACTCGCCGCATCAAAATACAGCTGGCACTGTTCGCTACGGTCGCATTGATTTTTGCGGCGGTGATGGTGTTCGGCTACATGAAGTTGCCCGCGCACCTGTTCGGGATCGGCCGCTACACCGTGACTTTGGATTTGAATGAAGCCGGTGGGCTCTACAAGAATGCGAACGTCACCTACCGCGGGACTGAGGTCGGCAACGTCGAGTCAGTTGACTTGACCCCGACCGGGGTGCGCGCGAAGCTCTCCATCAAATCCACCGCCTCCATTCCATCTGATGTGCAGGCAGAGATTCACAGCCAATCCGCTGTCGGAGAACAGTTCGTCGCTCTCATTCCGCGGGGTGCGAGCCCACAGTCGCTTGCTGACGGTGCAGTCATCCCGGTCGCCGACACATCGGTGCCACCCGATATCAACGCCTTGCTTGATGCGACCAACCAAGGCCTGCAGGCTATTCCGCGCGACAGCCTGAACACCGCTATCAACGAGTCGTACACCGCCGTGGGAGGACTTGGCCCCGACATCTCCCGCCTCGTCAAAGGCTCGACGACGTTGGCCATTGACGCGCGCAACAACATCGATTCGCTGACCTCACTGATCGACCAGGCGCAGCCGGTGCTCGATTCTCAAACAGACACCGCTGACTCGATCCGAGGGTGGGCACGCAACGTGGCCGCGATCACTGAACAGCTCAGTAGCCACAATGCGGCGGTTTCCGGGATCCTGCGCAACGGGGGACAGACCGCTGCAGAAGCTCGCCAGCTCGTTGAACGCGTCCAGCCGACGTTGCCCGTCTTGCTGGCCAATCTTGTTGGCCTCGGCAACGTCGCGGTCACCTACCAACCGGCACTCGAGCAGCTGCTGGTGCTCATTCCCCAAGGCGTCGCGGACCTGCAGGCCGGCGTCGTTGCGAACCTGGGCACGAAACAGGCGTACAAGGGCGCCTTCTTGAGCTTCAACCTGAACCTCAACGATCCGACGACCTGCAGCACGGGCTTCCTGCCGGCGCAGCAGCAGCGCGTTGCCGCGATGGTGGATGCGCCGGACCGCCCGGACGGCATCTACTGCCGCATACCGCAAGATTCGCAGCGCAATGTCCGCGGTGCGAGGAACCTGCCGTGTCTGACGCGGCCCGGCAAACGTGCCCCTACCGTCGACATGTGTGAAAGCGATCAGCCATACGTACCGTTGAATGACGGATATAACTGGAAAGGCGATCCGAATGCCACCCTTTCAGGCCAAGGCGTGCCGCAACGACCGGACAACACCCCGCGGGTGGAGCCCCCGCCGGCGGCTCCGATCGCGGTCGCACAATACGACCCTGTGACCGGCGGATATATCGGTCCTGACGGCCATCTGTACACCCAAGCCGACCTCGCCGGCACCGCACCCAAGGGCAAGACATGGCAGACGATGATGCAACCGCCGACCGCGCACTAGACATGGCTGCAGTGGAAGAGCAGGCGGCTGTGCTGCCAGCGCCGTCGGACGACGCTGCGCAACCGTCTGCCGATGAATCTGACGCTGATGCGGCCGACGGCGAAGCGTGGCCTTCGGAAAATCCGGCGGACGGTATAACCCACGCGGATCGGCGCCGTCGTACAGCGATGATTGCCGGGGGAGGAATCGTCGCGGTGACACTGATCACTCTGGGTGGGCTCGCTGGCTGGTTCGGGCATCGGATCAGCCAGGAAAACCACGCCGAGGATCGACGCGAATTCCTGATCGGCGTCGCTCGCCAGGCCGCCGTGAACCTCACAACCATCGACTACTCGAATGTCGATGCGGACATCAAACGAATCCTGGACTCGTCGACGGGAACCTTTCACGATGACTTCGACCACCGGTCAGCCCCGTTCATCCAAGCGGTCACCCAAGCGCAGTCCAAATCGCAGGGCACTGTCACCGAAGCGGGCCTGGAATCCCAAGACGGCGACGAAGCACAGGTCCTGCTGGCAGTCTCGGTCAGGACCTCGGTTCACGGAAATGCAGAACAGCAACCGCGAGCTTGGAGAATGCGCATCACCGTCGCGAGCAACGGAGATCGCGACGCCAAAGTCTCCAACGTGCAATTCGTCCCATGAGCACCGTGCGATCACCGTTGGCCGGTGAGCCGTCGTCGCCAACGCAACTGTCTGGAGAAACTGTGAAAAGCCCCTGGGGGTTCGGAAAGAAGTCCGTCACCGACGCAGCCGACGAAACAGTCGTTGTCGACGACGTGACTGCCTCCGAGACCGAGACGGTCGCCGCATCACGTGATGACAACGCCCCAGTGCCGGCCATCGCAACAGGCGCCGACGAACCGGTCGAGCGGCGGCGGTCTCGAACCGCCCACCTTCTCGTGTTTGTCGTGCTGCCGATCATCACCATGATTGCGGCGGGCGCCGTCGGGGCCCTCCACTACCGGGACTCGTCGCTCGCTGCGATTGCACCGGCCCGCGAAAGTTCGGTGCAGGCCGCGCGCGATGCCACCGTGGCCATCTTGTCGTATCACCCCGACACGGTCGAAAAAGACCTCGACGCAGCACAATCGAAGCTCACCGGAGAGTTCAAGAACTCTTACGCCTCGCTCACCAAGAACGTCGTCATCCCTGGCGCCAAGCAGAAGCATATTTCGGCCGAGGCCAGTGTTCCGGCTGCGGCATCAGTGTCGGCATCCGACCACCATGCCGTGGTGCTTGTTTTCGTCAATCAGATAACCATTGTCGGCAACGACGCACCCACCAGCACCACATCCAGTGTCCGTGTCACACTCGAGCGAACCACCGACACGTGGTTGGTATCCGGGTTCGACCCGATATAGCGCGACAACGGCTTCGGCGGTCGGGTAGGTGCATGACGTACGCAGAGGAATCGCCACCCACAATTAGCTGCGGCACAACGACTTCCACACAAGGAGTTGATCGCCGTCGCTTGCAGGGGGCGTCTTTCAGCCACGTGACGATGCGCCACGGGGCTGTTTCAGGGCGGCAGTGCGAGTTAGCGGCCCGTCCATACAGGTTGACGCTTCTCGGCGAACGCGCGGGCTCCTTCAGTGGCATCGCTGGATGCGAAAACCGGTATGCAGATTTCTTCTTGGCGCTGCCAGGCCTGTTCCGGCGACCAGCCGTCCGCCTCGGTGATGATCTGTTTGGTGGCCACGATGGCCAACGGTCCGTTGGCGGTGATTTCCTCGGCCAGGTCGAGTGCGGCAGCCTGCGTCGCGCCGGGTTCGGTGAGCTGGTTGACCAGCCCAAGTTCGTGCGCACGTGCAGCAGAGATGCTGCGGCCGGTTAACGCGAGTTCGACGGCAATCTGATGCGGAATCCGCCGGGGCAGCCGGAGCAGCGCACCTCCGCCCGCGACCAAACCGCGCTTGACTTCGGGGATCCCGAAACTCGAGTCGGTCGATGCAACGATGAGATCGGTGGCTAGTGCGATCTCTGCCCCACCGGCAAGTGCAGGACCTTCGACGGCGGCAATCACTGGTTTCAGTGGTGGCTTCTGGGTGAAACCCATCCCGCGGCCCGGAATGGCGATCTGTTCGCCCCGTGCAAAGGCTTTGAGGTCCATGCCGGCGCTGAAGGTGCCACCAGCGCCGGTCAGCACGGCCGCTGACAGCGACGGATCGCCGTCAAGTCGGTCCATCGCATCCGCTAGTCCCTGGCTGACCGCTCCGTTCACGGCGTTCCGTGCTTGCGGCCGGTTGATCGTGATGATCAGGACGCGGCCACGCTGTTCGACGATCACATCGTCGGTGTGCTCAACGGGCTGGTCGGGCTGGTTGGTGTCAGTCATGATTGCTCCCTGCTGTGGCGGCCGTGCGCAGGCCGTGATGAGAGTTATGTTGCGTTGGAGAAGAATTCGGCGAACCGGCCGCGATGCGCTGCATTCGGGACGGTATCGATCCATGCCGAGAGGCGGGTCTTCAGACCGTCCGGCACGTTGAGTTGATGGCGGTCTGCTGCGGTGATCGTGTTCAGGATGGCACTGTGGTAGTCGCCGGCACCGAGTGCGACAAACACCCGGTTACGTTCCGGTGCTCGCATCGATGACCGGCAGTACTCCACCAATTCCCAGGCCAGGTTGGAGTCGAGGTAGGTCGTCATGGCTAGTCCGTGTCGCGCGTGTACGCCATAGCGTGGATCGCGCTATTTCGCACATGGTCGGGGAGTGATCGGGTCAATTGACTGTGTTGCCTCATGATTCAGTGTCCGGATCGCACTTTAGAAGCCCATGCCACGGCCGACGATGTCCAGCATGATCTCGTTGGTGCCGCCGTAGATGCGCTGGACACGGGAGTCGCGCCACCAG
>Ga0207658_10001391_pt1 | contig 18855 bp, 16 predicted proteins | sample KBSS33metaG_FD_184322 | JGI IMG/M metagenome (GOLD analysis project Ga0207658, IMG submission 184322) | Switchgrass rhizosphere microbial communities from Kellogg Biological Station, Michigan, USA - KBS S3-3 metaG (SPAdes) (version 2) | ecosystem: Host-associated > Plants > Roots > Rhizosphere...
GCTATATAGAGTTGTGTAAGAGCTTCCCAAAAACGGAGTTGGCAGAGTGCTCAAGCACAAATTGCGGGCACAGGGTGTCACCGACACCACCGTCGACCTCGAAGCGCTGGGACTCGCCGTCGCCAAGGCGGATCGTCGACGGGACGCCCGTGGGAACTGACGCCATCGCCGAGGATCACGGCAGCACCCGATTGATCCGACTCAACCGGCCCGACAGTGGAAACGGCATGGCGGGCAGCCTGCTCAATGACCTCATCGGCCTCAGTGAGGACGCGGCCAGAACCGACGCTGTGCGCTCCATCGTCACTACCGGGTCAGGCAAAACGTACAGTGTCGGTGCAGATTTCGCCGAGTTGTCTCAGATCGGTGTCGATGATCTGGTTGACGTCGTCAACTCCGGGAGCGTTGGCGGCGAAGAATCGATGCTGGCCTTGTCACGTCAGCAACGCCAACTCGACAGCATGGGAATCGGGCGATGGGCCTTGCGGTTCTGGAACGTCGACAAGCCGACGATCGCTGCTATCAACGGCGGTGCTGGTGGAGGTGGGTTCGCCCTGACGTTGCTGCACGATTTCCGGATCATGGCCAGCAACGCTCGGATCACGCCCGCATTCGCCCGGCTTGGACTTGGGCCCGAAATGGGAGTCGGGTGGCTGCTGCCGCGGATCGTGGGCTGGCAGCGGGCGAAGGACCTGCTGTACCGCTGCCCGATCCTGACCGCCGATCAGGCATTGGAGATCGGCCTGGTCGACGAAGTGGTCGAGCCGCAGCACCTCGAAGCCAGGGCACTGGAGTATGCCAGCGAGTTGTCTGCCCATCCTGCACTCGGCGTGCGAGCCACCAAGCGGCTGCTCAACGTGTCGGCAGATTTGCCATTGGATCGCTATCTGGAACGCGAATGGACCTCTCAGCTTCGGCTGTTCGGTACCACGGAAATGCAGTCGGCTCTTAGTGCGACTGCACGTTCTGTGCGTGATAGCCATACACAAGGGCCTAACACGTTGCGCGGTTAGGGTTTCGTCGGCGCACGTGTGCCACAGGGATTCGAGGCCTATCGACCCGCCTCGGCAGTGCTGCTAGGTCATTGGGCAGCGCGCCGATTCACGGGCTCACTGCGCTTCGACGTTGCCTTGCGACGCCGCGGTGACACTTCCGTATCGACGATGATCGCCGGCAGTACTCGCCGGACGAATAAGTTCATCGCGTCGATAACCTGGTCGGGCGGCCCCATAAAGGCACCAAACAGGCCCAAGCCCCAAAGGCTGGCGAACAACAAGTTCACCACTGTCTCAGGGTCGTCGTCGGGGTGCAGCTGCCCGTCGGCGTAGGCCTGATCAACCGACGATTCGAACACCTCACGCAGGTCGGCGACCCAAGACTCGATCACGTCGGCGAATTCTGGCTCACGCAATCCGTCGACTAGCGAGGTCATGAGAATCCGCGAGAAGTTGGGGTCGTCCTGATGCACCTGGGCCGCAGCCAGAAACGATGAGGAGAGCCGCTCGAGTGCAGTGCCTGACGACGAATAGCCCGACTCGACGGTGCGCTCGCGAAGTGAATCCTGGATCCAGTCAAGCACGTTGGCGTAGAGAACCCGCTTCGACTCGTAGTATCGATAGAGCAGCGAGCGGCTGATACCCGCCCGCTTGGCGACCGCTTCGTGGGTAGCCTTACCGTACCCCTGCTCCACGAACACCGCCAATGCGTCCCGCAGGATACGCTGCCGAGTGCGCGCAGAGTCCGATCCGACCGGCCGACCCATCACGGGTTCTTTCCTCCGGCGTCGGGGGGATGAAGCGGTAGCCATCTCGTGTCGCCCTCCGTCTTGCCTAGATCACCCCGTCAAAGGCACCGCGGTGAGCCGACCCGCGCGCTCGGTCACATTGAGGTTCGCATGGTGTGGCATGCGGTGCCATTAGTGCGGTCGATGTTGACAATACCGTACATATCCACCGAAAATGCCTCTACATCAGTGCATCTGCCGCACCACGCCCTGCTCGATCATGCCGAAGCCCGTGACGCCGTCCGCCCGGCGCAGCACACTGAATTCGTCATAGGCGCTGTGAGTGGGGCCGGTGCGCTCAGTGCCCATGGGGGAGAAGTGGCCCCCGCGCCGGTCAGCGCGCACATCTGTCGACGAGCCATCCTCAAAGCCGATCTCGGTGCCGGCGAACAAGCCCATCGCGTCTCGCCTGATGCTGAATCGCTCGACCGGATCGGCACCAGCGGAAGTGAGCCGATATCCCTGCAGCTTCTCGGTTCCGTTGGTCAGCATCACCCTGAAGGCGCTGATGGCGTAGTCCGGGAATACCCAGAAGAATCCAACGGTTTCCCGCAGGTTCAGTGACTCGTCCCGAAAACCCCACGTCCGGTCACGAACCCCCTCACCATGCACCTGGTAATCGGTGTCGGCCACCCGAAGGTTGCCCGTCACTGTAGCGGCGCGCTGGTAGTGAGCCAACGGCTCCTTCACGTCGTATTCGAAACCAGCTGGGGCCCGGTCACCGGTGTAATCTGCCAGCGCGAACCGGGGCGACCAGACAAGTTCGCCGGACAGATTCGGTCCATCGACCACGAATCGATCACCGAAATCGAAGGTGATCGATTCACTGCTCACCGTTCCTGGCTCGACAGATTCGACGATCTGCTCCATCCGATCCCCGACGTGCACGGTCAGGCGGGCGCGTCGGCCCTCGGCGTTGGGCGAGGTCGATACATGCAGAGCCCCATAGAGGTCGTGCGTGGGATCCCAAAAGCACAGGTAGGCATTGTCACGCCAAGGCCTCTCGTCGACCACGTCGTGGTGAACGGGCTCCGCTAACGGGCCCCATTCGATGCTGTCGTGAGTTGACATGTTCACTCCCATCGTTTCGTCAAGATCGGTCGTCATGATGCGTGCCCCTCGGCGGCGAGTTCGGTGTTCGATGGCGTCGACGCACGTTCCAGGATCTCGACGAGCCCGGTCCTGCCATCGACGCGTACGCGATCTCCGGTGCGGATGACCGACGTGCCTGAGCGGGTGTTGACGACGCAAGGGACACCCAGCTCGCGCGCGACCACGGCCGCATGACTCAGCGAGCCACCGATGTCGACGACGAGAGCCGACGAGAGCAGCATCACCGATGACCAACTTGGGTCCGTGGTGGGGGTGACGAGTACATCGCCGGCCGTCACGGCGGAGAAGTCTGGCGAATGTAACACGCGCGCAATACCTTCGACGACGCCGGCACTTACTCCGATGCCTTCGACGCTCTCCGACGCTTGCGGCTTAGTGTCGGCGTCTTCAGTCGCCTGAGGAGTGGGCATGCCCTTCCATGAACGTGGCAGCGATAGCGTCTCGTAGTGTGCACGGCGTGCGCGGCGTCGTGCCACCAACGATTCGACATCGGTGGGCATGGCGGAGAGTTCGCGCTCCGTCAAGTAGAAGACGTCCGACGGATCGACGAATTCTCCTGCAGCGAAACGAAGTTCGCCCAGTCGACGTGCTGCTGCCCGCGCGCCGTCTAGTGCCTGGAGCAGGGCGCGCTTGGCCACGCCACGCAGCGGAACTCGCTTTTCGGCAAGTTTGACCAGGGCTTTGACCAGGGGGCGTTGCAACGTCGGCGTGGCGGCGAGGAGTTCGGCAGCGGAAGCCTTCGCTGCTGCAGCGTGCTCGACTGCCTTCCGGCGGGGATCCTTTGCGGCGTCTTGGAGGGCGTAGGCGGCTATCAGATCACGCAAGGGTGTGGGGTCTTCTCGCCACACCCGGCTGGACATCTCTCCCTCCAGCGGTCCGTGAAATCCGATGCGCGCCAACGTGTCCTGAAGAGAGATTTCGCCGCGCGACGCGCGCCACATGTCGGTCACCAGACCGGTGACCTCGGCGCCGCCGAAGCCACTGAGTCTTCCGATGTCTCCCGCACCACGTCGCTCGATGACGCGTTCGAGCGCCGAGTAGACCGGGATGATCGCAGCGAGGGGCCCCAACACCTGCACCCTAACGGCGTTCTCGAACTTCTCAGCTGCGTCCTTGAAGAGCCGCACTGCCTCGTCCGAAGTTTCCGCAGAGTCTACGAGCGCCAGATGCAGTGGGTACCACTTGTCGACCGCTGCGGCCGTGCGCTTGATCTCTGCTGGGCCCTTGATGAACACGCGCGGCAACCGCCAGGCGATCATGGGTAGTCGGCGCATCGTGGGGTTCGACGACCAGTTCTCCGGAACGCGGCCGAGGACGGATTCGACAGCCTGTTCGCCTGAGGTACCGGGCAGCCGGTCCCCGATGGTCGCAAGGTAGCCAACTTGCAGCGCCGGCCGTCCATAGAACGCCCGGAACGAATGCTTGTTCACATCGGTGGTGGGCTGAGCTTCATGCCGCGAGAACACGCCCATTTGATAGGGCGCGTTCAGACTCGCCTTCTCCAGCACTCGTTGCCACAGCGTCCAGCTCAGGGGAGTAAGCACCCCCGGCATCGCCTCGGCGACATTGGAGGTGCTCCAGTGGATGTCCGGCGCGCTCGGCGCGTGAAGCGGATCCCACGACTCGACGGTGAGCTCGTGCCCCGGTTCCAGCCCCGGTGGCATCACCTGCACCGGTGCGCCGTGATCGGACGCGGGGTCGCGATTGGACCACACCGTTTCGGGGCGGGCCTGCAATAACGCGATCTGCCCGTCGGTGTCGTCGATCGCCCATTCAACGTCGACTGGGTAGCCGAACGCCGATTCGACGTCGCGTGCGAGCGCGGCCAGTCGGCTCACCTCCGCGTCGTTCAGCGACGGCAGCTGCTGACGGTCGGCGGCAACGTCGAAACGCACGACGGCGCCCGCGTCTGCGTCGAAGTGGTAGGCGATCTGCTTGGAGCCCAGCGTCCGTCGGTGCACCCTGAGGTCGTGCTTAGCGAGCCAGAATCCGTCGGGGCTGACTTCCCCGGCGACGACGGCCTCGCCCAGACCGTAGGACGATTCGATGTAGATCGTGTCGCGGTCGCCGGTGACGGGGTCGAGCGACATCATGACACCGGCCGAACGCGCCGGCACCATCTTCTGCACGACCACGGCCATGGCCACGTCGTCAGGTTTGATGCCCAACCGATCCCTGTAGGTGAGCACCCGCGTGCTGAACAAGCTTGCCCAGCAACGCAGTACGTGGGTCACGACCTCGTCGGCGCCCTGAATCCAGAGAAACGTGTCCTGCTGACCCGCAAACGAGGCGTCAGCCCGGTCTTCGGCGAGCGCGCTGGAACGCACTGCCACCGGCGGGCTGCCCATCGCTTCATACGCGACGCGGATGGCGTCGCGCAGTGCGTCATCGATGACCTCGGCGACGAACAGTTCGCGCAGCCGCTGCGACAACGTCTCCTGATCAGCGGCCGAACCCGACGCGCCGTTCAGCAGGGTGGTGATTTGAGCTTGCGTACCTGACGTGTCCACGGCGCGGCGGTAGGCGTGTGTCGTCACCACGAAGCCATCTGGAATGTCAAAGCTGGCGATCGCGAGCTGGCCCAGACCGATAGCCTTGCCGCCCACCAGATGAGCGTGCTCTGTGCGGCAGGCACTCAGTGGCAGGATGAGGTCGCCGTGAAGGGATAAAGACGCTGACATTTGATTCCTTTTGGTGGTGCTGAACTCGGAGTGAATGGTTCACGCCTTGGGGTGGCCGCGGTTGGTGAGGCGTCGCCATGCCTCGGCTAAGCCCGCGTTTTGAGCGGGCGTACTGCCGTATGTGACGATCTCGTCGGCGCCCGCGTCCCGAAAAGCGGTGAACCGTGCCAGGCATTCCGAAATGCTGCCCATTGCACAAGAAGTTTTCATCCAGGCGTCGGGAATGCTTCGAGCGGGGGCGACGAGTTCGCTGCGGTGGTAGACGTTATCTGCGATGGTGTCCAGGGACGTCAGTTGGGGGTGATTGCGAATTTCGGCAAGCGTGGTTTCGCTCCATCCGTTGATCGCACACAGTGCCTCGCCCCACTTGGGTGTCTGCAGATAGGTCAGCGCGCGCGCGTGGCAAATTTCGATGGTTTCCACTTCTTCGAGTTCAGGTGCAGTCACCACGCATTGGGCGATACGCACCGAGGCGGGGTCGCGGCCGACACGTTCACAGGCCGTTCGGATCCGCTCCACGGCGGCTGCAGTCCCATCGGGGGTGAGGTTCGGGACGAGCAACACCCCGTCCATGCAATCGGCGATGACTTCCGCGGCGCGGGGAAGCCCGAAAGTGCCGAACCAGATCTCGGGGTGCGGTCCGTCGTGCAGATCCCCCATGGCAAGCAACGGATAGCTTCCGGCGGGCCCGTCGTAGGTGACGCTTTCCCCGCGCCAGAGTCGGCGGATGATGGAGACATAGTCCCGTAGACCGGCGAATGTGCTTTCCCGAAGTCCGACCAGTTCGAGGTTGTACCGGTCACCGCGACCGAGGCCCATCACGAATCGTGGGCCGAAGGCTGCGTGCATCGTCGATCCGAATGCCGCGGCGTGCAAGGGGTTACGTGACGAGGCGTTGAACAGCCCGGTGCCCAGATCGATTCGCGACGTACGAGCACCGACGGCGCCGAGCAGCACAGCGCTTTCCTTGAGATTCCACCGCTCCGAGAGGAAGACTCGCCGAAAACCGATGCGCTCAGCCTCAACGCCGTCGAGGATGCCCTGCGCCGGTGACCGGCCCGCAGTCTGCGACCTCGGGTCGGGCACCCCGCGGATTCGACCCGAAATCATGTAGGCGCTCAGGTCGTCGATCGTGGCACCCGACGCGGACGGCGCGGTCGCCCTCTCGGTCATCGCGGCATCTTCTGGGCGGGCGACATATCGGAGAATGCCGCGAAGGTATCCAGTTCTACGGCGTGACCGAGCGCTCGGCGGACGATGCGCTGACCTACCCCGCGGCTGTCGCCATCGCTGAGCGCTCCGAGTAGGGCTAGACCCTGGCCAAGCGGCCACAGCACACTCTGGCGATAGTGGTGCAGAAGTTCGTCGAACGAGTAGGTGGTGACGCCACCGGCCCTGAGGCGGGCGTGATAGCGCATCAGCAGTTCGTGCGACCGTACCGACAGGTCCTTGGGGGCCAAACTGCCCGCCAGCAGGTTCGCGAGATCCTGGCTGCCGCGGGCGGCCGCCGCCAGCTGCCAGTCCACAAACACCGGTGCGCCCTCGCTGGTGAAGAACAAGTTGTCCGCCCGGCAGTCGTTCTGAATAAGAGTCAGAGGTCCGTCTTCGAGCTGGCTCAGGAGAGCTGACCAGTCGTCGGGGTGCTCGGGCAGCGCCTCCAGAACGGCTGCTGGGAAGTCTCCGGCAAACTGCGCGCGTGCCCGGGCCACTCCGCTGGCCATCAGTTGAGCCGTCATCGCGGTGTAGGGCGGGCTGTGCGGGCGCATCAGGCGGGGATCGCTCAAGCTGGCCGTATCCCAGAAGGCCGCGTGCAGATCAGCCAGGGCGTCAACGCATCGCTCCGCATCCTCGACCGCCAGTTCCTGGGTCTGGTCGCCGGTGCGCATGTGACCGAGATCCTCGAGCATCAGCGGGGTGGCATCGCCGTCGCCGAACGCGAAGGCGCGCGGCGTGCGGATGGGCAACTGCGCGGCGACGTCGCGGTAGACGTGGGTTTCCCTAGCGAAGAGCTGCAATGTTGCGTCTATTTGACGGCGCACTTCGTCGCGACCGCGGATCTTCACGATCAAGGAGGAGGGGCCGCGGGAGGCGGTGGCCCGGTAGGTGATGCGTGCCCGGGCCATATCCGAGGTGGCGCCGACAAACGTAAGGGCTTCCAGGGCGATGGTGGCTACCGCGTCCCCGGGATCTAGATGCCCGCCGGCACCGAGCTGTGCCGTCAGCCAGTTGGGATCTACGGTCAGGCGGGGGACTGGGCCGGTCACGACGCCGCCTTGGCGTTCAGCTTCTTGATGTGCGCACACAGATCAGCGCCTCGCGCAGCTGCTGCGGCAGCGTCGGCCGGAGACCCGACCACCGGTAGGTAATCGATCGCCATCACCCAATCCACCCCTGCCTCCAGATAAGGCTGGACCTGTTGGGCGACATCTGCGGGGCTTCCTGCGAGCCATGCGCGTTCTATATGTGCGGGGGTCACTGCCGAGACGATCTCCTCGACCAGTGAGTCCTGCATGCCATAGGGCAGGAGGTCCTTGAAGTAGGTCCAGCCCGGCGGGAACGGTAGGCCCAGGCCCTCTTCGTGCCAGAGCTGGGTGTCGATGCGTCCCATTGCGCCACTGACGAACTTCACCAAGGGATTGGTGAAGGCTCGTTCGAGCTGGGCGGCATCCTCGTGGAGGAGCACCGAGAACCACAGGCCGAAGCGAAATTGCTTTGGGTCGCGGCCCTTGCGCTCGAGCTGTCGGCGAACACCCTCGATGGCCGTGCCGATGCGGTCGGGGCTGGCGAACGCCGAGGGCACTGAGGTGGCCAGGCCGTCAGCCCATGAGGTCACGTGGTCGAGCAGCATCGGTCCGGCTCCCAAACCCCACACCTCTGGTTTGAACGGCTTAGCGCCACCGAGATAGGCGTCGATGAATTTCCAGCGTTTGCCGTCGAAGGTGAAGGGTTTGTCAGATTCCATGACTCGTCGGTAGATCTGCAGCAGGTCGCTCAGGCGTGACATCGCCTGATTGGTGGGGTGGCCGAACGGTAGCGTCTGCTTGATCTCGCCTCCTCCGATCTGCACGTTGAGGCGCCCCTCGGTGATGGCTGCCAGCGTCAACAGCGATTGCACGAGTTCGGCTGGGGGCCGACGAACTGCGTCGGTGGTCAGATGTAGCTTCAGGGACGGAGCGACCGCTGCCACGTATGCGCCGAGCGTGAACGCGTCGTGCAGGGAATCGGGGTCGCTCATGTGTTCTGCCATGGGCGTGTACTCGGGGCGCCAAAGCTGTTCGGGGACGAAGCTGGCCAACTGGTCGGGGAGCAGCACCCCGTCGACCGCTGGACTTGCCTCCAGAAGCTTGCACTGCTCTGCGAGTACCGGGATCGGCACATGCCGATCCGGGAACAAGCCGACACAGGTCTCCATGTCGGTTCCTCTCATTGAGCATGATCACGAGTGGAATCGGGTAATTCCGCGCGCTGCGGGGCCACCAGATGACGGCGGCGATGGACACGGGGTGCAAATGCCCGCCGCTATTGATCCTCTTCGATGGAGATTGCGCTGGTCGGACAACCCGACACCGCCGCCTCCATCATCTTTCGGTCCTGCTCGAACGGTGTGCGCACCAGCGTGGAGAATCCTTCGTCATTGACTTCGAAGAATCCGGGCGCCTCAACCTCGCACATCCCCAGGCCCGAGCATTTCCCGCGGTCGATCGCGATCCGCAGCGCCGAATGATTCTGCTTGCCGTCCACAAATATCGACCTCCGTCACCGCTGGTCGAACAGCAGAGGGAGCCGCTCGGGCGCGCCGGCGCTGACGCCGGTCTGCCGCGGGATCTCTGCGCCGGGCTCGATGCGCAGGTTGGTCATCCGAGACAGCAGCTCGTCGAAGGCGACCTCGATCTGCAACTTGGCCAGATGCTGGCCGAGACAACGATGGATACCGAGTCCGAAGGCGGCCGACGCCTTACGGTCCATGCCGAAGGCGAGCTCTTCGGCGTTGTCGAACCTCGACGAGTCACGATTGGCAGACAAGTAGGACAGCACCACGCGCTCGCCTGCCTTCAGCCTCCGGTCACCGACCACCGTGTCGTGGATGGCGGTCCGCGCCATGAAGCTCACGGTGGGCTGCAACCGGAGGAATTCGTCCAGGTCGTTGCGTACCCAATTCGGGTCACGCAGGCGTTCTTCGACATCGGGCCGCGACGCCAGGTGGTAGGCAATGTTGGCCATCGCGCTGCGCGTCGTGTCGAGGCCGCCGGCCAGCAGTGCCGCCACGATCCCGAGCCGCTCCTCCATCGTCAGAGGCCTACCTCCCTCGATGGTTGCACTCGTGATGACGCTGAGGATGTTGTTCTCATCGGGAGGGGCCTGCTCGGCCCTCATCAACGCTTCGGCCGCCATCAGGCCGAGTTCCATAAACGCTTCTGGAGACAAATCGGCAGCCACGCGTTCCACGGTGGCCACCGCCTTGAGCATGAAGTCCTCAGTCTCGTTCGTGAAAATGATTTCAGCGAGTACCCCGGACGTCAGCGGTATGGCGTAGTCGTGGACGAATTCGAATCTGTTGCCGCCTTCGATGATGCGATCAAGCTGCTGCTTGCAGATCTCGCGCATCTTCGGCTCGTTGCGTCGAACGTGCGACAGTGAGAAGTACGGGTTCAAGACCCTACGGAAATCGCGATGCAGCGGGGGGTCAGCGTCGAGCGGCACCAGCCGTACGTTGTCCAGTCCCATACCACGAACGGCCGGCCGCCGGTTGGAGAAGTCCTCAGGACGTTCGCAAACGTTCCGGACGTCCTCATAGCGAGTAAGCAGGTAGTACCCGCCGTCGGCTTCGCTGCGGACCACCGGGCATTTCTCACGCGCGAGTGCCATCGCTTCCTCCATGTGCTCGCCCTGTTCGGGATCGAAGAGATCCAGATCTGCGAGGATTTCCTCGGCACTTTTCGCCATGCTCGGCCGCTCCTTCCGTTCGACGCGACGATGTGTACACTCGTGTGTACATACTATGTGGTCGTTACGGTACACATCTGGTGTGACCTAGGCAACCATCTGTTTGAAACGTTTTTAATCGCAATAATTTTCGGCGAGCGCTCGAAGGCCCCGAGTGGGACTGCACTAGTAAACGGAGATGAGCCGTCCATGCAACGCGATATCTATGAAGACGAGCACGAGCTATATCGACAGACGGTTCGGGAGTTCATCGCGCGGGAGGTGAGCCCTCATTACGAAGCCTGGGAGCAGGCAGGCAGGCTAGACCGTCAGGTCTTCAAGTCGGCGGCCGCCGCGGGAATCTACGGTCTCGAAATTCCACAGCGGTTCGGCGGACCAGAGGTTTCGGACTATCGCTATCGCAGTGTCGTGTGCGAGGAGATGGCCAAGGCCAGGGCCACGTCAGTGAGCATCAGCTTCAGCAATCAGGACGATCTGGCCCTCTACTACCTGCTGGACCTCGGTACGGAGGAGCAGCTACGGCGTTGGATCCCAGGCTTCGCCAGCGGCGATTCGATCGGCGCGCTTGCCATGACCGAGCCGGGCGCAGGCAGCGACCTACGCGGCATTCGCACCACCGCTAGCCGTGACGGTGACAACTGGATCCTCAACGGGGCGAAGACGTTCATCACCCATGCGTTGTCCGCCGACCTTGTGATCGTCGCAGCCCGCACTGATGGACCGGAGCCGCGTCAAGGCCTGAGCCTGTTCATCGTCGAGGACGGCATGGAGGGCTTCACTCGAGGGCAGAAACTCGACAAGGTCGGGTTGCGGTCCCAGGACACCGGAGAATTGTTCTTCGATAACGTCCTGTTGTCGGGCCACCATCTGCTGGGCGAAGAGGGAAAAGGCCTGCATCATATGATGTCTCACTTGCCACGCGAGCGGCTCGGGACCAGCATCACCGCTGTCGCCGAAGCGCGTGCAGTGTTTGACCTCACTGCGCAGTATTGCTTCGAACGACGGGCGTTCGATCAGTTCATCGGCGACTTTCAAGCTACCCGGTTCACGCTGGCCGAAATGGCCACCGAACTAGATATCGCGCAGGCCTACGTGGACAAGCAGCTGACGGACTACAACGCGGCTGCGCTTACGCCTGTTGACGCCGCAAAGGGCAAATGGTGGACCACTGAACTGCAGAAGCGTGTCGTCGATCGGTGCGTGCAGCTTCACGGTGGCTATGGCTACATGTTGGAATACCCCGTCGCGCGTGCCTACATCGACACCCGTATCCAGACGATCTACGGCGGCACCACGGAGATCATGAAGGAGATTATCGGCCGCGACATCGCGGCCGCTCGTAAGCAAAAGCGATGACTGGCGATCGCTCGATCGCGACGCAGGACGCCACCGCGACCAAGCTTGCCCACCAGCGCGGGCAGCATGCCTGGAATTGACCATCGATACCAAGACGCGAAGGAATCAGGTTCAAGATGGGTGATGAATACTTCGACTACATCGTCGTGGGCGCAGGATCAGGGGGAAGTACGGTTGCGGGCCGCCTGGCTGAAGCCGGAGCCAAAGTTCTCGTGCTCGAAGCTGGCGGGACCGACCGCCGCCCCGATGTGCTGATTCCCGCAGGCTTGCCGGTCGCGTACCAAACATCGAACTGGAAATACGCCTCTGAGCCAGATCCCAGCCGAAATGGGGTCGCTGAGTCGTGGCCGGCGGGGAAGCTGATGGGGGGCAGCGGGTCCATCAACGCGACGGTATTCGTTCGCGGCAACCGCGCAGACTTCGACGGTTGGAGCGCGGCAGGGGCGACTGGGTGGGATTACGCCTCGGTGCTACCGGACTTTAAACGGATGGAAAGCTGGGCAGGCGGTGCCGACACCTATCGCGGCGGGTCCGGCCCGATCGCTGTGGATTTCCAATCCATCTCGCACCCCACCACGGAACCATTCCTAACTGCCGCAAAGAACTCCGGACATTCATTCACCGCCGACTACAACGGTGAACAACAGGTCGGGGTCGGTCACATCCAGGTGAATCAACGCCGCGGAATCCGCTCACAAGCATCCAGGGAGTACCTCAGGCGCTTAGACTTCGCTGCGCCCCCGACCATCCGCACGCGGGCCGTCGTGACGAGGTTGTTGTTCAATGGTCGGCGTGTGACAGGCGTCGAGTACGTACGACGCGGAGCTACTCAATTGGCGCATGCCACGCGGGAAATCATCCTCGCTGCCGGCACGCTGGCAACGCCGAAGTTGTTGCTGTTGTCGGGGATTGGCCCCAAATCCCATCTTTCTGATGTCGGGATCGATGTCCACACAGACCTACCCGGGGTCGGGAGAAATCTGCAGGAACATCCGGCGGTCATGCTCCGTTGGGTGTCAAAGTTGCCCACAGTGAACAACATTGGGCCCGCGGAAGCGGTGGGCGCGCTCTACCAGTATGCGACGCAGCGGAAGGGCATCCTAGCGGCTTGCGTTTACCAGCTTCAGGTTCTGCACAAGACATCGGCGTCGCTGGACGCGCCCGACATCCAGATCGGCTTCGGCTGCTTTTCCACAGAGCGCGTCCCCGGTAAGGACGGGTCGGTACGGATCCTGCCGACGCGGCAACCCGGCCTACAGCTGACCACCGTATTCCTGCACCCTCGGTACCGCGGCGCAGTTGAACTTCGTAGCCGAGATCCGCTGTCTGGGCCTATGATTCGCCACCACCTCTTGGGCACAAATGCCGACACCCGAGATCTGCTCTCCGGCGTACGCGAAGCCCAACGAATCATGGGTGACCCGGCCCTGCGCGATTATGTCGACGGAATGTTCGAGCCCGAGCGAAGCTGCAACTCCGACCAGGACTGGGTGGACTTCCTTCGCGAACATGCGACTTACGGTTCCCATGCCGTAGGCACTTGTGCGATGGGCGGCGATGACGATGCCGTTGTGGATCCGCAACTGCGGGTGCGCGATGTGGAGGGACTCAGAATTAGCGATGCTTCAGTGATGCCGCAAGTAACTTCTGGCAATACCAATGCGGCGACCATGATGATCGGCGAACGCGCAGCAAGGGAGATTCTGAGCGCATCGTGATACGACTTCAGTACGGTCCGTCTGCAGGTCGCGCCACGGTGTCACGTCCGGTCGTCTGACCCACGTCGGCCCATGATCATCGTACATCAGCGTGTCGACAAACCATCGGACACCGCGGTCCACCCACAACACTAGATCCGGCCCAAATCACCAGCAAGACACCAATTGTCAGACCGATTTGCCGTGGCGAGCGCGGCTCCCCGATGCCGAGCTAATCGCTAACCCAATGCGCGGGTTTACCAGCCGGTTGCCCCGCAACCGCAGACTCGATTCCGGCGACGAGTTGGATTAATCCTTGCTCGAAGTGATCGGCTTTCGATTCAGTGGCGAGTTCGTCGGCGAGCTGGACGATGACCGGAAAAGAGGTGCGCGGGGCTGCGTGGATGTTCGTGGCGCGTTGATGGAGTGCGGATTCTGCCAAAGCACCCTGGCGAGCCACGTAGAACAGCGCGGAACCGAGCGTATAGCTCATGAGTGAGCGCAGTGCGCCCACGGCAGCTTCGCCGCGAAGCCCGCTGGACACTATGAGTTCTAGGACGCGTTCGACGGCGGCCAAGGTGGCCGGTCCGGCGCCCATTGGCTGCCTGGCATTGAGCAGCGCTACCGCTGGATGTTGCGTAAGCATCTCGTGCGTGTTCGTGAAGAATTCGCACAGCTGCATCTGCCATGAGCCCCGGGTGGGCAACTCCACCGTCCCTATGGCAACGTCGGTCATCGAGTCGAGGATTTCTTCTTTCGTACGCACGTACCCGTACAGGGTCATGGCACCGACGCCCAGTGCTTGGCCAATTCGCTTGACGGTCACCGCATCTAAGCCCTCTTCGTCGGCGATGTTGAGCGCGACGAGTGCGATCTGGGCGATGGTCAACGACGGCCGTCGCCCACGCCGACGCGGCGCGCCGGCGGCAGCGGTTCTTTTTGCTTCTTGGCCTGACACGTCTCGAATTTATCCGTTCGTGATACGGTTTTCTGTACGTTAATCATACGTTGTTGCCGACGAAGAAACCTAGTGGCGTAGCGGATCGGAGGAGCGATGGAGATGAGCGACCCCTTACACGGGCCCACTGATCCCAATCTGCACTGGACCACGACCAACGTCGGTGAGGCAGCGCCGGGGGTGCAGACACCGCTTAGTTGGACACTTTGGAGTGAAGGCGACGATGCGCTCCGGCGGATGGCTTATCGCGTGGGCGTTCTGAGTCGAAAGGAGTGGCTGACGCGTTCGGAGTCGACGGACCGTGTGTTCCGACCGTTCTTTGGCCGATCGACGTTGCAGGTCGAGTTCTTTGCGCTGATGGGCGACCGGATGCCTGGGACGTCGGGTGCCGATGTCACCATCGGCCTGCTCGGCCGGATGCCGCCTGGGCTGCGCGAGCGGCCGACCCGTCGCCGTTATCCGGCGATCTTCTTGCGCCTGCCCGTCGTATTCCTTACCGTGCCGGGTCAACTCGCCCGCGCCGCGAATGGATTCGATGCGTGGTACGGACGAAGCCTTAGTCGAGTGATTAATGCCAGCCTGGTCGAAGCGACGACAGTCTTCGCTGAAGCCCGCGCTCGACTCGCGACAGGTCTGACGCTCTAGGCGTTGGCGGCGTCTGCTGTGGTGCAGCCTGTCTACGATGCCGTGCGGCGTCTTGCCGAGCGGACCGCGGCAGACGTCGGCTTACTCAGCGGTGGCGGCGGAGCCGAGGTGTCCGGGTTGGTGAATGACCTCTGGATGGCATCGCGTGACCAAATTTCGCTCGAGACCGTCGTGAGTCGCCACGGCTTCCACGGACCCATGGAAGGCGAGTTGTCCAGTTCGGTGTGGCGAGAGGATTCCTCGCCATTGGAGAAGATCATCGAAGACTATCGTGCGCTCGACGAAAGTGCCGGGCCGCCGGCGCGTCTCGCGCAGCGGCGCGCCGAACGAGCGATCCTGCTCCCCGAGGTGCTCGCTGCGGTCCCCGCCGCGCAGCGGCCGATGGCTCGAGCACTACTTCTCCTTGCCGAGCGGCGCCTACCGCTGCGGGGGATCGCCAAGCGATTTATGTTGCAGGCGTTCGACGTTGGACGATCGTCAGCCCGACGCATCGGCCATCTGCTGACCCTCGCCGACGTGCTCGAGCGCGAAGAAGATGTCTTCTTCTTGACCGCCGACGAAGTGACCGGGGAATTTCCCGCCGATGCGCGCGCCGTAGTGCGGGAGCGGCGTCGCCTTCACGAGCAATACCGCCAACTCGATCTGCCCCGCGACTGGCAGGGCCTTCCCTCGCCCAAACAATCTGCGCCAGAAGATAACTCCAACGAGATTGCCGGTGTAGGTGTCAGTCCCGGTTTTGCAGAAGGGATTGTGCGTGTGATGACCGAGCCGGATTTTGCCGCAGTGACACCTGGAGAAATTCTCGTCACGACGACTACAGATCCGAGTTGGTCGGCAATCATGATCGTCTGCGCCGCGCTCGTCGTCGACATTGGCGGCGCGCTGAGCCACGCGGCCGTTGTGGCGCGCGAACTCGGCATCCCCTGCGTCGTCAACACCCGAGACGGATCACGTCGGCTGTGCACGGGAGACCGAGTGAAGGTTGACGGCGCCAGCGGTGTCGTCGAGTTGATCGATAGCCCGGTTACCCGATGAGCGCGCAAGATGCCTCCCCGGCCGCGGAGGATTCCTGGGGCTCTCTGGTTGAGCCGATACACCATGACGTTCCGGCGGGCGCGCCGCCGTGGCGGGACAACGCGTACCTATGCTTCTGGGATCCGGCCGCCGATCTTTACGGCGCGTTACACGTATCGACGTCCCCCAACGCCGAGGGCCGAAGGTCCAGGTTGAGCGTGCACTGCGGCGATGAGTACATCGAGTTGATCGATCCTTTGGAATCGGGGACATTCAATAGCCGTTCGGTCATTTTCGACACCAACGACCGATTCGCGGTTCGCGCCGAAGAGGTTGCCGGAGAGCTGATTTGGCAGCCCCGATTCGCCGAGGCGGACTACACGGGCGAGAACGCCCCGAAGGCTTACGGGGGATTCGATGGACCGCCGTTGCAGCATTTCCAGCGTGGAGCCACGGTTACGGGCTGGATTACTGTGAACGGTCGCAGACGCGAATTCAATGGCTACGGGGTACGGGATCGGACGTGGGGCTATCGTGACGAGTCGGCTGCCATCAACGAACTCATCGGCTTCATGTGGATGTTCCCGACCTACATGGTGACCACCATCCGGCTCTTGACAACGGCCGGCACCGATCAAACGCTGGGCTTCCGCGTTGACGAATCCGGCTGTCGGCAGGTGGAGAAATTCACGGTCACCCGGGACGCGGCGGGCTTGTTCCGCGCCAGCACCTTAACCATTGCCGGCGCCGACCCGATCACTGTTCGTGCCGATCGTCGTGGGGGTCACTGGTGCCCGCTCGGCGCGGAACGAACGGGACCGGTGCACAGTGCGTTCGACGAGTTCAGTGAACTCCATGACGACCGCGGCGGGACCGGGTTCGGCATGACGACACAGGGCGTCGTGCGGCGGTTGTACTGATGCGGCTCGTAACGGCGAGTGGGGATATCGGTCCAGGCTCAGGGACGTGCGATGCCAAGTCTTAACGCCGCGCCACTCGCTGTGCCCACACTTCACCCCAGCGGCGTAGCGGTTGCCACAGTCACGATCGCGATGGCGGTGTTGGGCCTGATGTGCTTCGGAGTTGCGGCCTGGGCGTCGATCGCCCGCCGAGATCCGCGCCTAATCGCCGTCGTGGCGGGCGGCGCGCTCGCTGTATGGAACGAACCGATCGTCGACGTCCTCACCTTGCTTTACTTCGATCCCTCGATCGGCACCATCACCACCATGGGTCGTCAGTTGCCACTGTGGGTGTTGTGCTTCTACCCGATCTACTACGGTTTCGCCGCGCTGGCACTCTACGAGGCTGCCTCGTGGGGTTGGAGCAGCGCCCGGATCCGCGGCGCCATCGCAATTTTCATGGTCTGCCAGACGCTCTTGGAGTGGCTGCTGTTGTCGTTGGACCTTTATGCGTACTACGGCGATCAGCCTTTCGCTGTGCTCGGATTGCCGCTGTACTGGCTGTTCATAAACTCGCCAGGCATCCTCGCTGTGGCGGTCGTTCTGCGCCGACGGCCCGATTGGTTCCGTGGATGGCGCTCCGTCGGACTTCTTGTGGCCGTCCCGACACTGGTGACCGCGAGCAGCTTGGGCACCGGATGGGCGGTCTTCAGCGGGCTCAACCGACCGGAGCACTCTTCTGTGTTCTTCGTATGGCTTGGGGCGACTCTGACGGTCTGCGTATCTGTCTATCTCATCGGTGTCCTGACGTCGGCCTTGTGCGACGGAGGAGTGCGGGCAATGACTTCGCAGTCGCGAATGTTGACAGGCCGCAAGGGTTGATCTACCGGAGAGGGGAGCGGGCAATGGCCATCCGACACAAGGCGGCGATGCTCGCGCGCATCGCTGTAGTCACGGGTTACGCGATTCGCGAGAAGCTGCCAAACGGCAGCACCCCGGTGCACAACATCGATGAAGTCCCGGCGACGGCCGACAGCGTGACGACGGCGTGGCTGACGGCCGCACTCTGCCGTAATCATCCAGCGGCGCGAGTCGAGCATTTCGAACTAGGCCGCGGTAGCGACGGCACGAGTAACCGGCGCGCTATCCGTGTGGACTACAACGAAGCTGGGCTTGCTGCCCGACTGCCTGTATTCCTGTGGACAAAGATGACGGCCACGTTGCGGACGCGGCTCATCACTGGTCTGGCAAATATGGGCGCTGGCGAGGCCCGTTTTTACAATCTCGTCCGCCCGCACGTCGATTTCGGCAGCCCTGCTGGCTACCATGCCGCCTTTGACCCCGCCAGCCTGCGTTCGATCAGTGTGATGGAGGACGTGGGCTTGACACGCAACACCACGTTCGGGAACACGCTTCAGCCCGTATCGCGACCAGAGGCCGAGTCAATGGTGGCGCAAATGGCTGCCTATCACGGAGCCTTCTGGGACAGTTCCCGCCTGATGGGTGACCTCGCGGAACTGCCGACTGCCGAGGACTTCTTGCTCAACATGGCGCAAATGATCAACTTCGAGGGCCAGAGTCTGCGAGGGCTGCGTCGTTGCCGCGAATTCGTGCCGGATTCGATTGTTCGTCGGAGCGCTGAACTCTGGCCAGGGCTGATCAAGAGTAAGGCGTTGCAGCGATCGCTACCCAGAACCGTGATCCACCAAGACACGCACGCGGGCAACTGGTTCCGGTAGAGCATCACCAGGCGCACGCGGCTGCG